>Ga0105044_10005403_pt1 | contig 17597 bp, 17 predicted proteins | sample MAT01_FD_78092 | JGI IMG/M metagenome (GOLD analysis project Ga0105044, IMG submission 78092) | Freshwater microbial communities from Lake Fryxell liftoff mats and glacier meltwater in Antarctica - MAT-01 | ecosystem: Environmental > Aquatic > Freshwater > Ice > Liftoff microbial mat | place...
TCTTCGTGTAATCTTCCAGTACCCACAATTTCTAAAACTCCATCACAATAAAATAATCGAACTCCTGGCACATTTTCAAAGCTGGATTGAATTGCTTTAAACTGCTGCCAATTCAAACCGCGCCAAGTGAAATGCTGCTCGGCTGTGGGAGAAACTGTGGGATTGTCTATAGTTTGAACCATGACTGTCCTGTTTATTTCAAAATTCTAGCAATAATTCAATGTTAACTCAGCGGATCGATTCCTGCCAAATCCAAAATTTGAGGAATTAAATCTTCCCGTTTGACAGCCATCATGTGAACTCCTTGACACAACTGCCGCGCTAGTTTAACTTGTTCAGCCGCAATTTTTATGCCTTCCTGCAAAGGTTCTGGAGATTTTGCCAAACGGTCGATCGTCTCTTGCGGTATGTTAACTCCCGGCACGTATTTCTTGATAAATTCAGCATTTTTAGCTGATTTAAACAGGAAAATTCCTGCTAAAATTGGTTTATTGTAACCAGCGGCAATGTGGTGCATAAACTTATCAAAAAGTTCAAAATCCGTGATTAATTGACTTTGAAAAAACTGGGCTCCGGCTGCTATTTTTTTCTCGAATCGACTTTGTAAACCTGACCAACTGGGTGATTGCGGATCCACAGCAGCACCTGCAAATAAATCAGTAACTCCATCTGTTAAAGGTTTGTCATTCCAGTCGGTGCCAGTGTTCATTTTTTTAATAGCTTGCAGCAATCGTACTGCTTCAAAATCAAATACGCTTTTAGCTTTTGGATGGTCGCCTGCTTTAACTGGATCGCCTGTTAGTGCTAATATATTGCGGATGCCTAAAGCGTGTGCTCCCATGAGATCTGCTTGGAGGCCGATTTGATTGCGATCGCGACAAGCAACTTGACAAATCGGCTCAATGCCGTGCTGCAATAAAATTACTGACACTGCTAGGGGAGACATTCGCAACACTGCGCGACTGCCATCGGTGATATTAATTGCGTGAACTCGGTTTTTCAGACGTTCAGCCATTGCTAGGGTGTGAGTCATATCGCCCCCTTTGGGAGGGGCAACTTCGGCGGTAATTATAAATTCTCCGGGGGTGGTGCAAGCAGTGCGAAAACGATTCATTATTTGTTGTTTGTTGTTTGTTATTGGTTATTTGTTAGTTGGCAGTTGTTAGTTGGCAGTTGGCAGTTGTTAGTTGGCAGTTGTTAGTTGGCAGTTGTTAGTTGGGAGTTGTCATTTTCAACCACTAACTAATAACAACTAACCACTAACTAATAACAACTAACCACTAACAACTAAACAGGCAAAGAATAACCGAAAGCTTTTTTAACCTTAGTTAGAGTTTGGTTGGCAATTGCTTCTGCTTGTTCCTTTCCTTGACGTAATACTGATTCTAAATATCCCCGATCGCCCATTATGTCTGCATATTTATCCTGAATCGGTTTCAGGGCATTGATTGTAGTCTCTGTCAACAGGGGTTTAAAGTCACCCCAACCCATATTTTCACACTCCGCGGCAACTTCTTCCTTAGATTTGCCGGAAAGCAGCAGGTAAAGGGTGAGTAAGTTTCTGGCTTCAGGCCGATCGCGATCGTCGAAAGTCAAGCCACGCAACGCATCAGTTTTGCAGCGCTTGATTTTTTTGGCGATCGTATCTGGCGAATCCAACAAATTAATTCGACTTTGTTCTGAAGGGTCAGATTTCGACATTTTGCGCGTACCATCAGTCAAACTCATCACTCTCGCGCCGTCAGTCCGAATTAACGGTTCGGGAAGTTTTAAAACCGGGTTTTCTGGTGTACCAAATTGGTGATTTAATCTGTTGACTAAGTCGCGAGTAAGTTCCAAATGCTGTTTTTGGTCTTCTCCGACAGGCACTTTATCGGCATCATAAAGCAAGATATCTGCTGCCATTAACACGGGATAATTTAGTAATCCGGCATTGACATTTTCGCCTTGTTTAACTGCTTTTTCTTTAAACTGAATCATATCTTGGAGCCAGTTAATCGGTGTAATACAGTTGAGCAACCATGCTAGTTCTGTGTGCGCCGAGACGTGGGATTGTACGAAAATAGTAGAATATTCTAAGTCGATGCCGCAAGCTAAATAAAGCGCGGCGATGGTGTAAGTATCTGAGGCTAGAGTTGCTGGATTGTGCGGTGCGGTAATTGCGTGCAAATCGACTACGCAAAAGTAGTTTTCGTACTCACTTTGACCTTCTACCCAGTTGCGAATGGCACCGAGATAATTGCCGAGGTGCAGATTGCCTGTTGGCTGAACTCCTGAAAGAACGCGCTGTTTACCCATGAGGAAAGAATAGAATTGAACTCACATTTCTATATTGACACGTTATTTCAATTTCAGAGCCTCTAATTTTCTGGCGGTTGACTGCTGACTGCTGACTGACAACTGACAACTAATATCAAATCCGCTTACATTGTCCTGGTATGGGCAGGGCGGGTTTATATAATTTGTCGATACTTAATCATTTATGTCGGCGAACCCGCCCCTACACAACGACCTATAATACCAGGATGAATTAAGCTGACTATTGACTATTGACTATTGACTATTGACTATTGATAACTGACTAATTATAAATCCGTGAGTAATCTTGCTTTCCGTAAAATAAATGTTAAAACAGTTTCTTGACCGGTAATAATATCAGCTCTTCCTTCCATTCCTGACTGAATTGAATATTGGCGTGGGATATTTCCCTGGGGAGTTCCAAATGCTTGATTACTGGTAGATTCGAGTCTGGTTAGATAGGTTTTATCCGGTTTAATGGCAACTTCGTAATAAGCTGTACCTAAATTGTTGTTGGGGTTTTGAGTGGCGATCGCATCTGGGGCAATTTCGCTAACAGTTCCTTTCAATGTGCCGTAGTCGGGGAAGGGTAGGGCGGAAATCCTGATTTGTACCGGTTGGCCAATTTGGATGCGAGCGATGTCTTGGGATGTTACTTTGGCTTTGACTACCAGGGGTACGTCGCTGGGGACGATTTGGGCGATCGCACTTCCGGCTTGCACAGTTTGACCAGGATTTCGCAACTCTAATTTCAGAATTGTACCATCTGCGGGCGCTCGGACAACGCTATTTTTGAGTTTTAACTCAACTTGACTTAGTTCTTTTTTCGCTTGAATTAATTGTTGTTGAATAGACGATCGCTTCACAAGCAAAACCCGCCGACTTCTACCTAGTCGCTCAGCTACATCTGGTAATGATGTTGCTAATTTTACCACAGCAGATTCGACTAATTCTTGTTGTGCAGAACTTTCACCTGGCATTGCCTGAATCTGAGCGCTGGCTAAAATTTGATTGTCCAAGTCGCGCAATTGTTGATTGATTTGCTTTGCTGCTGTCTGAAACTGGGCAAGAGTTTCTTGGAATTGCTTTTTTTGATTTCCTAAGCTGGAAGCATTCACAACGGCGATCGCATCTCCAGCCTTCACTTGCTGATTTTCGCTTACCGCAATGCTTTCGATGGTTCCTTCGGTTGCAGCTTGTACGACGCGCACCTCTCCGGCGGGACGGACGATCGCATCTGCTTTGACTATAGCACTGTATTTAGTGACGCTAGCGAGGGCGATCGCACCTCCAAAAGTCGCCACCATCAAAATTCCCCCCAAAGTTGTCCAACGGCTGACAGGGGGCAAAAATTGGTCGTTCTGAAGGGTTTCAGCGGGTGTGGGTTCGGGAAGGGGAGACATGGCGGCAAGGGGGTAACGAGGAAAAGGAAGTTCGGCAACGGATTATGTAACGGATTTAACGGATGGACCGAAGAAGTAGGTTGGATTTTATTGTGAGCTTTCCGGATAATGCGAATCTGTTTAGAAGTCTCAATCAAAATTCGCAGGGTATAGCTATAAATCCGTACAAATCCCCAGGATTAGCTGGTGAACTTGCCTCGAATATCCAGATGACTCAAAAAACCGGGTTCTATTATTGTCACACGTAAGTATTGAATATCTAAATTAGATTCTCAAGGAGTTCGGCATGACGAAAAATTACCAAAATTCACTGTTTACAGAACTAACGGATGCAGAGTCTGCTACTGTCAGCGGTGGTAGCATTACCAACGGTATCAGTGATATTAACAGCGATATCAACAGTGATATCAATATTAACGGCAGTAGCGATGGCATCAATATGCTCTTTTTAGTGCCGCCTTCTAGCCAACTTTATATGTACGATCCGAGTCGCGCTCGTCCGTACAAAACTCTAGTGGTTTAGGGATGTGTGTCAAATTGGGCGATCGGCTAAACTTTGAAAATCTATCCGTAATATTCCGGAGAACGCCAGCCATTAGAGAAACATATATCAGTATTTAAACGATACTAGAATTCGTTTAAAAATTCTAGCTTCTGTTCAATCCTATCAACTAAAATGGAGTCCATCATGCAAGAAACTAAAGACACCTCACTTTTTACTGAAATCACCGCTGAAGAATCTGCTAGCGTCAACGGTGCTCACTATTATAGTAGCCGCTATGATCGTTATGCGCGCCGTGGTCGTGGCTGCAATAACTACAGCTACAATCCATACTTCGATGGCCGCCCAGTTAGTGGCTACGTCCACAACACGTCGCATCGTCGCTACTACTACAACTAAGAAGTTGCACAGAAATACCAATAAATTTTGGGTCTGTAAATTCAGGTTGCAAAATTTAATTAATGCTCTCTAATTCTGCTCAATTTTCTAGTTTTTGTCCAATTTTGTCAACAAAAACGGAGTCAATCATGCAAAAAACTAAGGACACGTCCCTGTTTAGTGAACTCACCGCCGAAGAATCTGCCAGCGTCAACGGTGGCCACTATTATCCCAGACGCGGCTGTTATCGTCCTCGTCGTCACATTGTGTACCGCCGTAATTGTGACGGTAGTTTCAGAGCAGTAGTTCGCTACTGGTAAATTTCAGGTTTGTCTATTCATATCGATCGATGTGAATCAATCAAGCACCCATAATTTTGTGGGTGCTTTGTTCTGATTCGGTAGCGGGCGATGGGTATTGTTCTTTAGGCTCTACCCATTTTACAAAATGCTAAAAAATATCCCATTTTTCCCAGCAATACCGTTCTACGGAAAAATCAATAATTCTCAGAAATATCAAGTAGTTCTCCAGCAGAGTGAAGAAGATTGCGGAGCTGCTTGTCTGGCTACGATTGCTAAATTTTATGGCCAGAATTTGACGGTTAGTCGCGTGCGAGAATTTGTCGGCACGGGACAACAAGGGACGACTTTACTGGGTTTGAAACAAGGTGCTGAGGCGATCGGGTTAAATGCGCGATCGGTCCGAGCAGCGTCTACTATTTTAGATAAGCTGGATGATGCTCCTCTACCTGCGATTATCCACTGGCAAGGCTATCACTGGGTGGTTTTGTATGGAAAGCAAGGCAAAAAATATGTAATTGCCGATCCCGCTGTCGGTATCCGCTATATTTCCAAAGAAGAATTAGCCGCAGCTTGGACAGATTGGCTGTGTTTGCTATTAGAACCTGATCCAGAGCGGTTTTTTGATCAAGGTGACGAGCAAACATCCGCAAGTTCCCTACAGAGATGGATGCGACGAATTGGCATTTACCACAAGATTTTAATGGAAGCATTCTTGCTAAATATGGTCTTGGGTTTGCTGTCGATTTCTTCGCCTTTTTTAGTGCAGTTGCTCACCGATGATATACTGGTGCGGGGCGATACGCAACTTTTGGCTAGTGTGGCGATCGCAGTTATAGTCATGAACCTATTTAGCAGCAGTTTAGGACTGGTACAGTCAAACTTAATCGCTCAGTTTTCCCAGCGCTTAGAATTAGGATTTGTGCTGGAATTCGGGCGCAAACTGCTGCGCTTACCCCTGAGCTTTTATGAAAGCAGACGCAGCGGCGAAGTTATCAGTAGATTACAAGATATCCAAGAAATAAATCAATTAGTTTCTCAAGTCGCTATCAGCTTACCCAGTCAATTTTTTATAGGTATAGTTTCTTTTGGTTTTATGCTATTTTACAGCAGAACACTAACATTTGCAGCTACAATTATTGCTTTACTAATGACTGTTTCTACAATAATTTTTCTGCCTGCATTGCAGCAAAAAACGCGGAACCTACTTGTACTAGAATCAGAAACTCAAGGCGTTTTAGTAGAAACTTTTAAAGGTGCGCTCACGGTCAAAACTACTAGCAGCACTCAGCAACTTTGGGAAGAATTGCAAACTCGTTTCGGGCGTTTAGCTAATCTCACTTTTCGTACTACACAAATTGGCATTCTCAACAATATATTTTCTGGTTTTGTTGGCTCGGCGGGTAGTATTACTCTGCTGTGGCTTGGTAGCGGTTTAGTAATTGAGAAGGTATTGAGTATCGGTCAATTACTAGCGTTTATCAGCATGAGTCAAAATGTTACTAATTTTGTGAATTCCCTGGTGGGATTTACTGACGAAATGACTCGTGTCCAGACAGCAGCTCAGCGGCTATCGGAAGTGATCGATGCTGAACCGGAAACCAAAAACGATGCGAATAAACCTTTTGTACAAATTCAGAATCGGGACGATATTGTTTGTAAGAGCGCTAGTTTTCACTATCCGGGTAGACTTGATTTGCTGGAAAATTTTTCTGTCACCTTTCCTGGCGGTCAAGCTATTGCTTTAATCGGCTACTCTGGATGTGGCAAAAGTACGCTGGCGAAGGTAATTGCTGGTTTGTATCCGCTGAAGTCTGGTAATATTAGAATTGGTGATTATAATTTACAAGATTTGTCTCTCGATAGTCTCAGACAGCAGGTAGTTTTGGTTCCGCAAGAAGCACATTTTTGGAGTCGCTCGATTCTCGATAATTTTCGTTTAGGCAATCCAGATATTAGCTTTGAACAAATCGTCAAAGCGTGTAAAATTGCTGGTGCGGATGAATTCATCAGCCAATTACCTGATAAATACCAGACTGTTTTAGGGGAGTTTGGAGCGAATATTTCTGGTGGACAAAGACAAAGATTGGCGATCGCTCGTGCAATTATCAACAACCCGCCCATATTGATTTTAGACGAATCTACCGCAGGTTTAGATCCCGCCAGTGAAGCGGAGGTTTTAGAGCAGTTGTTGATGTATCGCCACGGGAAAACCACGATTTTTATCAGTCACAGGCCGAGAGTGATCGATCGCGCGGATTGGATTATCATGTTAGAACGTGGCAGGTTGAAGGTGCAAGGATCGGCTGCAAGATTGCGATCGATCCCAGGAGATCATTTAGAGTTTTTGCATCCTTGAGAGGACACGGCAGTGCCGTTTCCCTACCCCAATTAATTGTAGGGAGACGGCATTGCCGTTTCCTGATGGGAAGAGGACACGGCAGTGCCGTTTCCCTACCCCAATTAATTTTAGGAAAGCCCTATTAATGCACTCTGCAAACTAAGGCGATCGCCTCTTGATTTTCTAGCACCAAACCATACTCCCAACCTTCAACCACAGCCTGACAAGAAGCATCCAAAATATTACCAGAAACCCCAACTGTTGTCCAACGATCTTGACCGTTACTAAACTCAACTAACACACGAGTTTTGGCAGAAGTCCCCGCACCGCCATCCAGAATTCGTACTTTGTAATCTGTCAGGTAAAAATGTGCGATCGCCGGATAGAAATTAATCAAAGCTTTCCGCAAAGCCGCATCCAAAGCTGAAACCGGGCCATTTCCTTCCGCGCATTCCAAAATATTTGTCCCATTTACCGACAATTTCACTGTAGCTAAAGCCGCACAATCTTCGCCCACCTTATCGCAGTGAACTTGAAACCCATGAATTTCAAACCAGGGCTGTCGCTTTCCCAAAGCTTCCCGCATTAACAATTCAAAACTCGCCTCAGCCGCCTCAAATTGATAGCCCTGACTTTCCAAATTTTTCAATTTGTCCAGAATTTGGCGACAAGCAGGGTTTTTGCGATCGAGCTCAATCCCAAAAGTCTTAGCCTTTGCCAAAACATTGCTTAAACCAGACTGATCCGAAATCACAATTCGGCGAATGTTTCCGACTTTTTGCGGTTCCAAGTGTTCGTAAGTTAAGGGATTTTTTTCGACCGCCGATACGTGAATTCCGCCCTTGTGAGCAAAAGCCGAAAGACCAACAAAAGGAGCATGATCATCGGGAGCTAAATTGACAATCTCACTGACCGATCGGCTAACTTGAGTTAATTTGATTAATTGCTCATCTTCAATACAATTATAACCCAATTTGAGCTGAAAATTAGGAATCAAAGAACACAGATTAGCATTGCCGCAGCGTTCGCCATAACCGTTAATAGTTCCTTGCACCATTGTCACTCCTTCCTGGACAGCAGCCAAAGCATTCGCAACCGCAACTCCCGAATCATTATGAGTATGAATTCCTAGTTGAATTTTATAATTTATCCCCCCCTTAATAAGGGGGGGTTGGGGGGGGTTAATTTCCGATTCAGAAATATTCCAAGTTTCCATTGTTTCTACCACATCGCGAACAACTTGACTGACTTCGTGGGGTAAAGTACCGCCATTCGTATCACAAAGTACCAGCCATTCAGCACCAGCTTTCGCGGCTGCTTCCAAAGTTTTAATAGCATAATTTCGATTGTGCTTGTAGCCATCAAACCAGTGTTCAGCATCATAAATAACGCGCCTTCCTTGACTTCGCAAGTATTCAATGGTATCTTGAATCATCGCCAAGTTTTCGTCTAATGTCGTCTTCAAACCTTCAATGACGTGCAAATCCCAAGACTTGCCAAACAGTGTTACCCAGTGAGTGCCAGCCGACAAAATAGCCTGCAACATTTCATCATTAGCCGCCGTTGTTCCCGGCCTCCTAGTCGAACAAAAAGCCACAACTTCTGCTTGAGTTAGGGGCTGTTCCTTGAGCCGCCAAAAAAATTGTACGTCTTTAGGATTAGCCCCTGGCCAGCCACCTTCGATAAAGGGAATTCCTAAACTGTCTAACTGACGAGCAATTCGCAGTTTGTCTTCGAGAGATAGGGAGAGTCCCTCGCACTGGGCACCGTCTCGCAGTGTGGTATCGTAGATCCAGAGCCGATTTGTCATGGGGAATTAGAAATGAAAATCTTGGTAATACATGACTTATCATATTAGATTAATTTATTTGAAATAAGTGCGATAATATATAGGAAAGTTAACATAAATCTAATTGGGGTGAACTGCTGTGGTTAAGGTACAAGCACAAGGAAAAACATTTGAGTGCGATCGCGGATCCAATCTCCGTGAAGTTCTGCTCAAAAACGGTATCGATCTTTACAATGGCAATGCTAAAATCATCAATTGCCACGGCCTCGGTACTTGCGGCACCTGTGCCGTCACCGTCGAGGGCGAAGTTTCCGAACCCCAGTGGCGCGAAACAACCCGACTTTCCCTCCCTCCGCATTCTCCCGCATCCAACCGCCGTCTGTCCTGCCAAACTCAAGTTTTAGGCGATATTAAGGTAACAAAATATGACGGTTTCTGGGGTCAAGGCTCTGAAACTGTTTGGAAATCTTAATCCTAAGTTTTTTGTGAATAGGACTTACGCATAAGTATCAAAGAAACCGGGTTTTTATCAATGTTAAAGACTCAAATGCAGTATTTTCGTGAAAAACCCGGTTTCTAGATCCACGAATAAAAGAATAGCGTTTTACGTTTTATGAGGCCAAAAGGCAAAAAAATCTATATAAAAGTCAATGAATTCATCTACAGATATTCTGATTATTGGCGGCGGAATTATCGGTCTTTCCCTAGCAGTTGAACTGAAATTGCGAGGGGCATCTGTCGCCGTTCTCACTGTCGATTCTAAACAGCCGACTGCTAAGGCTGCTGCGGGAATGTTGGCTCCTCAAGCTGAAAGGATTCTCCCTAGTCCGATGTTGGATTTGTGCTTGCAAAGTCGCGCTCTGTATGCTGACTGGGTTGACAAGCTTGAAGATATTACTGGATTGAAAACGGGATATTGGCGATCGGGCATTCTCGCACCAGTTTATCATGTTGACGATCAAGAAAAGTCGTGTTTGCCAAGTATTAATGCTGAATGGTTGGACGGAGATGCGATTCGTCAACATCAGTTGGGTTTGGGTGAAGAAGTCCTTGGCGGTTGGTGGTATCCTGATGATGCTCAAGTTGATAATCGGGCTTTGTTTAGGACGCTTCAATTTGCGATTAAAGAATTGAAGATTGAGATAATTCAAGGCTGTGCTACGGATGTAATTCGGCAGGAAAACCGAGTTTTGGGGATTGAAACAACGGCGGAAAAATTGCAGGCTAATCGTTATGTCTTGGCGACTGGTGCTTGGTCTGAAAAGTTATTGAATATTCCTGTTTATCCTAGAAAAGGGCAAATGTTATCTGTTTGTGTACCTGAAAGTTATGAGGTTACTCAGCCACTGCAAACGGTTTTATTCGGAACTGAAATTTATATTGTGCCGCGTCAAGATGGGAGAATTATTATTGGTGCAACTAGCGAAAATGTGGATTTTATTCCTGGAAATACGGCGGCGGGAATTAACAGTTTGCTAACAGGATCGATTAAGTTATATCCTGAATTGCAACATTATCCAATTCTGGAGTTTTGGTGGGGATTTCGTCCTGCTACTGCTGATGAGTTGCCGATTTTAGGTGCTAGTGCTTGGGAGAATTTGACGCTGGCGACGGGACATTATCGTAATGGTATTTTGTTGGCTCCGGTGACGGCTAAGTTGTTGGCTGATTTGATTGAAAATGGGAAGTCTGATCCGTTGTTGGCGGCTTTTGATTATTCGAGGTTTGGGGAAATTGAGGTTTTGAACTAATGTTAGTGAAGGGCTTTTTGGTGGTGGGGCGGGTTTATGAGATTGTGGGTTTTCGGCAATTATTGTTGGTGAACCCGCCCCTACAGATTTTTGAGGTTTGTGGAAATGGAGGTTTTGGAGTAATGTCAAGAACAGGCTCTCCGGCCTGTTCCACAAAGAGTGAAGAAGGGCGGGTTTATGAGATTGTCGGTTTTCGGCAATTAATTATTGTTGGTGAACCCGCCCGTACAGGTTTTTGATATTGGCGAGAGAACTCAATGGATTAAAATTGGGTTATGGTGGTGAATAAGCCTTCCTTATCAGGATAATTGGCATGAAAAAACTTTTCCTTCTGTGCTTATTTTTAATCGGTCTCGGCTGGGCAATTTCTAGTTTCCCAGGATTGGCTAATCAAGGCAGCTATGACTCGATTGTGCTGGATTTCCGTGAAGATGTGGGTAATGCGGAGATTGCTAAACGAGTAGAGTCGATCGCCCAAAAGTACAAAATTACGCCCCAACTCAACAGTGAGTTTTCCAAAGCCGATAATGTGTATGTTGTCAAGGGCGATCGCACTTTGCTAGATGCGCTCAAAAAATCAAATTTGGCTAAAGATACCGAATACATTGAACCAAACTACGTTTACAGTGCTTTCGAGGTTCCCAACGACCCCATGTATAACAAGCAGTGGAATCTGCGTAGTATCAACGTAGAAGCCGCTTGGAATGAAACCAAAGGTAGCGGTACAACTGTAGCGATAATTGACACGGGAATTACTCCGGTTGCTGACTTAAAAGAAACCAAATTTGTACCGGGCTATGACTTTGTAAACGATCGCGCCGAAGCCTTCGATGACAACGGCCACGGTACTCACGTCGCCGGTACTGTCGCCCAATCAACTAACAACAATTACGGTGTTGCTGGTATCGCTTACGAAGCAGCCTTAATGCCGCTAAAAGTGTTGAGTGGTAGTGGTGGCGGTACGGTTTCTGACATCGCCGAAGCGATTAAGTTTGCTGCTGACAACGGCGCTGATGTGATTAACATGAGTCTCGGTGGCGGTGGCGAAAGTCAGTTGATGGAAGAGGCGATCAATTATGCCCACAGTAAGGGCGTTGTTGTCATCGCAGCAGCCGGGAATTCTGGCGATAGTTCGGCTTCCTATCCAGCCCGCTATCCCCACGTCATCGGCGTTTCTGCCCTCGGCCCGGATGACGAAAAAGCTGGTTATTCCAACTTCGGTGCTGGGGTTGACATTGCAGCCCCCGGTGGTTCGGAAAGTGGGAAAATTATCCAAAGTACGATCGACCCAGAAACTGGTGCAGAAATTTTTGAAGGCTATCAAGGTACTAGCATGGCATCTCCCCACGTTGCGGCCGTTGCTGCACTGGTGAAAGCATCTGGTATCACGGAACCAGACGAAATTCGCAGCGTACTTTTGCAATCGGCGCGAGTTGTCAGCGAAGATCCGCTAAACCATTTTGGGGCGGGAAACCTGGACGCATCAGCCGCAGTTCAGCTAGCCCAACGGGGACAAATCAATTTTCGCGATTTCTTCCGCTGGTTGCGCGATAATGGCTATCTGAGTCCTCGTTTCTGGATTGATGGGGGTGCTGTGGCGCTGTTACCGAAGATTGGAATGGTGCTCGGTTCCTATTTGCTGGCTTTCTTGTTGCGGAATTATTTCCCGTTCGCGTGGACTTGGGGTTTTTCCGGTGGTTTAGTTGCTGGTAGTTCTGGGCTCTTTTTCCTCCGAAATCTGTTTGTATTTGACTTACCACAATGGCCGCTGCGGGTGATGGGTAGTTCTATTCCTGAACTTGGTGGCGCAATTAATGGCAGTAGTCTCCTGAATCCGATTTTTGCTAGTGTTTTGATTCCTGGGATTTTGATTGTTTTGCTGTTGGGACATCGAGAGTGGAAGTGGATTGCGATCGCCATGTCGATCGGTTTTGCTAGCAGTTTGGCTGTGAATGCTTTTGTGTCTCCTGCTGTTTGGGGATTGGGTTCTGGTTGGATATCACAATCATTCTTGATTGTCAATGCTTTTTTGTGTTTCGGACTGGCGCGTTTAGCAATGAAAACTGAGGTGCGATCGGTATGAGTATTACTGTGAAGGGTGTAATTGAACGCAAAGGATTGGGGCCAGGCACTTGGGCTTTGGTTGGGGATGATGGGGAAACTTATGAACTTAAGGATGCTCCTTCTGAGTTGAAGAAAGAGGGTTTGAAAGTTAGTGTCAAAGGTTTGGTGCGTAAGGATATTATGACTTTTGCGATGATCGGCCCGGTGCTTGAGGTGCAGTCTTTTGAGGCGCTTTAGCTGCATTGATGAATGCTGTTTTTGAGTAAAAAAAACCCGGCCAAATTTGGTCGGGAGTTAATTAATCAGGGTGCATCTACTAAATTAGTCTCCGGTAGGTGTGCGCTTGTTTCAGGACAGTTTGGATTTTTTACCGCAGATCATGCAGATGGGGTGCATCGAGGCCAAAGAAACCGGGTTTTTGATTAGCTAAAGAGTCAAGTGCAGTATTTTGGTAAAAAAACCCGGTTTCTGAAATAGGCAAAAAAAACCCGGCCAAAATTGGTCGGGAGTTACAAATCAGGGTGCATCTACTAATTTAATCTCCGGTATCTCCATGCCTCTTTCAGGACGGTTTGGATTTTTCACCGCAGATCATGCAGATGGGGTGCATCGAGGCCCAAGAAACCGGGTTTTTGATTAGTTAAAGGGTCAAGTGCAGTATTTTGGTAAAAAAACCCGGTTTCTGAAATAGGCAAAAAAACCCGGCCAAAAATTGGTCGGGAATGTAAATCAGGGTGCATCTACTAAGTTAGTCTCCAGTCTCTCCATGCCTCTTTCAGGATAGTTTCGGAAAATTGGGCAAGATTTGTGGCGAAAATGCGATCGATCAAAAAAAACCCGGCCAAATTTGGTCGGGAGTTATCAATCAATCAGGGTGCATCTACCAATCTAGTCTTCTGGGGATGCGATCGAGATCCGGAAAGTCGCAACTCAAAACTCAAAACTATTTTCGGTGCACGAGAGTTGCACTAGCTTGGTCTGTCGGAACCACAAGAATTTCGCTAATATTGACGTGGGGCGATCGCGTTGCACAGAAATACACCACATCAGCCACGTCATCCGGTGTTAGCGGTGTCAATCCTTGATAGACATTTTTGGCTTTTTCTGCATCGCCGTGAAACCGAACATTGCTAAATTCTGTTTCGACTAAACCTGGTTCTATTTCCGTCACTCGGACAGGTGTTCCTAAAAGGTCTTGTTTTAACCCTTCAGAAATCACTTTTACCGCCGCTTTGGAAGCACAATAAACATTGCCTTTGGGATAGGTTTGGCGGCCTGCAATGGAACCAATATTTACTACATGACCCCGACCTCGATTTACCATTCCCGGCACTATGTAGCGAGTCATATAAAGCAAGCCTTTCACATTGGTATCGATCATTTCTTCCCAATCTTGAAAGTTGCCTTCGTGGAGTTTGTCTAAGCCACGACTCAACCCGGCGTTGTTAATCAAAATATCGATCGCCTTCCAAGCCTCTGGAAGTGTATTTAGGGCTGATTCGACTTTTAGGCGATCGCGCACGTCTAACTCTAGCAAATGAATCTGGTTCGCCGACGCAATTGATCCGGTTTCTACAAGTTCCTTTGCTACGCGATCGAGCTTTTCGATGCGCCGCGCTGCTAAAATTAGTTTGGCACCACCTTGGGCGAATATCTTGGCACAGGCTGCTCCGATACCGCTACTCGCACCAGTAATGAAAACAATCTGATTTTTGAGAGAAATCATTTTGGGTCAGTTGACTGTTGACTGTTATCTGTTGACTGTTGACTGTTGTCAGCCCGATGCCCTGAGCAATCTAAAATCGAAAATCGAAAATCGAAAATTGTCAGATGCCCAATGCCCATGCCCATAACATTAATTGACTACTCGCAGGCGCACTGTCACCGTCGTGATGCCACCTTGCCGCATCAAAACTGCGGAAATCCAGCGATTTTCAGGCGTAGCTGGAGCTTTACCTACTTTAAAAATTCCCCCTGAATTGAGTAATTCTAACTCGACTTCAGAAGGCTTAAAAAATGTTTTTTCGGTGACAGGTTCTTCCACAGCAGTTCCGATTAAAATATCATTGCCGATCGGCTCTCTAACAATTACATCAAAATTGTACTCTTCACCAACCTTAACTTGCTCTGGCAAATTTACTTGAATTGTGGGAGGATTTTTGCCGGAAGTAAGCTGAGTTTGTTCCGCGAAAATCTCTTGTTTAACTATTTTTTGACCTTCAAAGCGCTGCTGAGAACGAATAGTAGCTTTGAGATTTAAGTTTGTTCCTTGAGTGCCGGTGATTGTAGTCACGGTTTCAGCAACCGTCGCACTGCCTTCGGCTTTCCAAGATTTGATTTCTGTGCGGTAATTTAAACTGGGATAGCGCTGCCAAAGTTGAGTTAATGCTTTTCCCATATTCTGACTATTCAATCCGTCAGAATGTGTGAAATTTTGACCGTAAAATGCCATAACTGCTTTGACATCGCGACGATTTGCTGCTGCGTCAATTTCGGTTAGCAGTTTTGTCAATTCGGCCGGTGCATTTGCGGGGGTTTGAGCCTGAATTTGGGGATTTGTTTCGCGCACTCCTTGAGCCCGCACAGCAGCCGGATGCAGCACGCTAGCAGTTGCCACTGTTAAACATAGCAGGAAAGGTGCGATCGATGGCAAAGGTAGCCAGTGATCGGCTTTTTTGTCCTGATGGCTGGTCAAATACTGAGATACACTTGGCACTAAATTCAAAAAATTACGCATTAGATGATACTTTGGTTATTTATCAGGGTTCACGAGCGCGGACAATTGTTTCCTTGCAACGAAGACTGACAACGGAAGGAGGAATACGGCACCATCTAATTTTAGAGGGCTGATGGGAAATTGGCTGAAACAACCGTAATAATCAGCATAATAATCTAAAACCTCAAACATAAATATTGATCTACCTGTGGAACTTGTAAAAGAGACAAATACCTTGACAAAAGCGCCCCTCCGGTTGTTGATTGCAGCTAGTGGCACTGGCGGACATCTATTTCCGGCGATCGCCACCGCACAGCAGTTGAACGACTGTCATATCGAATGGCTGGGAGTTCCAGACCGCATGGAGACTCAGTTAGTTTCTGCCCTTTACCCCCTCCACACGATCGCCGTTGAAGGCTTTCAGCAGCGATTAGGACTAGGTACGGTGCGAATTTTGGGCGGACTCCTCGGCGCAATTCTTCAGGTACGCCGATTGCTCAAAGCGGGGAATTTTCAGGGAGTATTTACTACCGGTGGTTACATCGCAGCACCCGCAATTCTGGCGGCTCGCTCTTTGGGTTTGCCGGTGATTCTCCACGAATCTAATGTTTTTCCGGGTAAGGTGACTCGTTGGTTTAGTCCTTTTTGCACTAAAGTTGCGATCGGATTTGAGGCGACTGCTGACTATTTACCCCGTGCGAAAACCGTGGTTGCGGGTACTCCGGTGCGATCGCAATTCCTGACTCACGAACCTCTAAACCTACCAATTCCTGACAACGTACCTGTAATTTTAGTCATGGGCGGCTCTCAAGGTGCTGTCGCAGTCAATCAGTTAGTCAGAGAATGCGCTCCTGCTTGGTTTGATGCGGGCGCTTGGGTAGTTCATCTCACCGGCAATAATGACCCCGATGCTGAAAGTTTGAAACACACCCAATATATATCGATGCCATTTTATGATAATGTGGCGGGTTTGTTGCAGCGGGCAAATTTAACAATTAGTCGATCGGGCGCTAGTGCCATGACAGAATTAGCAGTAACGGGAATGCCTTCTATTTTAATTCCTTTCCCTTTCGCCGCCGACAACCATCAACATATTAATGCCGAAGTATTTGCCAAAGCTGGGGCGGCCTTGCTCTTTCCTCAAACTGAATTGACAGCAGATTTGTTACAAAGCAAAGTTCTGCACTTATTGAGCGATACTGAATATTTGACAAAAATGTCTAAAGCTGCTCATCAATTAGCAGTGACAGACAGTACAGAACGTTTGGCAAATTTAGTGCGACAGTTGTTATGTCCGTAGGCTATATTAGAGTAAATAACAGAGCAAAAATCTGTAACAAGGAGAAAGTCAAATGGCATACAGTGACTTTAATTTATACAGAGTCTTAAAAACCTTTGACTTAGCTTATTCGGAAATAGTCGAAATATTCACTCCTGTGCCAGAGTTAGAATGTAGCAGATTGCTGACAGAAGTTTTGCAAGAAAATCTCCCTGTAGCCCTCGGTAGCAATACAGAAAAATCGCGTTCCGAACTGATTATTGCGCCAATCTTAATGGAAGTGAGAAGACTCTTGGATCATCGGGTGAGCTTATTTTCGGGCGTGGATTTTACTGTAGATGCTGAAAGAGGGCTTAATGGTAACTGTGATTTTCTGATTAGTCGATCCCCAGAATTGTTAATTGTAAAAGCCCCAGTCATTGCGATTGTAGAGGCTAAAAAGGAAAATATTAATTTAGGATTGGGACAGTGCATAGCTGAAATGTTAGCAGCTAAAATCTTCAATGAGCGCGAAGGTAATGAGATTACCACAATTTATGGAGCTGTCACTACAGGAGATAGGTGGAAATTCTTAAAACTCGAAGGAAAAGCGATTTCTGTTGAGATAGGAGAAACTTTGCTGAGTAATTTGGGTAAAATTTTGGGAATTTTAGTATTCGGAATGGGCCATCGCGAACAGAGTTCCTAATTCAAGCTTGATACCACCCTGTAGTTTAGGATAAAATATAAATTAAAGGAAGGTCAGTCAAGCCAGCCTTGGTACTCAATTAAAAAAAA
>Ga0105044_10005405_pt1 | contig 17595 bp, 12 predicted proteins | sample MAT01_FD_78092 | JGI IMG/M metagenome (GOLD analysis project Ga0105044, IMG submission 78092) | Freshwater microbial communities from Lake Fryxell liftoff mats and glacier meltwater in Antarctica - MAT-01 | ecosystem: Environmental > Aquatic > Freshwater > Ice > Liftoff microbial mat | place...
CGTGTTGAAATCGAACGCACCCGCCGCCGACAAAGCGATCGCATGCAAGCGGTTAGCCATCTACGGAACAGCCGCGGCTGCGCCCGAACTGGCCAAACTGTTGCCGGATGAGTCCCTTTCTTCTTGGGCACGTATTGCGCTCGAAGTCATTCCAGGTTCGCAAGCGGACGAAGCACTTCGCAATGCTACCGCTTCGTTGAATGGGAAGCTGCTCGTTGGAACCATCAATTCGATTGGCGTTCGACGCGATGCTGCCTCGGTCGACGTACTGAATGGGAAACTGAACGATAAGAATGGCGATGTAGTTTCTGCGGCTGCCGTTGCCCTAGGCAGTATCGGCAACGCATCCGCGACGGAATCGCTGAGGCGATCCATGGCGACTGGATCGCCTCAGCGCTCACTTGCAGCCCGCTCGTCGATAGCCGAGGGTTGTGTGCTCTGCGCAGAGCGAGCCATGAACGATGGCAACGCGACCCTGGCCGCCGCGATCTACGATGAAGTGCGAAAGGCAGACGTTTCGAAGCAACGCATTGTCGAGGCCACACGCGGCGCAATCCTGGCTCGCAAGAAGGAGGGTGTCCCACTCCTGATAGAGCACCTGCGTTCCAGCGATCTAGCCTTGTTTCAAGTGGCGTTGGCGACCGCGCGAGAGCTACCTGGTCGTGAAGTGGATAACGCACTGGCCGCCGAGCTCAGCCAGGCCGTCCCAGACCGTGCTGCACTGGTGATCCAAGCCATCGCGGACCGCAACGAAGCGACGACTCTATCGGCTATCGTCAGTGCCGCCGCTAGCGGTCCGAAGGAAGTCCGATTGTCGGCCCTCAATGCCCTAGGCCGAATGGGAGATGCTTCCTGCGTCGCCCCCCTGCTCAGCATTGCAGCCGAGTCGGACTCGCAGTTGACAGAAGCCTCGATGAAAGCCTTAGCAGATTTACCCGACCAATCGGTCAGCAAGGATATTTTGGACCGACTTGCCAAAGCGGACGGCAAAATGCTCTCGGTACTGGTTTCTGTAGTTGGCCAGCGTCGAATCGAAGCTACCGGCATGTTGATCAAAGCTTTGGGGAACTCGGATAGATCGGTCCGCGCGGCTGCACTGAAATCACTCGGAACCACCGTGCCTGCAGATAAGTTATCCGTGCTGGTTGAACAAGTCGTTGCACCGGGATATGCGGAAGATCTGGTCGGTGCGCAGCAAGCATTGAAAGCGGCCGCTGTACGAATGCCGGATCGCGAATCATGTGCGGCTTTGATCACCAAGGCTCTGGACGGTGCAACCGTTCCGACCAAAAGTGCACTGCTTGAGATTCTTGCTTCGGTAGGTGGAACCAATGCCTTGCAGGCAATGAACGCAGCGGCCAAAAGTTCGGATGAGACGCTCAAGGATGTCAGCAGCCGATTGCTGGGAGACTGGATGACGATCGACTCAGCCCCGGTACTCTTGGAGCTTGCTAAGACAGGACCAGCGGATAAGTACCAAACGCGCGCTCTACGAGGCTACATCCGGATTGCACGGCAGTTCGCCATGCCCGATCCCGATCGCGCAGCAATGTGCCGGAAGGCGTGGGATGCGTCGCAGCAACCGGCCGAGCAAAAACTGGTGCTGACTATCCTCGAACGCTATCCAAATATGGATAACCTACAGTTGGCGATCAAAGCCACTAAGGTCGCAGAGATTAAAGAAGATGCCACGAAATCGGTTTTGGCGATTGCCAAAAAGCTAGAGGGCAAGACCGAGCAAGTGCAGAAGCTGTTAGCCGAAGCAGGTATCAAGCCATAACATTTGGATTTTACCTTGGTCATCCTGCCGGTGCCACGAGGCGCCGGCCAGCCCCACGTCCCATCTTGCAGCGATTTCCTGAACTGATTCGAGTTGCTGCGGGACTTCGAGTTGCTGCGGGACTGGGTTCAAACTCTTAGCACTGGGTTCAAACTCTTAGCGCTCGATGAGCCGCCGCTTTCACGGCTTATTCTTGGACATCGTTCGCGTTGGAGCCTCGGTCGATTTCGGCCCGCCGATCCAGTCCAGCCCGCTCCATCAGCGAGGAGCGAAGTGACATATCGATTTGATCATCGTCGGCTGGGGGCGGTCCCATGGCTCCAAGGTCTTCGGGGTTGTATCGGATCTCGTATTGGTGTTTAGCGATTGTAACGATTACGCCCGGGTCAAGCCGTTTTCGGATGACTCGATACCCGTTTACCTTGGTGCCATTTCGGCTATCCAGGTCTTTGATAAACCAATATCCTTGTTCCAAGGTCATGCGGCAGTGTTGTCCAGAAACGTTAGCGAATCGAAGAACGATGTCGCAGTTGTCTCGCCGGCCAATCAAGATACGGTCTTTTTTCAGAGGGATGTCTTCACCACCTCCGGTCGGGACGAGGAATCCATAATCTGCCATAGCTGCACTCGGATGAAATCGGACAGGATAGAGGAGGAGGGTTTCCGCAATGACTGAAAACTACCATTTACTGTACGTCCGGGGAAAACCCGAGTCAACGATTTCACGCGAAAAGGGTCATTGAGATATGCCGAAAGTAACGATTGTCTTTGGTCTGCTCCTATGTGGCTTGTCGGCCGTCGTTTTATTCCTGAACCAGGAGTTCAAGCTTGGAACGTGGCTTATACCGGCTGGCTTCGGAATACCTTTGATCGTTTTAGGGGTTCTTGCTGCTAAAAGTGCAGCGTTGCGAAAGCACATGATGCACGCCGCCGTTACCATCGGACTTCTAGGTGGTTTGATCGCCCTTCCCCGCGGTATTACGGGGCTAGTGACGTTGGCTCGCGGTGGCGAAGTCAATGCCTTGGCCGCAGGGATGGTGTGGGCCATGACGATAATCTGTTTCGCATTCGTAGGACTCTGCGTGCAGTCCTTTATCGCTGCCCGCAAAGCCCGCGAGTCGACATCCAGCATCGGTAGCAAGTAGTCCGTGTTTCCATGACAAACTAGAGGAGCATCATGACAACATCTTGGATTTCCATTAAACAGGCACGCGACGCCGCGAGCATCGGCCAGCACGTACAAGTGAGAGGCTGGGTCCGTACGCGACGTGACAGTAAAGGAGGCTTCAGTTTTATCGAAGTCAACGACGGCAGTTGCTTTGGAAATTTACAGATCGTTGCCGATGGCAGTCTTGCCAACTATGTTTCCGAGATCACTTCGCTTTCCGTCGGAAGCAGCGTTGTAGTGTCGGGTGAGATCAAAGCGAGCGCTGGTCAAGGCCAAGCGACGGAGATGTTTGCTAAAGAGGTCCGCATCACCGGCGTGGCGAGTGCCACTGACTATCCGCTACAAAAGAAGCAGCATACCTTTGAGAAACTGCGAGAGTGGGCTCACCTTCGGCCGCGGACGAATACCTTTGGTGCTGTCGCTCGGGTTCGTAATCGATTGAGTATTGCCACGCACGAGTTCTTTCAGCAGGATGGCTTTCTCTATGTTCACACACCGATCATCACCGATAGCGACTGCGAAGGCGCGGGGCAGATGTTTCGCGTTACCACTTTGCCGCTCGACAAGCTGCCGATGCTCCATGGCAAAGTGGACACGGCTCAAGACTTTTTTGGCAAGTCCTCATATCTTACGGTGAGCGGTCAATTGGAGGGGGAGGCCTATGCTACAGCCCTTGGCAAGATCTACACCTTTGGTCCTACCTTTAGGGCTGAGAACTCCAATACTTCCAGACATCTTTCCGAGTTCTGGATGATTGAACCCGAGATGGCCTTTTTTGAGCTGGCGGACAACATGACGTTGGCGGAACGCTACTTGAAACACATGATCTCCGATGTCCTGAACCATTGTTCCGAGGACATGGATTTCTTTGAGAAGCGAATCCAACCGGGGGTGACGGCCGCGTTGCAATTGGTGCTGGATAAACCCTTTACTCACATGTCGTATACGGAGGCCGTCGATGTGCTCGTCCGGTGTGACGAGAAATTTGAGTACCCAGTTGCTTGGGGAATCGATTTACAGGCGGAGCATGAACGCTACATCACCGAGAAGCATGTACAGGGTCCGGTGATCCTTTACAACTATCCCAAGGAAATCAAATCGTTTTACATGCGTCTGAATGAAGATGGAAAGACGGTGGCGGCAATGGACGTTCTGGTTCCAGGAGTGGGGGAAATCATCGGTGGCAGTCAACGCGAAGAGCGGCTGGATGTTTTGACGGAACGTATGCTTGCTTCGGGTTTGAATACGGACGCTTATTGGTGGTATCTCGATCTCCGACGTTTTGGAACGGTACCGCATGCTGGTTTTGGATTGGGGTTAGAGCGAATGGTGCAATACACAACGGGGATGGCCAACATTCGCGACGTGATTCCATTTCCTCGTTCGCCGGGAAACTGCGATTTTTGAGGAACATTTTGCGGCTTAGTACGTTGGATTTTTGTCGGTGTTGATGGTCACTTATTGAGACTTCTATGTCATCTTTGTTCTCACGTGCAAGCGGTTTGTTACTTCACTTCACTTCGTTGCCGGCGAGACCGTTGGGTACAGCTTCGGATGGTCAACCGGGGACGGATGGGCCGTGGAGTGCTGGCGATTTGGGATCTGGCGACCTAGGGCCTTCGGCGTACGAGTTTGTTCGATTCCTAAAACGCTCAGGTCAGCGTTGGTGGCAGATTTTGCCCACGGGTCCGACCGGCTATGGTTTCTCGCCCTACCAATCGCCATCTTCGTTTGCTGGCAACCCACTACTGGTAAGTCCCGCATTGATGGCCCGAGATGGTTTGCTGAAAGCAGAAGATTGGCATGACATCGCGATCGCTGGGTCTGGAGGCAGCGTGGACTGGTCGAGGACTCAGATGGAGAGTTCGGCAAGCAAACGGATGGAGTTGCTGCGCATGGCCTTTCGAAGATTCCAACACCAGCGTCAGGATTTGCACGGTCATTTGGATCAGTTTCGGCATGAGCAGTCGGATTGGTTGGAAGAGCATTGTTTGTTTACGGCCTGCAAGAATTTCCACAATGACGCTTCGTGGAATGACTGGGAACAACCGCTGCGTCGTCGCGACGAGCAAGCGATTGCAAATTGGTCGGAAAAACTAAGAGTGGCTTGTGAGTTCGAAGCCTTTATTCAGTTCGTGTTCGATCGGCAGTGGCAAGAGCTGAGGCAGTATGCGTCCGCCAACGGTGTAGGCATCATTGGCGACATTCCGATTTTCGTGGCCATGGATAGTTCCGATGTTTGGTCCATGCAGCAATTGTTCGAGTTGGATGACACGGGGAACCCGACTGTGGTCGCAGGTGTTCCGCCGGACTACTTTGCTATTCTTGGGCAGCGATGGGGAAATCCACTGTACCGTTGGCCTGAGCATGATCGGACGGGCTACGCGTGGTGGGTGAGGAGATTCAAGCGGATGTTGCAGTTGTGCGACCTGTTGAGAATCGATCATTTTCGAGGGTTTGAAGCCTATTGGGAGATTCCAGCCAGCCTGCCCGACGCGAGGATCGGCGAGTGGCGGCCTGGCCCTCGCGACGATTTTTTCCGAGCTCTTCAGAGTGCGCTAGGTGGTTCCATCCCGGTGATTGCAGAAGACTTGGGTTACATTACAGACGAGGTACGCAATCTCCGAGACCGCTTTCATTTCCCGGGAATGAAAGTCATTCAGTTCGGATTTGGGGGGGCTTCCGGAAAATCCATGGATTTGCCTCATCATTATCCAGTGCACAGCATTGCGTATACCGGAACGCATGACAACGACACAACGGTCGGATGGTTTCAAAGCGAATTGGGTGAGGGGAGCTCACGAACTCAACAATTGATCGATTCGGAGAAAGCGTTCGCGCTGCGATATCTCCGCTGCGATGGGAGTCAAATCCACCTTGGAGTTCTGCGTGCGGTGTGGAGTTCGGCGTCGTGTGTAGCCATTGCACCTGTGCAGGATATTCTAGGTCTGCCTGCCTCCGCGCGGATGAACACGCCGGGGACTTCCACTGGAAACTGGGCATGGCGTTGCGAGCCGGGTCTGATGGACCAACGGGTGGGCGAGATGCTCCTGGAAGTCACAGACACGTACGATCGCGTTCTGGGGTAGCAGCGTTCCCGTGTTCTACGATGCGGTACGACCCGTCGTTTCAAAAATACCAAAAGTGAGTTCGAAGACGAACCAAGCCACTTTAACGGTTGAAACGATTGTAAAGCTTGCAGAAAGCGGTATCGTTGAATCATCAGTCAAGTCGTTCAAAATAGTCGGAATTCCATCAATCCCAATTTGAACCGTCGTCCATCCAAATTAGGATGAGGCTTAAGCAATTCAAAACAGTTTCGAAGGATTTTCCATGGCCATCACATCTTCTGACATCCTAGAAAGCCTTTTTCGGCACAAGCTGAAGATAGTTTTTATTCCACTCGTCGCTGCGATTGGAACGATTGGGATCCTATTGTTTTTTCCAAGAACGTACCGTTCTGAAGCGAGGCTGTTTTTGCAGGTTGGTCGCGAGAGCATGGGGATGGACCCAGCCGCCAATACCGGCGGACCTACTGTGGGACTCATTCAGAGCAACCGTGACGAAGAGGTCAAGTCCGCGATCCAAGTGGTCGGTAGTCGAGGCGTGATTTCTAAAGTGGTTGACGAAGTAACTCCTGAGTATGTTTTGAATTCGGCTGAACCCACCACTGGCAAAGCGTCGTGGGTTAAACCGATTAAAGATGGTGTGTCGTCGTTCGTCAAGTTGCTTAAGGATATCGACCCAATCGATGACACCGAGGAAGCCATCATCGAGATCGAAGAGAATCTGAAGGTCGAGGCCGAGAGAAACTCAACTGTGTTGTCCATTACGCTGGATGCAAAATCAGCCGAAGCCGCCCAAAAGGTCTTGGCCAAACTGGTCGAGGTCTACAAATCGGAACATCTGCGAATCCACCGAAACCCAGACTCCAACGATTTTTTGGCCGAGCAGACTTCGAAACTGCACGAGCAATGGATGTTGAGCAAAGACGAGCTTTCGAAAGCCAAAACGAAGACTGGCGTACTGACCGTCGCGGGGCGACGAAGCAACTTGGAAACCCAGCTTCAGTCCATTGAGTTGGAACTTCTTAAGAATTCTCAGGAGCTTGGAAATGTGGCTGCAAAGATGGGCGAAAATGAGTCGCAGCTCGGCAAAACGGCGGAAAGACAGATTGGCGTTCGAAAGAGTGTGCCCAACAACGGGGCGGACCTGATGCGAGAGGAGCTCTACCAGAGTCAGATCAGACTCCAAGACCTGAAGTCGCGACTTACGGAGGGACATCCTCTTCTGGTTACGACCACGCGTCAGATCGACGAAGCCAAGAAGATCCTCGCGTTGGAATCGGACAAGCGGGAGGAGAGGAACGACGATATCAATCCCATTTATCAAGAGCTCAAGACGGACCGCGCCCGTCAGCAAACTTTTATGGCAGGCCTACAGGCGAGTCGAGAAAAACTGATCGATCAAAAGATGGATATACAAAAGGCGATGGAAAGCTTCAACGGTGCAGAAATAGAAATCGATCGACTGGAACAGAATGAAGAAATCTCACGATCCAAGTTTACGCAGTACAACCGCAGTTTAGAAGAGGCGCGGATGAACAAGGCGTTGGAAGAAAGCCAGATTTCTAGCGTCAGTGTTGCACAAGAGCCGACCCTTGCAAAGAAGCCGGTCAGCCCCTCGAAACTACTGGTGCTTTTGGCCGGTTCCTTTCTGGCGCTCGCGGGGGTGGTCGCTTCGGTTCTGTTAGCCGAAAAGCTCGATGATCGGGTTCGTACCGAAGCAGAGCTTGCCGAGATAGGCGGAGTTCCCGTGCTCACCTCGGTTTACGAAAACCCAGAGAACAAGAAACTGCTACTGCGATAAAAATTGCTGGCCACACACTTCAACAAGGGCTCTCGAAATGACACTCTCGATTCCGACAACTACGGTTTCCAAGGCACCTCCATCGGTTCGCTCTAAACGGTCCTCAGCTGCGGTAGACAACAGTAATTCGGACCTGGATATGCTGCTGTGGCGTCTCCGTGCTCGCACCAAGGTGGACGACAAACTGGGGACTATCATCGGTCTTTCGAGTTGTGGACCGAAAAGTGGAGTCACTACGTTAGCAACCAATCTGTCCGTTCGCGCTGCCAACAATCACATGGGACCGGTCCTGTTGATCGATGCGAATGATGGATCTCCGCGGCTTCATAGAATCTTTCGACAGGATGGAAAAACTGGGCTCCTGGATTTGTTGGTGGGTTCGAAAACTCCAGATGAAGCCATCCAGCAAACGTCTGTAAAAGACTTGGATTTATTGCCCCTCGGTTCACGAGACTCGCTCCGAGATGGAAGAATCATTCCAGAAAACTATTCCCATTTTGCCATGTGGATACGCGAGCACTACCGGACGGTCTTTATCGATTTTCCAGCCGTCGAATCGATGCGGCAAGCCTTGATGTTGGCGCGATTGACCGACACAACTGTCGTTGCGGTTCGTTCCGAGGCAGCTCGCCGTTCCGAGGTCGCGGGTTCCATTGAGCGACTAACGGAAGATGGAGTAAACGTAGGTGGAACCATTTTGACCCGGCGAAGGATCTATACGCCGCGGTGGTTGCGCAATGGGTAGGTCGAGAGGTTTCGATGGGCCCACCCGACAGGAAGCTAGGCCAGCGAGAAAGATTCTAGCGGTAGACTTTGAGGTCTTTGGGCACCATCCGGCTTACGTTCAGAATATTGCGGACGTTTGGGTTGGAGCGAACATCGAGGGTTCTATCGACTTTTTGCTAAGCCAAAAATTCTCCAAGGTACATCCCGACACGGTCAATCATTTAGCACAGCTGGACAGTTCCAAGATCCGTATGCGATTCACTTCGGACAGTGAAGAAGCGATGCTATGCAAACCAGGACGACGGTACTGGAACGGCTGGAAGATATTCTGCAAGCATGCCTTGGAAAGCGGCGCACACCATGGGCTTTTGCTGTACTTGGATCCCCTTCAAGTCGCTCTATGGTTGGGGCAGAAGTCTCCAATTTCGCTTTCTGCGATCTATTTTCGGCCAACTTTTCATTATCCAAGTTACCACGGGTACCGCTGGTCAATGAAAGACAGCCTTGTCAGTCTTCGGAAAAAATTTCTGCTTCAACGAATTCTCAACAAACCCGAGTTACGAGAATTACTCTCCTTGGATGCCACCGCGGTCCCCTACATACGCGATCATTTTCGAACGAACACCCGCATTTCCCATTTCCCGGATACGTTTGCGAGGGAGCATAGATCCGCGGAGGAGATCGCCCTGCTCCGACAGGAACTCGGGATCGAGCCTGGTCGGCTCGTGTTTTGCATGATAGGCATCTTGGATGAAAGGAAAGGACCTTTCCAACTTTTGGATTCCATCCAATACTTGCCCGATCAAGTCCGCTCAAATATCTGTATCCTCTTAGTGGGCAGACCCACCGATTCCCTACGCGAAAAACTGGTTCAGGCAGTCGAAACGCTAAAGTCCAACTCGACCGCGCAGGTGATTCTGCGCGGTAAGTATGTGTCGCCATCTCAAGTGCAGTCGTACTATACGCTGTCGGATGTAATGCTGACGACATATCAGTTCCATAAGGGAAGCTCCTCTGCATTGATTCGAGCGGCGTACGAGAAAAAACCTGTACTTTCGTCCAATTACGGCTGGCTCGGGCACATGGTCCGAACGCACCGCATGGGAGTAGAAATCGATTCGTCCAACCCTCGTGACATTGCCAAAGGAATTGAACGCTTTGCAACCTCAGACCCGAATTCTCTTTTCGATTCTGAACTTGGTGCACAGCTAGCGAAAGACAACTCGCAGGATCAAATGGCCTTGGACTTAGCAGCGATGCTAAATCATGGCGCTGATACGTCAGCCGCTGATGTGGAGAATGTTTCGAACGCCGGAGCACGTTAGGCCAGACCGGTCGATGCAAGAACGCGATGAACGATAGGATATCCCAAGTAAAAAACAGCATCATCGCGTTTGCCGACCAAATCACCGTCAGCGCTGGAACATTCCTGTCAGTTCTATTGGTATCGAGAAACTGCTCCGAAGCCGAGATGGGGGTTTTCTCGTTGGCATGGACGATCGTGGCCTTCGTAAGAACGGTTCAGGAGCGCGCAATCGCGGCCCCGTTCTTAGCGTTCACGTATAGTCCTGGCTTCGATAGACCCACTTTTCGCGGAAGCACTTTAGTCCATCAGAGTTGTTTTGCTCTGTTCTGCTCTACCGTTATCGCATTGGCGGCTACCGTAGCCTGGATTCTCGATTCTTTTCAAGGGCAGCTGCTATTTGGCTTGAGCCTCGCCTTTGCATTGTTTCTAAATCTGGCACGCGATCAAATGAGAGCAGTCTCGTATACCGATTTTGCGGTGATCCGGCTTTGGGCTCTCGATATCGCCGTTGTTGCGTCACAACTGCTAGTCCTGGTAACTCTAAGTTGGATGAAACTGTTTTCGCTAACCAACGCCAATCTGGCGCTCGGTTTCGGCTGTGCCCTCCCCGTCCTCGTTTGGCTGGTTAGAATCCGGCATTCGTTTCGTATCGACCATGCGACAGTCGTTTCGGACTGGTTCCACAATTGGCATTATTCACGTTGGCTAGTCGCTGCACGTGTCCTAGGTACTGCTCCGATCGTCACGGTTCCATGGTTGATACTCTGTTTTGAAGGGAAGGAGGGGACCGGAGCATACGCCGTTTGCACAAGTCTCGTCGGTGTATCGCTGATGTTCGTAACTGGAATGAACAATCTGTTCCAACCCCGAACGGTCTTGGAATTCCAGAGAAATGGGGTACGCGGTATGTTGACTACGATTGCCGAATCAATCGGCTTGATCGGCTTTGTTCTTATCTGTATTTCCGTAACGTTCTGGTTTTACGGCGGGCAACTTTTGACTATTTTTGGGCCGCAGTACTCCAAGTATGGCTTCGTAGCATTTCTGCTAAGCCTATCAACATTGTCGGTGAGTGTTTCGACGCTGCTCGCAAACGGACTGGCCGCACTCAAGAAATCTACGGGTTTCTTCTGGGGAGAATTCTGCTACTGCATCGTTACTATTTCCTTTGCCGCAACACTCATTCCGATGCAGGGGCTCGCGGGGGCAGCCGTTTCCATGATTCTAGGTGGTCTTGGTGCGACGGTCGTTACGGCCGTCATGCTATCACGTGAAATAGCAAACGTCGAACGCACGCAGAGCGCTTCGGTGCTCAAAAGTACGGTTCTGATGGATGACAGGAGTATTTCGTAGATGCGTTTAGATGTTTCAAAAAAAGAAGTGGTAGAAGGCGCTAGCATCAAAGAGGCCACGAACCCGTCGAATCTCGTGTTCCGTCTTGCCACCATCTTCGTCATTGGATTGAGCTATTGGTACATCGATCACAATTGGGAAGCCAGTAGTCTCTCGCATCTCTCTACCGAATCTTATACGGGAGACGAAAACTATACTGCCGACAAGCTTAGTCAGGTCAATACGATGTCGACCGTCTTCCGCCTCGTTCTAGCAATGTGGGGCTGCGTTAGTTTTGTCATCGCTCCCAAATCCAAGTTAAGGACCTTCTCCCCACTGTTGTGGTGCTTTGGGGCCGTAGGATTGATATTGTTTGCAAGTATTCTATGGAGCGAAAGGCCAACACAAACGCTCTTTAAGCTCACGGTGCTATTGACCATGATTATTGCTGCGGTCGGCGTTGCGGCTGCTCTGTCGCTTCGCGAATTCTTCAATGCCATCACGATTGTATGTGTTGGCTTTATTTTGATTGGAGTCGTCGCAGAGATTGCACAAGGTTACTTTCGCCCGAGCGCAGACTATCGATTCATTGGTACGACACATCCAAATACGGAAGCAATCTATGCATCAATGTTGTGTTTGACTGCCCGAATGTTTCTCGACAGGCTGAGTCGGACTAATCTACTAGGAGTGAGTATATTTGTGTTTGGATTGATCGTCGTTTGGTACACTAAATCGAGAACAACACTTGCCGGACTTCTCTTTAGTTTGCTTGCAACGCAAACGTTGGTCATGCGTGGATCCAATCGCGTTTTGCTCATCGCTGGATTTTTGCTGGCTACAAGTGTCGGGTTGGTGGGCTTGAGCATCATCAGTCAGAGCAGTTCCGGCTCGCTCGGGGAACTTGCGACAATGGGAAGAAAGGATGACGTTTCAAGTCTTTCGGGAAGGCTTCCGCTATGGGAAGAGCTTCTGTCATCGATTAATAAGAGGCCTATTCTGGGGTATGGCTATCTCGCGTATTGGGACGCCAAGCGGGTCGAGTCTCTGAGTGCAACCTTCCATTGGGAAATACCACACGGCCACAATCTCTATCTGGATACCATGCTGGATATTGGAATCGTGGGTCTTGGGTTGGTGATCTTGGCTATCATGGTGGCTCTCTCAGAGTCCGCACGTTACTACTCTCTGCACGGTCTTATCGAGTATGCCATTTTATTTGGTCTCATAGTCTATGGAGTGATCAACGGATTTGCAGAGTCTCTATTCAAGCTTCCGGGGTTCCCACTCTTTGTCGCGTTGACGGGATGTTTCATCATGCTGAAAGAACGTCGCGAAACGCTTCCTCGATCCCGTGTCTTCGGTTCCGTTCGCATGGGTTCAGCCGGTTCATGAAAATTCTGATTGTTCATAATTACTACCAGCAACGGGGTGGCGAAGACCAGTGCTTTGAGGATGAGGTACGCGTGCTGCGCGACCACGGGCACGACGTATTGCAACATGTGGTACACAATGATTCAATCGCCAATGCCAACCCGTGGATGGTTGCGGTTGGAACGCTCTGGAATAGAAAGGAGTATCGTTCCATCCAAGAAGCCATTTTGCAGTTCAAGCCTGATGTGATGCACGCGATGAATACGTTCCCACTTTTGTCCCCGTCGGTCTTGTACGCAGCAAAGCGGCTCGGAATCCCAGTTGTTCACGAGATACAGAATTATCGCTTAGCCTGCGCTGGAGCATACTTGTTGCGGGATGGAAAGGTCTGCGAGAAATGCGTGGGTGCTTCGTTTCCTCTGTCCGCTATTCGTCACCGTTGCTATCGAGGAAGCCTTAGCGGGAGCGCGGTGGTAGCTTCCACAATCGCACTGCATCGGTTTATGCGGACTTGGCAACGTGCGGTCGATGTTTTTTTGTGTCCCTCCGAGATCGCAAAACGCAAGTTGATCGAGTTCGGGCTGCCGGAGGATAGAATACAAATCAAAAAGAACTCACTGGATATTGACCCAGGGCCAGGCACCGGGTCCGAGGGCTTTGCAGTTTTCGTTGGACGTCTCTCCCCGGAAAAGGGTTTATCAACTCTGCTCAAAGCTTGGGTTGAAAACCGAAAACTGCCCTTACTTAAAATCGTTGGAGATGGCCCGATGAGAGCGGTTGTCCAAGAGGCTCAAGGGAATGATGAGAGGATTGAATGGCTTGGGCGGATGCCGATACCGGAACTCTTGAACATCGTTGGTCGCGCGCAATGCTTGGTCATGCCATCTGTATGGTACGAGACGTTCGGAAGAACAACGGTGGAGGCTTTTGCGAAAGGAACACCGGTGGTTGGGTCGAGAATCGGTGGAACCGCAGAGATCATCGACGATGGTCGAACCGGCTGGCTGTTCACGCCGGGCGATTCCCTGGATCTAGCACAAAAGATCGAAACCGTCTTTACCATGGAGCCGGCTGAGTCCCTTAGATTTCGAGTCGCCGCGCGCCAAGAATTCCTATCGCACTACACTTCTCAAGTCAACTACGAAAGCTTGCTGCAGATCTACCATGACACCATCGAGCGAGCGAAGACACCTTAGGCAAAGCAAAAGCGATACTTTACTTTTCTTTTTCAGCCATCTATCTTTTTGTATTTTTTGGTAAGCCAATTTGTGTTGGCGGTCAGACTTCCATCCGCGGAGCGATCTACCCAAGGCCACAGAGCTTCGTCTTCGGAACGCTTGGTTATGAATGCCGCGAAACAGTTTCCTTGTTCGGGGAAAAGCATCGTTGCAACGGATAGCAAGGGGCGGGCGAGGCATGCTACGTAATAGGCAAGTTTGTTGCTCCGTCCTTGAAGCTGCTCCCAAGGCATTCGAAAGGCATGCATAAATTCGAGTTTGACAGGCCCCTCGGGAAACGCGGTCGAGACTGTTTTCTCAAGTTCCCACTTGGTGAATCGATAAATGTAGTTTGCGACGGGACCATTCCGAAGACCGCCATGCGTGTATCCACTGTAAAAAACTGCGGCTGTCTCGTACTTTTGGCTTATCCCTAATCGGGCGCCGATGCGGGTCACCAGGTTGTCATAGGGTTCAAAAAGAAGAATCCCTTTCCTGGCAACTCTAAGCATGTCTAGCACTGCCGCTTGAGGACAGCCGCAGTGATGCAAACCATTGTGTATACAGACGTAGTCAAATGAATTGTCTGGGAGGGAAATGCGCTCTGCGTCTAGGAAAGACCATTTGAAAGGCGCAAACTCGTCGCCGACCATTCTGTCATCCAGATTCGAGATCGTCACGTTCATGAAGTCACTGGCCAGCCATGTCTCCTTGTCGCGAAGTCCGCCAGCCGTCACCAATACGGAGCTCTTCGTGGAAATCTTGCCGCTGCGTACCAACTTGTAAATCACCGCTTGGTAAAAATCGTCTTCAAAAGATTTTCTTTTCGCGAGCGACGTGATATTGCTCACTATCGTCATTTCCTTCGTACTGGTGTTTAGATACGTTTGTCGCAGTTTGCGGTTTGATGGATTGCAGCTATCGACAATGCCATGCTAGTTACAGGGAGCTATATTCGCAATCGAACAACGTTCGAAATGCTCAACACTCAAGAAATCAGGGGGGAAGATCCGAAACGTAGCCGTGATAAATCCGTATGCCAGAAAATTCGCGGTCAAACTGAACTCCACATTTCTCGAGTGCATTTAGAAACAGTCCCGATGGGTCGCCGTGAAATGGCCTGGAATAAATGAACCAGTATCGATCCAAAGACTCGCTCTTCATAACGCCCAACGCGCGATCCACCACGGATGGTTCGCTAAACACTTCGCTTCGAACACTAGGCTCTGGAAGCTCGAACATAGCGTTCGCTCGATCGGGCATGTAGTACTCCAACGTTGGGTTGACGTAGTCTGAGACCACGAAAACACGATCGTTCTCCTTCCAGTTGTTTTCCAAAAACGCTGCCACACCACGCGTATCTTCAAACTGGTAGCGAGGTTCAAAGACACGCTGGTAATTGGCGAACCCAAAGATTCCAAGAACGAAAATCGCCAGCAACCAGGGCAACTGATTTCTGCTTGCGAACGGCGCGAGTTTTGGATGCGAAGACAGCGAGCGGGGCGAGGCCATCGGTTCAAACGCTAGTGCCAGGAGCATGGATAGAGGGAAAGTCATCCAGCAGACGAATCGAACATTGTAGGTGATGCCTGAGACCAACCCAACAGTCCCAATGGCCACAAACGGAAGTACCAAAAGGCACACTAAGTACGTCAAAAGATTGAGACGTCGCCCTTTCCAAAGACCCATGCAAATCAATGGAATACTAGCCAGTCCAATCATGACCAACCACGGCAAAGCCTCGAGTACATTCGCATTCGCGGCATGTAGTTCTCTCTGCGAAGGCCCTAGAGCATAGCCGCCAAAAAGCGACAGGTACGTGTACGCTAGCGCGCTGATGGAAAGAGGTCTCGGCGCACGAAGGTCGTGCTGATACTGGAAATCAATTCTCAGGAATATCCATAGCGAAAAGGCCACGCACATCAGAACGAGGCACGCAATTACTAACCATCGCCAATGGATCCAATCCCTTCGGCCTGAAAAATTCAGCAGGATCCAGCCGGCCACGATAGACATTGGAATCATGACAAAATAGTAATGCGTGTACATGCCCAGCGCGCAACTGGCCGTGAATAAAATCCAGTACCGTATTTTGCCTGTTGCGTCGGCGAGCAGGAACGCCCCTATCGCTAGGCATCCAAACAGGGTCATCAGCGAATAGCCGCGAACTAGTTGAGCGTAATAAAGCTGGAGTGGCGAAAAGGTAAAAAAGAGCGTTGCCACCATGCTTGCCATCGGTGACATAAAGACTCGCGAAACTCTCCATGTTATCAAAGTCCCGATGAGCCCTCCGAGTGCGGATAGCCAACGTGCACCCGAGTCGTCGCCCACGAGATTCAGCCAAGCGCGAAGCGTTACCGTAAAAAGCGGTGGCATGGAATCCGGCATAAAGACCGATGCCCAAAAATCCCCTTTAGCAAACTCCAGTTCTTCCACCTCATCAATGAAAAAACTCTGGTGGTGGATCGTTCCGAGGTGCAGTCCAATAAGGCCACATACGACCGCCGCGAACAGGATCCATTCCGTTGGCGATATAGAAACCTGTGTCTGTCGAGTTGCTGGGGGTTCGCAATCATCCTTAAATCTGGTCGGCAACGGATCTGTCCCATCCATTTTGAATTTCTTTTCCAGAGTTGTTTTTCATGTCCATCGGTAGTCCGCTGCCCTCGATGATCCGCCGATAAGCTCGCGCAACACAGGTTGAACGTGTACTCCACACATATTGGTTTGCGCGTAGGGTAGCGCCGTGGCTAAGTCGAAGCCATCGGTCGGGCTGAGCCGCTAGTACCGCAATCCCCTCTTGAAAGCCCGAGACGGCAGTTTTCCAATCGCTAGTGGGCACTCTGACAGCGCAGTCGTTAGTCATGATGTCGGACGCTCCCTGATGATCCAGCCCCAAAATGGGGCAGCCTGCAGCCAACGCTTCGAGCAACCCCGTCCCTGAAGTGTCCCGCAAACTGGTGAAAGCAAAAACGTCCGCCCAGCGATAGTGCTGAAGCGTCTCTCGATAGTCTGGCCACGCCATCCATTCAATTTTTTCCGAGATCCCCAGCGACTTCGCCGTCCGTCTCCATGCCTGCCTGCTGCTACCGTCTCCGATAACCCGGAGTTGTACCTCAACGTCGGCGGGCAGCTCACGGATCGCATGAAGCAAGATTGGCAGCCCTTTCCACGCCCGAAGTCGACCGCACCATAAGATCTTCAATGGCTGTCCCAAAAGTCGCTTCGTTCGTGGCGGATTGATCGCATGGTCGATCCCAGTTTCCAGTTCCACTTCCGCTTCAATTCCAAAACCAGCCCGCAAATCGGCCTGTGCTTGGACGCTCGCCGCTATGACTGTATCGGATTGATGGATCGCCTTGCGAACGCGCTTGCAGCCATGAAGTTGGTAATTGTTGATCGCCGTGCGAAGGGACTCACGGAACTGGTTCCATAGATCAATCGAACTGAGGAAGTATCTAGGGAAGTTATGTGTACCTCCGATCGGGCCCCATACGTGGGGAATCTTTAAATCGAAAACACAAGCAGGTTCGCGAAAACCACATAGGGTAACTAGGTGGGTCGCCATGAAGGGAACATCGGAATGCATTTGTTTAGCAACTGCACCCGCCCGCTGATGCCAGCGTCGATAGCTCCAGTAAAAAGTCGGCTCGAACGATTTGAGGTTCGCTCCAAACCAGTCGTCCTCCAATCGAACAAAGCGAATCGCATCGGCTGGCAGCTTTGCAGGGATGTTTTTCTGAAGGTCACACTCCTCGACGGTCGTAGCGTACAGCACCGTTACATCGAAATCCTTGGCTGCCAAAAGTGCTCGCTGCCATCC
>Ga0105044_10005410_pt1 | contig 17580 bp, 9 predicted proteins | sample MAT01_FD_78092 | JGI IMG/M metagenome (GOLD analysis project Ga0105044, IMG submission 78092) | Freshwater microbial communities from Lake Fryxell liftoff mats and glacier meltwater in Antarctica - MAT-01 | ecosystem: Environmental > Aquatic > Freshwater > Ice > Liftoff microbial mat | place...
AGATCGTAAAGGGCTTCGCCAGTCCAATCGAAAGAGGGCACGACGTTTTGTTTGTCCAGTCGCGCCCGTTCATGAAACTCTCGCGTCTCGCGATCGATGAAGTAGTGGAGTTCGCTTGGGAGCAATAGTTTGATACCGAAGTCATCGTGCTTGAGCAGTTTGTTATCCAGCAAAGGCCAGATCAACTGTTTCATGCGTTCTGCTTGTCCGTTGACCAGATCGGGTTCATCGACCCGGTCGACGATCACGATCATGCCTGGAAAGCCGAGGGAACGGAGCAGCAATTGCAGTTTCTTTAACAATGCGTACCTGTCGTCAGACCGCTGGGACTGGGGTAGAGGTTGTTCGTCGAGCTCGCGGTCGGTGAACCGCATCAGCAGTTGTCGCAATTGACTTTGATCGCGAGGCAGGACTCTCAAGTTCCTACAAACCCGCCAGGCCATGAGTTGGTGCTTTGTCCATCGGTAGGCATACATACCCCACGCGGCAAGCAGCAGTAGCGGGACTAACCAAAGAAGTGTTCGGACCGTAACCGCATCCGATCGATAGAGAAAAACGCTCAGCCAAAGTGTGAGGAGGGTACCGGCAAATCCGATTGCGAGAGACACCCAAGTTGTCGGCGAGTGGAACCGCAGTCGTTTCTGAGTGGCCGAGAAGCGATCGTGCAAGGTACCTGTTTTCGATCTATCGTAAGCGGCTGTCAGCAACAAAAGGTCGCGTCGCTGGCCACGATCGAGGCGGTCGATGGCGTCTTGTCGTACGTTGACGGCGGGCAGATTGCTGGCAGCCGAGGTTTGCAGCACGCGGTCCACCAGCTGCGTGACACCTTGGCTAAGGATCGCGTCCATATGGTCCCAAAGCTTGATCGACTGCAGGACTTTTTCGGGTGAAGATTGCTGTCGGCGCGGCAGGTGCTCTTGCAATGGCCCGAGGTAGCTATTGAAATCATCGAACTCTATCAAAAACACCCGATGTTCGGGGAAGCTTTGGTTGTGTTCTGTGATGTGCCGAATCAATTGCAAACGCATCGCGGTTTTGCCGGAGCCTTTGGGACCAAAAACGACAGCGGTCGCAGGTTGCTTGGCGTCGCCAACGACTTTGCTCCACGAGGGGTGAAAAGTGCCCGCGATACAGAACTCTCGGAAGACGGAATCGGTCTGAGCGTCTTCGTCGGCAAACGGATTGCGAGTCAGTTGATAATGCTGAAGGAATTCTTGTTCGGTCATGATCGCCTCTAGCATTGTCAAAACGCTGACAAAAACAAGCCCTGTTAGTTCCCGGCCACGTCTGGAATGAATGTTACGCAGACGTTTTTTGAAGATTTCCACGTCGCCTGAGGCGTTCTCGCCGAACTATTCTCCGAAAAGCTGTTGACGCAAGAAGGTATAGGCGATGGCCTGCATAAAGGCTGACTGCCGGTTGTTGGCAGCTCCTCCATGCCCACCTTCGATGTTTTCGTAGTAGAGGACCGAATGCCCTTGATCCTCCATTTTCGCCATCATCTTGCGAGCGTGCCCTGGGTGAACGCGATCATCGCGGGTCGAAGTCGTGAACAAGACATTGGCATACTTCTTATCCGCTTTCACGTTATGGTAGGGCGAGAAGCCTTGGATAAATTCCCATTGCTTGGGATCATCCGGGTTTCCGTATTCCGCCATCCACGAAGCGCCAGCCAGTAGTTTGTTGTAGCGTTGCATGTCCAAAAGTGGCACTTGGCAAACAGCCGCTTTGAAGAGACCTGGATAGAGGGTGACCATGTTTCCCACGAGCAACCCACCGTTCGATCCGCCTTGGATCCCGAGCTTTTCGGGCCGCGTGACTTTTCGTTCGTAAAGATCCTTTGCGACAGCGGCGAAATCTTCGTAGCATCGGAGTCGATTCTCCTTGAGGGCTGCTTGATGCCAACGCGGACCATACTCACCCCCGCCTCGAATGTTGGCAACCACGTACACGCCCCCCTGGCTGACCCAAGCGCGACCGACGTTGGGGTTGTAACTGGGTTGCATCGAAATTTCGAAACCACCATATCCATACAACAGAGTGGGATGATTCCCGTCCAACTGAATATTCTCAGGTCCAACCATAAAATAAGGAACTCGTGTGCCATCTTTGCTGGTGGCGAAGTGCTGGGAGATCGACAGCCCTTTTGCATCGAAGAACGATGGCAGTGTCTTGAGCACTTCGGGATCCGAGCCGATAGTTCCGAGGGAAAGAGTGGTGGGGTTCAAGTAGTTGGTGGCGGTCATGAAGAAGTCATTGGACTCGTCGTTATCGATAGCCGAGACGTTCACGGTCCCAAAACTCGGGGCTCCACGCAGTGGTTCGCGTTGCCAACCGGAGGCCGTGGGCTTGAGCACATAGATGCGATTCTTGACATCTTCCAAAACGTTGATGAACGCAAAATCTTTGGTAAAGCCGAAACTGGAGAGAGCAGTCGTATCCGACGGTTCAAATACGACATCGAAGTTGCGAGCTCCTTCCATGAAGGCATTGAAATTGATCATGAGCAACGAACCGCCTGCGTACTTTTTGCCCCCCACTTCCCAAGGATCGCGGAGTTCTAACGCTAGATACTGATGAAAGACGGATTTGTCAGCGCTGTTGGGAGCATCGATTTTGGCCAGTTTCGATTTTGCGTTTAGCAGATAGAGTTCATTGTTGTAGAACGCCAAACTACGACTTACGAAATTTCGCTCGTAACCTGGTGAGTCGTCATGAAAAGCGCCAACCGACATGTCGGTCGGTTGGCCTTCGTAGATCACTTCGGCGGACTCAAACGGCGTGCCCCTCTTCCATTTTTTGGCAATGCGGGGATAGCCCGATTCGGTCATCGAGCCGGATCCGAAATCAGTCATGACGAATACTTGATCTTTATCGATCCAACTCATACTTCCTTTCGATTCGGGTCGGGCAAAGCCGTCCTTGACGAACTCTCGTTTGTCCATGTCGAACTCGCGCGTGACGTCCGCGTCCGCACCGCCGCGTGAAAGAGTTACGAGAGCTCGCTTGTAATCAGGTCGAAGAAGCATCGCCCCTTTCCAGACCCAATTCTCCCCTTCGGCCTTGCACAGCGTGTCCAAGTCGAGGATGGACTCCCATTCTGGAGCTGACTTCCGGTATTCAGCAAGAGTCGTTCGGCGCCACAGACCGCGTTCGTTCTTATTGTCTCGCCAAAAGTTGTAGTAAAACTCTCCTTGTTTTCCCACCGAGGGGATGCGTTCCTTGGAATCCAAAATGGCTAATAGGTCTTCGCGTAGGCGATTGAATTGGGGATCTACTTCCAGTTTGGCTTGCGATTTCGCGTTGCGTACCTTCACCCATTCAATGGCCTTCTCGCCCGTGACATCCTCCAGCCATCGATACGGATCCTCGGCCGAAGCGACAGACGAAGTTTGAATGCTATTTTCTTGAGCCATGGTGGACTTGATGAATGAGAGCGATCCCAGAGTGAGAACGGAAACTAAAGTAAGGGTACGAAGGCGAAACTTCATGACGACTCCTTGAGGCATGGTAATACAAGTTTGGGGGGGAAATAGCTAGCGCGTCCAACCGGGAAGGATGATACAATGCGGACGCAGAGGGCCGATTTCGAGTTCAGATGTTACCGATTAATCCAGGGAGGATCAATCATGCGTTTGGAGTTTGTGCCGAAGAGTGTTCTGATTTTGCTATTCTTTTGCGTCCCGCTGAATCTCGCTCCAGCTGAGGATTCGCCGCTTGCGGGCGTCAGCCAACGGCACCAATCGGAATCGACTCAGTGGAAATCATCGCCGGTGAAATCATCACCCGCGGCCAGTGGAGGTGCCTCCATCGCAAACTACGACGAATTGATTGGTCTGATCGAGAATGTAGTCGATGCAGAATGGGTTGCCCAAGGGGGCACGGCCTCCGCTATACCGTATCGTCAAGGAGTGAGGATCGATCCCCAGGGACTCGTCGAAAGAATAGACGCTAGCCAGTCCGCCAAATGGAGCCTCAAGGTCTTGCGAGAGGGGAACAATACGCTGGACAAGCAAATCTTGTCCTTGAAGGAGTTAGGGGATTGGCAGGAACCGAACGCATTGCGTTGGGTGTCACTGCACCAATTGGATGAACAGATTCACTCGCGAGCGACCGACGAGAAAAACAAGCGAGCGAATGTCGCTATGGAGTTGCTAGGAGGTCTGGTTCGCATCGACTACTTGGCCTTCGACAAAGCTACCCAGGAGTGGTTCGTCGGCGGTCCGGCTGGGAACATCGTACTCAATGCAGCTGGGGAGTTGCTCAACCCAGAAACCGGCCTTCCCCCGGTTTTGCTGGAGGATTTGCTCGCGATCGCTCCGCACGTATTGGGCAATCGAGGAGAACTCGGATGTTCCATCGATCCTGATCCAAAACGACTGGCCGAAGCCAATAAAATGGCTCAATCCACAGCCTCGGCACGTTTGATGCAACAGGATCCAGAGCGTTGGGCAGAGCAATGGCGGCAAAAACTGGGACGCCAACGCGCTAATATAGTCGGCCTTAACCCGGATTCACCAACTGGTTTTGCAATGCTGATTGCAGACTCGCACATGAAACGAATTGGCCTGGGCCTGGAGTTTTGTCCGAGCCCAATCAAGACCTACTGGGACGAACGCGATACATTCGTGACCAACAGCGATGCGACCGGTATGGTGCGTTGGTGGTTTTCAACCACCAACCACAAAATCCCCTACGACCCAGACCGCAAGATCTTTCACTTCTCGGCTTCTAACGTCCAAGTGCTCAGCCAAGCTCAGATGATGAGCGAAGTCGGGGAACGCGTGGCAGCAAGCGCACCGGATCGAGCAGCGGATAGCTTTGCTAAGAGCTTCTCCCGCAATTTCGAGAGATTACAAAGAGAGTATCGTGTTTACGGTCGACTGCGACACATTTTCGATTTGGCTGTTGCGATGGAGATCGTTCGCAATGAAATGAAGTTAGGGTTCGGCAAGCCTTTTCTATCACTGGACGATCTGCAGGTTCAGCCAAGGCTGCCCGTTGCTCCCACTGAGCTTGAGTCGATCTCGGCCACCCATCGCACTGCCAAAGGAACCACCTCGAGCATGATCAGCGGTGGCGTTTCGATCCAGCTTTCCGGGCTTGGAAAACGCTTGGAGCATGATAAAACGCAAACCAACCGAGTTTCGCTCGAAGCTTCGAATCATTTTAGCAAACCGAGCGAGCAGGCTACGGATGCGAATCCAGTGTCCAGTGCTACTGACCTCACACCGGCAAGCAAAGGGGACAAGCCGTTTTGGAGATAAGGGATCCAACCTTTGTCGCAAGGCATTATTCTCTAGCAATCCTAGCGATATCCTTCAGGATCGTGGGGAGAAGGAAGACGCCTGAATAGTGGTCGACTTCCATTTCGATGTGATGACCTTCGGGGAGTTTGGCGGCCTTGGCTAACAGTAGCGAGTTGCGAGGAGGAACAACATCGTCGTATTTGCCTGAGAAGAGCCATGTCTTTTCGGGTTGTATTCGATGGGCCAGCGACAGTGGTTCGACAGCCTGCAAGCACTGCTCGATCTCCGACTCACTCAGTCCCAACTCTTCCATCTGCTCTCTAAACTTACGAGCGTCTTTTTTCCCATCCGTTACCACGCTGTAGAGATCCCCGCCTGCCAGCAGCAGAAAAACTCGGTGATAACGATCGTCTAAACCGGCGGTGGTGGCGGCGATGAAACCTCCCAGGCTCGTTCCTTGCAACGAGATGCGTTGGATATCAACTCCCGGGACGGCTGCGACCGCATCGTAGGCACGCCGAACGTCCGCGATACACTGACGGAGAACCTTCGAAGGATCTGGTGGCCGCGAGCCCGTTGTCTTTCGTAGTCCATATTGGGGTAGATGAATCATGAACGCATGGATTCCTTGGTTAGCGATCCCTTTGGCAACAAGTCTTCCAACTGTCATGCCACGTCCCGATTCGTGGACCACCACTACAGCTGGAATGGAAGCGGTGGATGAAGCGTTGCGAGGTGCGTACCACTCCAACGCGACTCGGTCGTTGACGACATCTCCAGTTTCGACAGGGGACGGGAACCTCAAAAGGGTCTGCTGATTGATTTCCTCGCTTTCGACTTGGAATCCAATCGGTGCCCATCTCAATCGGGATAGGGTCGCTTCCGTGGCGGCATCTGGATCGGAAACGGAAACGAGCGAGTCGAGGGCTTCCAGTTGTAGCCGAAGTGGTTGGGAGTGTAGCCCAAGAGGTTGAGAGGGAGCCCGTTCGGCTTTGACTGGCAATTTTTTGCCCACGTCGGTTCTCCATTCCCGAATTTGCTCAAGATACTTTTTCATGTCTAGTCGTACATAGGGCCGGTCTGCCGCGGGGCTCTGGTGGTCCGCGTTTGCGACGTAAAGAACGCCGTCCTCAGGAACGAACAGAACGTTGTGGAGATTGGATGCCATGGCCACTGGTCGACACATCAGTTTCTGACCGATCGAGGCATCAATACTGCCGTGCGACTCAACGATCTTCTTTTTGAGAACCTCGAGCCGTGTGTCTGCGGAAATCACAACAGCATCTTGGATGCCATCTCCGAGCAGCGGATGAGACTCACCGGGCGCCACAAACTCGAGCGTTTCCGGAGTCGCGGCAACCCCGACTGCCGTCCGATTTTTGCCGTCCGCAAAGACATAAAAATACTCGCACGTTCTCGGGTTGTTCGCCCAAAGTTGCTTGATTTCGTGCAGCGTCTGACATTCTTCGAGACCGCGGCGCATCAGCGTAGCCATCGGAACTCCGTCCCATTTTCCTTCGCCGCGACCTCCCATCTCTCCCAGGGACAATTGCGCATCGTTCATGCCGCTGACGCTGCCGATGAAGCCGCCGTACCCTACATTAGCAAATGCTCGGTAGCCGTCGGGAGCGATGATCAAGGTAGTGGCAGCATCTTGCAGTCCTATGGTCGTCATGTAGTCCAAGACACGGCCATGGTAGAGTTTTCCTCCCTCGGTAGCGGACCCAAAAACCGCGAATCCAGAGCAATGAAACAACTCGGGGAACACGTTAATGACTTCCATCAGTTCCGGTTCGACTCCCAAGGATTTTGCTAGGGCGTGTGTCTCACGTTTGTGGCGCTCGGGGATGTGCGGGGAGAGCCGAGCATAGGCATCCTTCAGTTCGTAATGGAACCAGCGGCCGGTAGCAATCGTCTGGGCTGTACCGAAACCATAGATTACCGAGTCGATACAGCGCAACGATTCTTGCTTGAGCAGTTGCCCATGTGCCGTTCCGATTTGTTCAGGACTTCCCCACAAAAAAGCCACTCGCTGGCCGTCGACCCAAATCAACCGGCCGTTCTCCACAGCGTTTTCTTTCCTAGCGGGCCTCGTTAATTTCGGTGAAGGAGCGACTACTTCCAGGGCTCTTCGCACACCTCGAGACAGTGAGCGTTCCAATTCGTCGCGTGGGATGGCAACTCGTTCAAACGATTTCCATTCTGAAGAAGACAACGGCGAAACAACGCTCGGCGGAATGGATGCTGCGGTGGTCTGTGGTAAGGTGAGAGTCAAAGCACCTTGGCTTTCGCCCATTCGCACTTGGATGGTTCCGTCTTTGAAACGGATAGTTCCTTGACCTTCCGCGAATTGCCAAGCCAACGGATCGCTGTTGGACGATGGCTTCATACCGCTCAAGAAGAGCAAAGCTCCGGCCACATCGCCGGCGGGCCCTGAGGCGAGGGCAGTCGTTGCCAGCTTGACCACCGAGCCGTCGCTAACGAGCCGCTTGAAGATGTCGGTTGGACGCAAATGATCCGCGACATCGACTTCACCGGAACCGTGAAATATCCTTCGATGCTTCGGTAGGATCATGGCCGTTTCCGTTGGGTTGCGGACGATTGTAAACTCGTAGTCCTGATGCGACATCGAGAGCATGAAGTGCTCATCGTCAAAGCGTTGGATATCGAACTGGATTGAGTGCTTTGCCCCATCGACCATCAAGTCGGCTTGTCCGTTCCATCGAAACGCTTTCGTTTGGAGGTGGAGGCAATCGAGCCACGGCGCGATTTGGCTGGCCAAATGATCCGTGGGTTCGGCATCGGCCGCTACCGAACGGGAGTCGAAGCAACTCACAAGCAGGAGTACAACTAGGGAGTAGCGATGGAGTGGATTGCATACCATAGATTTGCCTCGGCAATAAAACTTGGGACCGGAACTAACACACCGATTATAGCAACTCGGAATCTATTTGCGGCCGACTTGCACAAAACCGGCTGGCAGCCCGAGTCGCACAACCCTTACGACCCTCAACGTCGGGGAAAAGTCGTTGTCATTGTTTGCCTAAACCTACTATGCGGTCATTGGATTTGTCGATTGGGATGTATTTTTCCAAAACATCTCTATTTCATCCTTTGCTTCAGGACAAAGACGTGTGAGACATGCATGACAAGCTCCTAGCGCGCTTTACGGTACCTCTATTTGCCGCAACTATCTTCGCGAGCGCATTTCTATTGTTTCAAGTCCAGCCGATTATGGGGAAGTACATTCTTCCATGGTTCGGTGGCAGCCCAGGCGTCTGGACGACTTGTATGCTTGTTTTTCAAGTGTTGCTCTTCGGAGGCTATGCCTACGCTCACTTGCTCCATCGCTGCTTCGAGCTCAGAACTCAAATTGTGTTGCATTGCAGTTTGCTATTCGTGGCTTTGCTAACGTTGCCGATCACCCCATCCGTTTCCTGGAAACCGATGGGGGAGGAGTCACCCACTACCGCGATAATGCTGCTACTCCTATGCAAGGTTGGAGCCCCCTACTTCCTGCTTTCATCCACGGGACCGTTGCTTCAAGCGTGGCTCGGGCAATCCAAGATTATCGAACATCCCTATCGACTCTATTCTCTTTCCAACATCGGATCGATGCTGGCGCTCCTTTCCTTTCCGTTCGTCATTGAACCTGCACTCTCGTCGTCGCAACAATCCATCATTTGGTCCGCCCTGTTCGGTTGCTTTACCCTGTTTTGTGCATTGGCTGGCTGGCTCCTGGCTCGTTCCACACAGCCAGCTCCAGCCGACGAGTCGGTCATCGCGATACCCTTCCCTCCGCTGCCTATAGCATGGTCGACCGTCGGAGGTTGGTTTGCTTTGTCGATGTTACCGTCGGTTATGTTGTTGGCCACTACGAATCAAGTCTGCCTAGACACAGGGGTCATACCATTCCTGTGGGTAGTCCCGCTGGCTCTTTACTTATTGAGCTTTATCCTCACCTTTGAGAGCGAGCGCTGGTACAGCCGTCGCCCAGCCATCATGCTTTCCGCAATTTCCTTCCTGGCTCTCTTTTCGTTCAAGCTGGTCGCGACCCGAATTTCCTTGCCGTTGGAATTGGGACTCTATTTTTCAGGATTGTTCTTCGCATGCATGGTTTGCCATGGCGAGCTGGTAAGAATGAAGCCCGAACCAAAGAAGCTGACCACATTCTATTTGACTCTATCCGCAGGAGGAGCGTGTGGTGGACTCTTTGTCGGACTGTTGGCCCCCATGCTGTTCAAAGGTTATTTCGAATGGCAGCTCGGCTTATTTGCCTGCGTGCTGGTCTACATGGAGTTGTACATGCAAAACAATACCTACTGGACGAAGCGCGTTCCGGCTTGGAGCAAACTGAGCCTGGCGATCGCGTTGCCTACAGTCGCTGTGATCTGGTTGACGTTTTGGACCTCGTTTTCCAACAAGCAACTGGTCGTGAAACGCAATTTTTATGGAGTAATGAGTGTTTCGAATAAGACAGATGAAGCCTCCGGAAAGCCTGTCAGAAATCTAGTTCATGGTCGCATCGTTCACGGATCGCAATTCCAAGGTATTGAGGATAAACAGAGGCCGACGACTTACTACACAGAGTCGTCTGGGGTGGGACTGGCATTGAGCAACATCGGTAGCGACCGCCCAAGACACGTCGGTGTTGTGGGTTTAGGGGCCGGTACGTTGGCCACGTACGGAAAATCTGGCGATCGCTTTCGGTTCTATGAAATCAATCCACAGGTCATCGAAATGGCCGCTGAGTACTTCACCTTTCTCAACGAGTCGAAGGCGCAGACTGAAGTGGTCCTCGGCGATGCAAGGCTCACGCTGGAACGTGAATCACCGCAAGCTTTTGACGTGCTAGTCCTCGACGCCTTTAGCGGCGATGCCATCCCGGTTCACTTGCTGACCCGCGAAGCCCTGGCCATTTACCAGCGTCACTTAGTGCCTGATGGAGTACTGGCAATCCATATATCCAACTTGTACTTTGATTTGCAATCGATCGTCGCAGGACTCGCTCGGGAGAACTCCATGCAATGCACGTTTGTTTTGGATGATTCCCAGGTACAAGGTTCTTTGAAATCCAGTTGGGTACTGCTTTCAAGCAGCAACCAGACCCTCTCCCAGGCTTTGGGCGGGAAACCGACGGTACCGCCCGTTGGAAAACCAGTTCTTTGGACGGATGACCGCAGCAATCTACTAGATTCCTTAAAATAGAAGAACAGGATCGGTTGACTAAAGGACGGCAGTTTCCCATAATGAGTCGCTGTTGTTAGGCAATTCCGCATTCCTAGTTTCTGCACCAATTGGTGTGTTGCATGGGTTTCCAAGCCCCTCAGAAGCGAATTCGTAAAATCAGCAATCTCGTGCTGTTTTTTCGTCGTTTGTTTGGCAGCACTTCCACCATCGTCTCTTTTTGCTTCGTGCGGTGATTACCTGCACCACCCATCCGGCAAGTTGCTGTTGCATGCATCCGCTCGGGAACTTTCGGAAACCTCGGATCGGCCAGTATCCCCTGCGTCGCGATGCCGAAATGGCGACTGCCATTCGGCCCCACCCACTGCCCCAGTTGAGCCTACACGACTCACCTTCCAAAGGCAGCAACCTGACCACCAAATTCAGGGCAGCCGAGAGTTAACCACGCTTCGCTCCGTGTTCCCAATTGCATTGAATGAACTGTTGCCGACAACCCCTTGTTTCGACGTCGTTCCGCCTCCTCCAAAATCTTCAGCCTCTCTATAGGCTCCACCCTCGCATCCGCAACGATTCGTTAGGAATCGATCTGTCTAGAGCGTTTCTCTCTAGGTCGCGGAACCGCTTGCAGCGATGAGTTTTTTTCCTGACCGTTGCGCACGATTTTTACGAGTACTCCTAGTTTTCGTTTTGCACATTTGCCCTTCTTCGGCATTATTGGGACATTTTTCATACAGGGGTTTTGGTTATGGTAATTCCAATAGGTTTACGTTTGAAAGCTCGCGGCTTTACGCTCGTCGAGTTACTCGTGGTCATCGCCATCATCGGTATTTTGGTGGGGCTTCTTTTACCAGCTGTTCAATCGGCTCGCGAAGCAGCTCGGCGTATGCAATGCAGCAATAATCTCAAGCAATTTAGCTTGGCCATGCTGAACTATGAGTCGGCCAACAGGCGATTGCCAGCTGGCCGAAGTCCTTCCGGTCTGTCTGCGCACGCCGCCTTGCTGCCATACATGGAACAAACTGCGGTCGGAAATCAAGTGGATTTTAATGTTGCTTGGGATCATGTAAATAATACTGTTGCGCGCGGCGCAAGCATTCCGATCTTCAACTGTCCTTCCGATCCTGTATCAACTTTGCCGATCGGCTGGGCAGGTACCAACTATCGGTCCAATCAAGGCTCTGGAATCCTCAACGGCTTGACTCCGACTCTCTCCAGCGACCCGAACTTCGGCTACCCCAATCCAAACGGTAGTTTCATTCCGCTCACGTTTCTCAAGCTGGGTGACATCACCGACGGAACTTCGAACACAGCAGCCTTTAGCGAACATAGCAAAGGGGATTTCAGCAACGCGATCTCCAGCCCGACAGATACGTTCTGGCCACAAACCAATCCAACGACACCCGACGAAGCGATCCGGGACTGTAGAGCAATCAATCCATTAAATCTGTCCTTCCAACGCAATAGCAACGTCGGTGCACCTTGGATTCAAGCGGGGCATTCGACGTCGGCTTACTTCCACGTAGCGCCTCCACAGAGTCGATCATGTATGTTCCCACCCGGTCGTATATCCACAACCGCCAAGAGCTATCACACCGGTGGCGTGAAATGGGCCGGGGCTCGCGATGTGGTGCAAACCATCAGTTTCACGACATCCCGTGCATCGTTCAATAGACTCACCGAATTCGCAGGCTTGCCCCTCGATTGATGCAACAACGTCAGCTTTACTGAACCTCGTTCGCCGTGTTTTTAAAACCCCCATTTCTCTACCGGTTTGCGGCCATCGGCGGCAAACCGGTAGAGAAATGAGATAATAAGGTGTTTGCGGGATGAGCTGATTGATAAAACTTGGTGCATGCCAGTCAAGCTGGGATGGAGCCGATTGTCTACTTCTTGATCTGAAAGTCCATTTGGTTTTGGCCGAACTTGCGGGCCTTCATGTCTTCCACCGTGAGCCTCAACTGATAGTTGCCGGGTGCTATCTGTTGCGGCATGTAGATCTTGTAGACGATGAAATAGTCTCGACGGTGGTTCTGGCATACCTCCGGCTCCATCGGTAGCAGTTGGTCTGCAATTTTGCGACCTTGTAGATCGATGATCTCATAACTGCCTTGCAACTGAGTCTCATAACCCTCTCGGAGCTTATCCGCTGCCACGTTTTCGATCTCGCAGTACAACAATAGTTCTTGATCCGCTTGGAATTGATTCTTTGGAAATTTGGTGACGACCCCGTATCGCTCCACTTCGGTGCAAAACGCTATCGACTTCACTTCTAAATTGCTAACTGCAGCCAGGTGATTGGTTGCCGCTCTTTGGCTGTTCATGACCAGGGACCAATGCCGAGATCGCACCGGCATGGCGTCTGGATTACTCGCTTCAAACAACGCTTGCATCTGATGTTGGAAGTACTCTTGTTCGTGCTCGGTTAGGCGATCGATTGGGCGCAACGCTTCTTCGAGCCGGCGCTGACTGACGTAGAGCATTCGCAGGGTCACCTCTTGCGAAACGCGGAGATTCTCATCCGCAGTCGGCGCGTCTTTGATTTGTTGTTCCAACGATTCAATGGCTTGCGAGATTTGATTTCGCCACGAGCTTGTTGCGCTTCCCGCTGTTCCAGCAGAGCTCTTCGGCGTCGCATTGCCTGGAGTCGTAGCGGACGAATTAGGCAGTGACGTCATCGGCGCTAAGACTGGTGAAGTGGCCGACGCTTGTACTAGCTTGGACTCCATGGCTTGCGGGGGCAGTGAAGTGTCAAACGGCCTTGTTGCGACTGCGCTGATCACCTCCGAGTTGTTATCAATTAACTGCGATTTAGGATTTTCCGGCAGTGAATCGGTCACTCGAAAACTGACTCCTCTTTTCGCGCTACCGCTATTCGAGACAATTTCGACATTCTCGATAGCAGTCGAATTTTTTTTGGCTGTCGAGAGACCTGACTCGTCATCGGTCGACTGCCGACGTTGCGATATCTGTGGAGAGTTCGACTTCGATTCTCGCGAATCGCCAGGGGTTTGTGCTGGTTGAACGAGTTCAAGCTGCTTTCGGAGAACTTCGCGATACTCGGCCGGGACCGAGGCCAGAGCTCCTTCGAGGTCGATTTTCTGTTCCGAGGTACTGAGGATGTCAGGGTTCTTTCCTGACTCTGTTGGGTCGTCCGAGGATGGTCCGTATTCCACAAGCTCGGGCTTGTCGGTCCGTCCAGAAGAACGCCCGCGGTGGTCGGGTGAATTCGCGGTCTTTGGGCGCGAGGGGTGTTTCGCATCTCCGAATTGAGGCCGAGGGACTCGGCTATTGGGCTGCGGTGGCGACCAGTCGTCCTCATCCATTTCAAGTTCGGACAAGCCATCCTCGCGTGAGCGAATACCTAGCCGTTGGCAGCCGGGCACTGCCAAAGTGGACGCAAATAGCGACGAGACGGCGAGAAGCAAGATTGCGCGATTGCGTCGCGCACGGTTCGGAATGGACTCGTTCGACTTCATGGACTGCTTATCCTGCGTTTACACGGAAGCCGATACGGCTTGGACTGGTAAGGACATGTCGCTATTTTCGGCGAGTACTTCGTATGCTAGAGACAGATAATCTTCGGCGCCATGGCTATTGGGGGCGTACGCGAAGATGGATTGGCCAAAGCTGGGTGCTTCCGCCAGGCGGATGTTTCGACGAATCTTGGTTTGAAAGAACTTGGCGTTAGCCCATACAGGACTTTGGGCTGCGCTCACCTGCAGGAACTCTTCTACATCGCGACTGACTTCGGCTGCGAGTCTGGTACCGGATTCGTACATGCACAGTACGATCCCTTCGAGTTTAAGGTCGGGATTAAGGCGTTTCGCAACGAGCTCGATGGTGCGAAGCAATTTGCTCAATCCGTGCAGGGCCAGAAAATGAGGTTGTAAGGGCAAGAAAACCTCGTCGACCGCGGTGAGAGCGTTTAACGTCAGAACGCCGAGCGACGGTGGGCAATCGAGAATGACGAAGTCGAAGTCGGATTCGTCCATATCCATTTTGTCTTTGAGGATTACCTCGCGGCCAACTTCGCCGGCAAGTTCCATCTCTGCGGCAGCCAAGTCAAGGCTGGCAGGCACGATAGCCAGATTTGGAAAAACCCAGCGCCGCACATGTTCTAGCAGTGCATCGCCACAGAGTACGTCGTAAATGCTGGCTTCGTTGTCTGCTAGTGTTAGACCGAAATGAAGTGAGGCGTGGGCTTGCGGATCCAGATCGAGAACGCAGACTTTTTTTCCACACTGGGCAAGTCCAGCGGCCAAGTTGACGGCGGTGGTCGTCTTGCCGACGCCACCTTTTTGATTAAGGACTGCAATTTTTCGCATGGTAGAATAACTTCTCGCGCGGTTTGAGTCATAACAATCGGTCGCTGGATGCAAACGGAACGGGAGTTTGTTTGGCAGCAGCGTTTGTGCGTAACCTATTCGACCTTAGCAAACCGTATGTCTGGAAATCCAGGCCAAACGGAGCGGCCCGTTGACAATTTCGGTAATTCGAACATCCTTTTGGAAGCTTCCTTTAATCCTGCACTCAATTTGCGTGCGCCTACTCCGTTTCCCAGAAAGCTTCGTTTCGTGAGAAAGTTCTTTATTGCAGGCAATTGGAAAATGAACCTTTTGCGAGATTCTTCGGTGGCATTGGTTCATCAGCTGATGGATCAACTGCACGACAGTCAGGACGTCGATGTAGCTGTCTGTCCACCGAGTGTCTATCTTCACGATGTTGGAGCGGCGATACGAGGCAGCCGACTTCAACTGGGTGCACAAAACGTCTATCACGCTCCGGATGGAGCTTTCACAGGTGAAGTCAGTTGCACCATGCTGAAGGATCTTGGCTGCAGCTACGTCATTTTGGGGCACAGTGAACGTCGAGCCATCTTCGGTGAAACCGACCGTGATGTGAATGTGAAACTCCTGGCTGTTTTGAATGCGGGCTTGACTCCGATTGTTTGTGTGGGCGAAACGCTAGCTCAGCGAGAAGCCGGCCAAACCCAATCAGTTGTTCGAGATCAAACCACCCATTCGTTGGCTGGATTGACTGCGGAACAGATGGCTACAACCGTCATTGCCTACGAACCGGTTTGGGCGATTGGGACTGGCAAGACGGCGACTCCCTCTCAAGCAGAGGAGGTGCATGCCGATATTCGGCAGCTTCTGGGAACTCTCTTTGGACACGCAGTCGCGCAGAAAGTAGTCATTCAGTACGGTGGTAGCGTCAAGGCGGACAATGCAAATGAGCTGCTCAGCCAGCCGAATATCGATGGAGCGCTGGTGGGTGGTGCGTCGCTGAAGGCAGAATCGTTCCTACCTATCGTACAGGCAGCCATGAAGATCAAGAAATAGATTCGCCAAAGGGCGGGACGGAGTTTAGAATAGTCGAACTTCTAATCGTTCGTGCATACTCTGTTTTGACCGGGAAAGTCCTACGATGATGCGGCGTACCATTTTTGCATTGATGTCCTCAGGCATCGTCACTGGCATCTCTTTGGGGCAGTTGGCTACCGCAGTTCGCGCTGATTCCTTCGAGTTGCGGGCTGGTGGAACTATTTCCGGAACGCTCTTGAATGATCTGGCTAGCGAAGTGCTCAAGATCAAGACGAGTGACGGCGTGACGCTGGAGATCCCCAAAAGTAAGCTGAAGACTTCCGTGGTACTTCCAACGGAGCAGGCCAAGATTTACAGCGATGGCTTGTCCTCGCGTGAGGATAGCGTCGAGCTTCACAAAGCGCTGAGTCAACTCTGTTTACAACAGAGTCAAAGTCGACTGGCGTTTGCCCACCGTGAACGTGTCGTAGAGCTTGCGCCCACAGATCAACACTGGGGGGAGCTGTCCGGCTACTTCAAGGATGAGATAACAGGCGAGTGGGGAAGAGTAGATCGAATCAATCAGAGCAAGGGCATGATCCAAAAGGCAATGGGGAAGGGTTGGGACACGCCTCAATCGCAAGCGATCGCAGAAGTTGAGAAGAAACGTAAAATTGAAAAAACGAAGATGGCAGAAGCTATCGACCGAGCCCTCAAGAACTCGAATCAAGTGGGACCTCGAGGGCTGGAGGCAGCCCAATTTCTTCAGAACTTGAACGATCCCGTTGCCATCGACAAAATCGCTGATTTGCTGAAGAAGGACATAGCCAACGGCGGTACCGGCGAACACTGGATGGATATGTTAGCTAAGATGCCGCTGGGAAGCGCTACTAGTGTCTATATCGAATTGGCCACGAATAGCCTTAGCATACCTCTGGTCGATCAGTGCCTCGAGATCTTAAATAGCAACGAGTTCACCAGAGAAGCAGCCTTTGACAGCTTCATGCAATCGCTTGGTTCTAAGGAGGTCAAAGTCATTGAACGGGCCGCGAGCAATATTCAAGCCGTCGGTGATAAGCGAGCCATTCCCAAACTCATTATAAAGCTCGTGTCCTTATTAAAGCGAACGATCACCACACCTGGGGTGAATGCGGTGAGTAACGATGGTAGTGTGGCTCAAACACAAGGCCCCATTACGAGGACGTTCGAGGACTTGATCAAACATCAGGCGGTCCTTTCAGCGCTCATAAGTTTCTCGGGGGAAAATTTTCAATTCGACCAGAAGGCGTGGAGTTATTGGTACGCTCATACCTATGCAAAGGAAAACTTGGATCTGCGTCGCGATCCTTGATCCCATGGTTGCTTAATTCCGACTTAAAGGAGAGAATAGGGCCACGCGGAAACTCTCTACCAATCAAGGCAAGTGCAATCTAGGCAAGTGCAATCATGGCAAGTGCAATCATGGACAAACTAAACCGTCGCAATTGGATACAGTCTGCAGGTGCTACCGTGGGTTTTCTGGGGCTGACGCAGCTCGAGAAAGCACTCCCACCCGCGTTTGCTAAAAATAGCAGTACCGACTCGCTGCCGATGCAACTCTACAACAGCCTCAATGAGTCCCAGCGGATTAAAGTCTGTTTGCCGATGAACCACCCGCGTCGTCAGTTCGTCAGCAATTGGTGGTACATTCATCCAGAGCATCGAGTTCCGAGCACATTCAATGCCGAGCAACAAGAACTGGTGAAGAAGATCTTCGACTCGCTGCATAGCGTTGACTATCAGGACGCAATCAGCAATCAGGTATTGATTGACCAGTATGGGGATGAAAAGAACGCTCCTGC
>Ga0105044_10005416_pt1 | contig 17572 bp, 10 predicted proteins | sample MAT01_FD_78092 | JGI IMG/M metagenome (GOLD analysis project Ga0105044, IMG submission 78092) | Freshwater microbial communities from Lake Fryxell liftoff mats and glacier meltwater in Antarctica - MAT-01 | ecosystem: Environmental > Aquatic > Freshwater > Ice > Liftoff microbial mat | place...
CGGGAACGACCGAGACATGGCGTCCCGTCGCCTTCGGAGGCAAACCGTCCACCGCGAGCACGGTGAGCTTTGTCGCGGGAGTGGCGACCGCGGCGATGGCATCGAGCGCGAGCAGCGCCCCGGATTCCGCCAGGGGAGTCGCGACCACGGTGAGAGTGGGCATGTGGCCTGCGAACCCCTTCTTGAGCGCTGCGACCAGCACCGGCGCGATCTCGTCCGTGACCACGTAGGCATTGATGCGCACGACCCGTTCGAAATCGCTCCCCGCCGCCGCCAGTGCGATCCGCAGTCGCGCCAGCGCGTTCTCCGCCTGCTCGGCCGCGGACCCGCCCACGGCACCCGCATCGTTCCAACCGTAGATCTGGCCGGTCCAGGCCAAGGGACCGTCGTCGGCCCGCACCGAACGGGCAATCGACGCGTCGGAGGGATCGAGCTCGCGGCGAAGCGTCGGCGCCGCGCCTTGCACCATGGAAAACGAAAGGCTCACGACGGCGAAAGGTAGGACGACGCCGCGAACGGCGGCGAAGCGGAAGCGGAAGGCCGACTTCGCGCTACGAATCGAAGGAAAAATACTCTTCATGGAAGGAGCGAGGGTGGAGCCAAAGTATGACCGGCGGGAAGGCACCAGTTCAAGATGGACAACGCAGTCGTGTAATCGAAACGTTACTGGCCATGAGCGCGGAGAAACCCGAAAACGACGTTTCCACGAGCCGGTGGCGGCGCCGCTCTTTCCTCAAAACGTCGCTGGCAGCCGGAGCGGCCACCTTGGCTCCCTGGGCTATCGCGCAGACACCGCCCGCGGCGGGTAAGTATCGGATTGCCCCTTTCCGCTTCGACGTGACTCCGCCCTTGGGTCACCCGTTGTGCGGCGGTTGGATCAAACCAGCGATTGGCACGGACGACTCCCTGGAGTGCATCGGCTACATCCTGCTGGGGTCCGGAGCTCCGGTGGTCGTGTGTGCGGTCGACTGGACCGGAATTCTCAACGAAGCCCACGTACGCTGGCGGGCGGCGTTGGCCCAGGCCGCCGGAACGACCCCCGACCGGGTAGCCGTCCACTGCGTTCACCAACACAATGCGCCGTTTGCCTGTCCCACCACCCAGGGGATCCTCGATGCGCAATCGGGAGGCTTGGTCAGCCTGAACCTGGATTTTCTGCAGCTTTGCCTCACGCGTGGGACCGACGCGGTGCGTACTGCTCTCACCCACGCACGCGCGGTGACGCGGATCGCCTTCAGTCAGGCGCGCGTGGACCGGGTCGCGTCCAATCGGCGGGTCCAACGAGACCCCGCCGGAAACGTTCTAAAGATGCGCGGGAGTTCCTCTAAAGACCCGGAGCTGATCGCTCTTCCGGAGGGGAAGATCGACCCCGATTTACGGACGATCGCCTTCTTCGACGGCGATCGAAAACTGGTCAATTGCCACTACTACACGACGCATCCGATGAGCTACTACGGGGATGGCCGGGTGACCTCGGACTTTGTCGGACTCGCCCGGAAGCGCCGTCAGCAAGAAACGCCGGACTGTATCCAAATTTACTTTACGGGCTGCGCGGGCAATATCTCGGCCGGGAAATACAACGACGGTTCTCCCCAGATGCGGGTGATACTCACGGAGCGGATCTATGCCGCGATGGTGGCCTCCGATGCCAAACAGGTGCCCGAGCCTCTCGCCACGGTCGAATGGCGCACGGAATCGGTCAGGCTGACGCCCCGGCCCGAATTCGATCCCAGCCAGCTCCGAGGTCTCCTCGAAAACGAAAAGGAATCGCCTGCAGTTCGCATTCGCTCGGCGATGAAACTGGCTTGGATCGACCGCTGCGAACAAGGACCTCCCTTATTCCTTTCGAGTCTGCATTTAAACCGCATCGCTGCGCTCCATTTGCCCGCAGAGATGTTCCTCGAGTACCAATTGCGCGCCCAAACCTGGGCGGCCGGAAGGCAGCTTGCGACCGCCGCGTACGGCGATGGCGGCCCGTGGTACATTCCCATCGCCGAGGAGTTTCCATTCGGCGGATACGAAGTGGACTTTGCGTTTTGCGGTAAATCCGTCGATGCCATCCTCTCGAAAGCCATCCGATCTCTGGTGGTTTAGCAGGACCCGAGGCGGCTCTTTCGGAAGGAAGGCCACGCTCTGTCGTGGCCGGGATTGCGCGCTTGCGCGCTGCCGACGTCGCGCGAGTCGAACGGTGAGTAGGCACAGCAATCAATCTCGGCAAATCCCGGCCACGAGCGTGGCCCTCCATCGAAAACGGAGCGTTCCCTCGCAAAATTTCGACGGAGACCACGAAGCGACCGCTCTGCCGATTCAAGGAGTCTTCGACCGTGAACAAGGCATTCCAGCCGGCGATCCCCGCACCTGGCGAAGTCGCTCTCGAATCGCACACCGCCACGACGTTACGTGTCCGAGAGTTCATCGAATTACTCGAAAAACACGGGGTAAAATCTCTCGTGGTTCGAGGGTACGCGGTTGGATAATACGGTTTTCCGCGATACACGGGAGGCTTGGACATTTTCGTCGCGATCTCCGAGCGGAACGCGAAGGCGCTGGTGCGGGTTTTCGCCGATTTCGGGTTTAGCGATATCGGGCTCGCAGAGTCCGATTTTCTCGATGACGAAACCATTGTGGAAATTGGTCGAGAGCCGGTGAAGATCCAAGTCCTCACGGGGATCGACTGGGTGGCGTTCGAGGACGGCGGTTTGCCAGTGCCGTTCATTTCGCTCGACTGCCTCATCGCAAACGAATCGGCCACTCCGAGAGCCAAGGATAAGATCGATTTGGAGGAGCTACGGACGATTCGCGATGCACAGCGGCATCATCCACAGAGAGAGGTTGCAGGTAATCCGGGCAGATAGACCGACGTCGTCATGCTGCACTCGACAAAATCGCCTACGACGACGACGCCGGCAGCGTGCTCATGGCAAACCTTCCACCGGCTGCAACGTCGCCGGAAGTACGGGTGACGAATTGACGACGATTCATAAGGAACGGGAGCGTGCCGTCGCCTCATGGTCGCGCAGCCCAACCTCGTTGTGCTGCTGGCACGCATAGGTGCCGCGTGTTAGCGATTGATTTCCAAACGGAAGGCGTCGAGGGAGAGGTTCATATCGCGAATGAAGGCTACCATGGAACCGATCAGCGCGAGCTGACTGAAGCAGAAGAGGCCGATGATCAGCCATCCTGCCTCCCATCGAAGCAAAGCCGAAAGGAAGAGGACGAGGATCAGGACCGCGACCATGAGCACGGTGGTCGCCCCGCAAAGGATCGAAAATCGCAGAATGCCCGCCCGGCGGTGGAGAATGTCGATTTGTGAATGAAGGCCTCCGGACTGAGGCATGCCCACATGACTTGAAAGTTCGCGGGCGAGCAGGCGGGAACGGTCGACCATTCTCCCGAACCGGTTGGTAAGGGTTAGAAGAAGAAGGCCGACTCCGGAAATCAGGATGACCGGGCCGATGGCCAGTTGCAGGATGGGTACCAAGGTGGTGAACGACGACGTGCTCATGCACCCCGACCCTAGCTGAACCTTCACTCCGGACCCATGTATATTTTGTCGGAAATGCAGGGCCTCCGGCCGTGTCTGCAGCACCGGAATTGGATCGTTTTGCAGCAGCTCGAAGGCCCGCCCACGGAAAACGGTTTGGGCGGCGCTTTACTCGGCGGTCGCATCAAACGGCCAGACATCTTCTCACCGAGCTCGCGTTCGTCGATCGCGCTCTCGGGGGTAAAGCTTAAAGAGGCCGCGCGGCATCAGCGTGGCGGGGTGCCCGCGAGAGATCCGGTTACGTTCATGTCGGGAGAATGTACGCCTTTCGAGGCGTGGAGAACTTTAAAACGGCGAGCCGGCGGAGTGCGGTACTTCTGGCGCTACCGGCCGGTTGGCTGAGAGAACGGAGGTTGTCCGAACTTCGGGTTATTTTTTTACGTCGGTTTTTCGTTTCGATCCCAACAACCGCCTGAAGTCGAAATTCACCCGTAGTTTGGCGTTTGCGCCAAAGTCGGTGCCGTCCGCGCCGTATCCGGCTCTCAAACCGAAGCCGAGCAGCCACTTGCCCTTCGAGCCGAACGTGTACCGTTCGGGAATCACCCAGATGATTCCGGGTCGGAGGGTGTAAACATCACGCCGATCGTCGATTGAAGGGTCCGTCGTAGCATACGACAGTTCCATCGTGTAAGTCATCCGCCGCCGTTCGAAGAGGAAACCGCCGGAAAGGGTACCATAGTCGCTGCTCAGCTGATTTTCATTGAGGTTCCCTACAGTCGAAGTCGCGGCAATATCGTCGTAACCGACTCCCCAAAATACGCGCCAGGCGGGGTGATCTTCCAGTTGCCGGGAAAACGTCACATACGGAGCGAAGTGCCTGAGTCCATCGGTTGTGTCCGGAGGCGGGCTCCCTGTCGCCTGCGACCAGTCCACGCCCACCGCGGTATCCCATCCAAAATGAAGAGCATCGCCCAGTTTATACTTGGTTCCCAAATGAAACGAGGCCAGCCCCGCGTCCTCGAAAAACGAGCCCTTTTTAAGTCCGTGGGTAAAGTACGCGTCCACTTCCGCAGTGGCTTCCCAACGTGCCGTCAACCCGTACCGTAGTCCCAACGCGGAGCGCAAGTGGTCGCGATCCGTCAAATCGCCCAAATGGGGGTGAACAATGAGCTTGAGCGAATTTCTCTTTTCCGTACCGGGGAGCGCGGTGTTGAAGATCCCGTTGATCCGGAGCTCGTCGTCGGTGGCGGGGGCTTTCGCGTCCTCCTTGGCTTCTAGCGACTCGAGGCAGCCCGCAATCAGGAGGAGTCCGAGCGACCGGACCCCGATTCGCGGCAAACGAGACCAAGGAAGCGCTCGGCAAAAACTCAAAAGCATGTCCCCACTTTAGGGAGTTCGCATGAATCCACCGTGAACGGCGCATGAAAATGTTTTCATCTGGTGCCCCGGCGGGGGGCAGCCCCATGCGAGGCTCGCTGGCCGAAAGCGTTCTGTGATGCGTTTGTGCGCGTTCAGGATGGCAATGCCGGTCAGATCGCGTCCAACTCGTTTACGATGAACACCTCCAGACGTTCTCTCCTGCGCGCGCTCGCCGCCACCGCCCTGCCGGTTTTTGCCGGAGAGCCGGTGGTCCAGCGCGATGTCCCTTACGCCGGAACCGTCCACCCGCAGCAAACGCTCGATCTGTTCGCTCCGGCCGACGCCAAAAAGTGTCCGGTGGTGATTTGGATCCATGGCGGAGGGTGGGCGTCGGGGGACAAGACCGACGACATGCAGACGAAACCGCGGGCGTTTACCGAAAAGGGCTACGTCTTCGTTTCGGTGAACTATCGCCTGCTCTTCCTGCCGGCCGAACATCCCGGCACCGCGCAAACGGCGGTCAGGGTTAGGGACATCGGAACGGATCTCGCGAAGGCCGTTCGCTGGTTGCACGAGAACGTCGCGCGGTTCGGCGGCGATCCCGAATTTTTCTTCCTGGCGGGCCATTCGGCGGGCGCGCAACTGGCCGCGCTGCTGTGTACCGACGAGCGCTATCTGAAGGCGGAAGGCCTCGGGTTGAACCTCCTCAAAGGCTGCATCCCCGTGGACGGCGACACCTACTATCCGGCCCTGCAAATCGACACCGCGACGCCCGGGTTGGCGGCCGCCTGGCGTCGCAAATTTCCCGACTCGGAGAACCAGCGCGATCTCTCCTCGGTCATGCATGTCGCCCGGAACAAAGCGATCCCCCCTTTCTTGATCCTGCACGTGGCCGAATTTCCGGAGACGGGCACGAAGATCCAGTCGCAGATCCTCGAGAAGTCGCTCCATGAAGCAGGCGTGCCGGTGAAAGTCTTCCCGGCCGACGGACGGACGCACATCACCCTGAATACGTACCTCGGCTTGCCCGACGACCCGGCGACGAGGGTTGTGTTCGAGTTCATCGAGGAACAGATCTGGCGGGCGAATTATGCCTCCTGGGCGCCGCCGGGACCGTGAAGGGAGCCCGCTGGAGCAAGGGCGGCCAACGAAAACTCGCGATGGCGTCGGGTTCACGCTCAAATGCTTCCAGGACACAGGCAACCAACGCGGATCTGGTACACGATCGTTGCCATGTCATGAAGCACGGCCTTAACGAAGCCGTGAACAAAGTCCGGAAACAGGAGCATGCGGAACTTTCGAAGGGGTCGCGGGAATGGCTCACGGGCGAAGAGTACCTTTTTCCTCAAAATCGCCCTCTATGTGGAAGAGGGATGAAGGGCCTGCTTCAAAGAACTTCGAAGCAAGGATCTCAAAGTCACCAAGGCTTTGGAGCGAACGGGAGAGTTTCCGGCATTTTTGGTCCTTCGATATTCGCGTAGGCGTGCAAAACTTTTTCGATCAATGGCGCCAACGAGCCCTCGCCACGAACCTGCCTCATCAGGAAAATCGCCGGCATGTTCCTCGATCACCTCACCGGGTTGCTCCCGCCGCTCGCGGTTTCCGCTCCTTCAAAAACTACCGCATCGCCATCCTTTTTCACCGCGGAAAGCTCGATCTTCTGCCGGTCATGGCGGGCCGCCGCCTGCCAGCGCGCGCGGATTGCCGGCTCCGGGGCGCTCAGAACGAGACCGTCGCCGTCAGTCGGAAGGAGACCGGATTGTAAAGAATGATGGCTCGCTCCGGCACCACGACCGATTGCGCACCGGCGGTGGTCGAGGCGGTGGTCGCTCCGGTTGCTGGAAGGAAGTACAGCGTGGTTGTACCATAGGCCTCGTCCTTTTGATCGTTCGTGAGATTATACACGTTGAGCTGGAAACGAACCTGTCGATTGGCGATACGGGTGCGGTAGCCGACCGCTGCATTGACTTTGATATCGGATGGATACGGCGGCCTGAAACGTTGATTGTCGCCAGCGCGCGTGGCAGCCGCATTCGTAAGGATTACTTCGCTCTGCCGTTCGTTACGCCATTGCAGGCCGAGGCCGATATCCAAGCCCTTGAGCCGACCGCTGGGGAATTCGTAGCGGTTCCAGACATTGAAAGAATAGGTGGGGGCGTCGATCGTCCGCACCCCGGCCGCGCCCCCGGAGAAGTCGTAAGAAGACTCGTCCTTGTTGGCACGCCGGGCTTCGAGGGGGACGCTCATGTAGTTCCACCAGGAGTCGTATTCCGTGCTGTTCGGTTGGTCGACGACCTGAAACCCGCCAGTGACTTCCTGTTTAATGTAACTGTAGCCTAAAGTCGCCGTGTAGTTTTCGAAGGGGTTCAAGATAATGCTGATATCGAAGCCTTCGCTTTTGTCATTGTAGGAGACGTCCGAGTTGCGATTGAAATACGCGTTGTTGGCGTAAAGGCCGGTGGCGCCGGTGCCCACCGCTCCGCTTTGCAGGGCGGTGCGGTTGGAGGCGTCGTTGGCGGCGGCGTCCATGGCCCGCCGAATCGGGTCGGAGGCAGCCGGCCCGAGGGTGGCATAATCGACCAGGATAAGGCCCGCCTGCTGAGGCGCGCCCGTCACCCTCGGCGAATTGAGGTCCGCCGCCGCCACGTAACTGACTGGGAGTAGATAGGTCACGGGACGCGCGGTCTCGAAATCCTGGAAGCCCGACGAAAAAACGCCGTAGGCGTTCGGGCCTGTTCCCATCGCCGTGAAACCTCCGGCGGGCACCCCGGCTCGGATGCGCGCACGGTTGTTGGAGCGCGGCTGCGGAGCCCAGAAGAGATTGTAAATCCCGTTTTCGCGTTCCGTGCGATAGACCCCCGCTTGGAGCGAGACCTTGGGGATGCCTGCGGCGTTTTTCCAAAGGTCGGCTTTAATGCCGAGATCGATCCCCTTGGTTTTTTCGGCTTGGAAGGGATTTGCGGCTCCGTCGCGCTGACCCGTGTTGGGAAAGATCCCTCGGCCCGAAAGACCGAAAAGGTTGATGGCCTCGTTGAGCTTGAAGCTGACACCGTAAGTCGGACTTTCCTCTTTTTGCACCTTTCCTCCAAAACGATAGCCTTCGATGACCGGCACGCTTCCCGGTGCCGAGTTGGCGCTCGCGTCGTAGGTGGACGGACGTGTCCAGTTGCTCACTACACTATCGGGTTGGGAGGCGTCCCTTTTCACATACGTGTAGTCGAGTTGACGGACCATGTAGCGGTCCCACCGGTACCCGCCGATCGCATTGATGCGTTCTTTCCAGAAACGTGCCTGGTAGACGACGTAGTGCCCGGTGTTCCACTCCCAGAATTTCGTGTCCCGGAAGGGGCGCACTTGTTCGCCCTCATAACGGATGTAGGTGAGGTCGTTGTAGGCCTTGTAGCTGCGGTTGATCGCGACGCCTCCCTGGCCGAAGACCTGCGACGTACCGAGGGCGTTCTGGGTCACTTGGACATCCTGACGACCCACCAAAATATCCTGACGGTTGCCGAAGAGGGAAAAGTTATAGGTAGCGTCCAGTCGGGTTTGAAAAATGTCCTTTTCCGTTTCGGGCAGGGCCCACTGGTAGTTGATCGATTTCCACAGTCGTTGCGTGGGGTTGAGGGGGTTGACTCCCATGTCGATCCAATTTCCCGCGGACGTGGGACGATCCGTCTGGGCTGCGAGTTGCGTTCCCTGACTGTCGATCGATCGCTGCTCCGTGTCGGTGTAGTTATAGTTTACCCCGGCCAGAATCTGCAGGCTGTCGCCCACTTTTTGGGTCAGCTGCACTGTGGCATTGTAATAGTCGGCATTGGAATACGTATCCTCGCCGCTCCAGCGGAACTCCTTGCCCTTGCCGAAACGATTGCGCGCCACCTGAATCGTTTCTCCGAAGGGGTTGATGTTGTTTGCCGCGATTCCGAACTCGTTACGGATTCCGTTGGGATTGGCGTCCGACAGGTCTTGGAAGCCGTTCCCGGTGGTTTTGAAGCGTCCTCCTTCCAAATCGACGAAGAGGTTCGTATTCCGTCCGATCTTGATATCGAAGGCGGGGGTGACGAGCAAACGGCTTCGATCGTTGAAATCGGTATAGTCGCTTTGATGATTGTAAACGAGGCCCGTGCCATAGTTGACGCGGAGGGTGTCGTTACCGAAGAGTGGGCCGGTGGAATAGGCTTCCACCCGATAGAAATCTTCGTTGCCGAAACCGAAGCGCACTTGGCTGGAAGCCCTGCCGCGGGGGTAGCGAGGGTCGATATTGACGATACCGGCGAGCGCGGACACGCCGTAAAGCAGGGCTTGGGGGCCGCGGACAAGTTCCTGTCGTCCGACGTTCACGGTGTCCGCGACCGTATCCATCCGAAAACCGTTTCGGAGGAGAAAGCGGGTGTTGTACCCTCGAATGTTCAACGCGGTGCCGTCCTGGCGCAACGTCCCCGCCCCCGATTGGCCCGTGCCCGACGGGCTGAAGAGAAAATTATTGCTGGATTGCACGCTGTCCTGAATCACGCCCGCGCTGTAGGCGAGGGCTTCCTTGAAATCGACCGCTCCGATGTCTTCGATAAAGTCCCGCGTGATCACTTCGAGGTGCATCGGCAACTCCTTGATCGGCGTATTCAAGCGCGTTCCGGAGGTTGCGTTGGCCGCCAGGTATCCGCGATCCCGTGACGAGTCGACCCGGAATTCGGAGAGCACGAGGGGGCTGTCCGAGGCGGAGGCCGTGGCGGCGGCGCCCGTAGCGGACACTACGGCGGGCCGGCTATCGCCGTTTTTTGGTTTTGAGGGCGCGGGTGAGGGTGAGGGGGCGGCGACGGACGCGTCGCGGGCGACGGAGTAGACGGCCGTTTGTTCGTCGCGTACCAGGACGAGGCCAGTTCCAGCCAGCAAACGAGCGCCCGCTTCCGGTGGGGTGAATTCGCCGTTAACCCGATTCGCTCGCACGCCGTCGGTCAGGGTGCTGGAAAACACGACCTCTACTCCGGACTGCTGAGAGAATTTCTTCAAAGACCGTTCGGCGGTGTCGGCGGGAAGGTCGAAGTTCTTTTTGACGGTTTCCGCAGCGCTTGACGCAAGCTGTAGCAAACCGATGAAGCCAAACGCGAAGATCGAAGCGCAGAAAAGACGTCCGCGGTCGAACCTAGGGTGGGGTGAGGTCATACCGAAAGAGACGATATCCCCAACAAAACGCCTTAACTAAATCTTCAGACCATTTGCAGACAGCTGATAAACAGGCTCTTGGGAGGGTCGTTTTTTCGATGGAGGACGTACGAAAAGCCGTCCTAGTGGCGCTTGTGAAGAACGATGGTCGTTCCGTTCGCCTCGGCCTGCACTTGGAAATTCGCTTGGAGCAGACGGACCAACCCCTCGGTATTGTCTGCACTGAGGAATCCGCTCAGCTTGATCGTTTCCAGTGCGGGTGAATCCGGATCGATGGCCAAACGCGTCCCTGTGCCATTGTGGGCATTGATCAGTTCGACCACCTCCACCAGCGGCGTTCTCGAAAACTCGAGTTGTGGTACGCGCCACGCGAGCCGTCGCGTCAGCTCGGCGGCCGGCAGCGTGCTGACCTGAACGGGTACCTCGGGGGTGGAGATGAGCGCGCGTCCGCCAGCCGTCAGCAGCGAAACCAAGGCCGTCGCCACCTCGCTCGGCGCCGCGGCTGGAGAGGACGCGGAGGGCTCTGCGATGTACTTTTCGACTGCGACCTTTCCTTCGCTGACGAGCACCTCCACGCCGGCCGAGTCGAGGTGGACCGAGAACGCAGTGCCGACGGCGCGGACGGACACCCCACCGGCGGTGACGACGAACGGTCGGAACGGGTTTTTAGCGACGCGGAAATGCGCTTCTCCGTGCACCAACGTGACACGCCGCACGCTGTCGGTGAACGCGTGCGAAACCTCGGCTCCTTCATTCAGCTCCACCACGGAGCCGTCGGGAAGCAGTTGTTGCCGCGGTGCGGAAAAGGTGGCGGTGGCGGTTCGCGTGGCTGGCCCGGCCCCGTCGATCCGGGTCGGCTGTGGCCTTAACCACAGGATCGCCGCCAAGACCGCCGCGGCGGCGCTGGCGCCGATTTGCAGGGCTCGACGCCGGCGGTTGCGAACCCGTATTTTCGAAGATATCGCAGCCAGGACGTCCTCCCTGGCGTTGGCTGTTTGCAGCCAGTGCAATGCGCGGTCCGTTTCCGGGGTTTCGCCCGGATCCGGGGTGAAAGCGGGATCAAAGCGTTTCATGATCGAACATCCCCTTGACGCCTCTCCGACGGAAAAATCGCTCGCAATGCCGCATCGCATGAGCGGTGTGCGCCTCGACGGTTTTGCTGGAAAGGCTTAGTTTGGCTCCGACTTCCTTACGGGAGAGTCCTTCGATTTTGTGGAGAATAAACACTTTGCGGCAGCGCGGGGGAAGCTCGGCGATGGCGTCTGCGAGCAATTGCACGCGCTCCCGTTTGCCCGTGTCCGCCAGCGCATCGACCTTATCCTCGACGCCCGTGAGATCGACGGAGTGGTCGGACCCCTCGATCGGGGAACGGCGGTTGCGCCGAATATGGTCCACCGCCAAACGCCGGGCGACGGTGAAAAGGAAGGCTTTTGCAGATTCGATCCTTTGCGTGGCGCTCGCTTTCCAAACCCGCAGGTAGGACTCCTGAACGACGTCGTCGAGATCCCGCACCGAGGGAAACGATCCTCGGAGATAATACCGCAGCGAAGTGTCATGGGTGTGAACTTCGTCGGCAAACCAGCGCTCGTGCGGAGCGTTTCGGGGCAATTTGGAAGCGACAGGGGGTGGCGTCACGGGGAACCGAGAGGGGAAAGGCAACGTCGCGGGGATCCTCTGCCTTTGTCAACCGGTTTGGATGGATCGCAGCGGACCGAGAATGGGACTTTTGACTCCGCCGCAGGGCGAACTCGCTGCACGGGCGGGCCTCGCCCAGTGATTCAGTTCCTCTTTTGCCTCTGTGCCCATACTACGACTGCCGCTGGACGCTCGTTTTATTTCGTCTTCAGGGCACCGGGTAAACTTCCACCAAGGTCTCGCCGAGACCGCCGTCGACATGGGCGGTGTAGCTGCCGGCGGGAAGCGTGAGCAGCAGCGCGGTGTCGGCGCTGCCGGCGGCGAAGGCAAAGGCACCGGTGGCGGTGAAGGCTCCGCGCAGTTCCGCCGTCTCGGACCAGCCACTTCCCTGTGCGATTCGGGTGTTGTCCCTGCCGTAAATCGTCAGCCGAGGCGTGGCGAGCCTTCCGGGAACGCCGAAGAGGGCGAGGGCAGGACCGGCCGCGCGGATGAGGACGCGGCGGGGTTCCGTTCCACCGACCACGAAGCCGGTGATCAGCGTCGGCGCCTGGGCGGTGAGCGCCATGCGGCAGGAGAGGTTGACGACCGAGGTGCCGCCTTGATCGGCGTCATACACCTCGGCAAGGACCGAACCGCCGCGGTTGTCTCGGCCGGTCACGTGGAGTGTGTAGTTTCCGGGAGCCAGGCTCACGGTAAGTGCCGCATCGCGGCTTCCCGCAGGCAGGGCGAAACCGCCCGAGTCGGCGGTGACCCGGGCGAGGGCGAATGACGCCGGCAGGTTGCCCTGGTCGTTATTCAAAAGCATTTTCCTGCCGGCCGCGTCGTACAGCTCCAGCTCGGGATCGGGCAGCGCGTCCGGCACTCCGAACACGGCGAGCGTCGGCCCGATGGCGCGGAGGAGCACGCGTTTCGGAACCGTGCCCGTCAGGGTAAAGCCGGCGATCAGGCGTTGGCCGGGTGCCAGTGTCGCTCGGGTGGAAAGATTGACCAGGCTGGGAGGATCGAGGGTGAGGAAAACGCGCTGGCTCGTCGTCGAGCCGGCTGCATTGGATACGACCAAACGGTAATCGCCTGCATGCGTCCACGTGAGATCGGAAAGTGCCAGCGCGGGTCCCTCGGCGAAACAAAACTCCGACTCGCCTTTGAACCATTGGTAAAGGGGTGCGGGGTCCGCGAGGACCTCCGCGGAAAAGATCGCGCTGCCGCCCAGGGTGCCGCGGCGGCTCTCCGGTTGCCGTACGAAGATCGGGGCCTTCGGTTGGGGGAGGAGCGTGAGGTCGAGAGGAACCATGGCGGCGCCTGCCGCGTTTTCCGCGATGAGCGAGGCGCGGGTACGGCCGGCTGCGGTCGGAGTGCCTGCGAGCACGCCGGTTGTCGTGTCCAAGGCGAGCCCTGCCGGGAGATTTTCCGCGCGGTAGCGAACATCCGCACCTTGCGCGAGGAAGCGGGCCGCTATGGGGTGGCCGACATAGCCGCTGCCCGATTGTGCCCCCGGCCAGGTGGGCGCTGTCGTCCCGGCGGGCGTTTGCGTGTCCGCTAGGGTGAGATAGCCGATGAACATTTCGTCGTCGGTCTGCTCGCCCCATCCGACCACAGCCTGCGGATTGGGATTGGAGAGATTCTGTACGGAGTTGTCCCAGCTTCCCTTGACCGTGATCACCGTGCCGGCGGGAAGGGCTTTGGGAAGGGCGAAGCGGTAATCTCGCTGCCAATCGAAGCTATATGTGGGCACATTGAGCAGCAGCTCCGTGCGACCGTCCGGATAAAAGGCATCGTAACGCACCCGCCGACCGCGGTAGTGCATATGTGGATTCAATTCGTAGAGCAGCGAATTTCGCTCGACCGTGAAGGAACCTTCGATCGGGACGTCGGGCGCTCCGGCAGGGATCGTGAACGAGCTGCTGCCCGCCGCTTTGGTCTGCAGTTCCCGGGCAGGGGTCTGCCCGACGGGAAAATAATAGAGGCCGATTTGGGTGCGGTCCGTCTCGGCCTTCCCGGTGGTCACGTAGTGCATCTGGAGCACGAGAACGTCGTTGGCGGTGACGCGTTTGCCGGTGCCGGCGGGAAAGAACCGCGGCTCGATACCCGGTACGTAGCCGGCGAAATTGCCGCCGAGTCCGCCGCCCGCCGCGAGGAGGCCCTCAAGGCCGTCGAAGACGAGCGCATGATGAACCACGTTCCGGTTGCCGGGACGAACGACGATTGCCTTCAGCCATCGGGTTTGCGGGAGGAAAACGGGAAGATAACGATAGCTGAGCTTACCTGTGGGGGGGAGCGTTTGCGTGGGGATGGTGAGGATGCTGTCCGGTGTGCCCAGCGGCCAGTCGGGGACGGCCGGGGGAGGATTGGCCGCGATCGGATCGGCGCCGATACCGCGGGGCGTTCCTGCGCGGACCCAGGCGAACAGGCGCGCCGCCTCATCGGGAGAGAGGCCGGCATTCGGGGAAAAGGCGTCGTAGCGCGCGTCGGCATCCCAGGGCGGCATGCGCTGCTCCAGCAGTACCTGGCGGAGATTGCCCGGACGTTCCGCGAGGTCTTCATATCGTTTGAACGCACGCGGGGCGATCCCGCCGGTCGCGTGACAAGCGACGCAGCGTTTCTGCACGATCGGCGCGATGACCGTCGCGTACTCGGTTGCGGGAGGCGCCGGGAGGTCGAGAAGCGCCGTGCCCGCGCGCAGCGGGACGCGGGCAGGGTTGACGGCGGTTCTCGCGAGCCGTGCGACGACGGCATTTTCCGCATACGGGATCCGCGGGAGGTCGAGCGGGTTCGTGGGGTTCGCGTCGTCCAACGGCCCGCGATAACCGAGCGTCCACGTCAAGGCATCGAGGACAAAGGTCTCTCCCGCCGACGCCGCCCCGAGCTCCGTCGCGACCAATTGGGCGCCGTCGTGGAGCGCGGGAATCTCGTCGATCGCGTAGGTCGCCTGTTCGGCGGCCAAACTAGCCCGGTCGACCCGTTGTCCGGAAGCAATCTGCCAGAGTGTGACCTGAGTGGCGGGAAAGCGGTCGCGCAATCGGCGCAGTGCGGCGGATTGCCTCAAGGTCAGCGGTCCGGCCGAATCGGTGAAAACGAGCACGATGACATTGCGGTTCGACTCGTAATAAAGTTCGTGCGCACGCCCCCGATGATCGACAAGTCGGAAATTGGGCACGGTATCGCCCGGCACCAAACCCCCTTCGTTCACCGGGGCATTTTGGACGACCGGCGGGAGCGCGAAATGGCTCATCGTTTCCGCGGAGAGCGGCCTCCACCAGGCACAGGCTGCAACGGTGAGGGCGACCGAAAACGAGAGAGAACGACTCATAGGTAAACGCGAAGCGAAACCATACTCGAAGAACGAGTCTTGAGTTGCAAGCTGTGTCGGAAAGCGCCGGTGACCGCGCCCCTTTCCGTGTGAGCCTCCGATGGAGGACCTCGCTTGGCTCGCTGTCCCTCAGCAAACCCTTCGAGGGGCACGACGCATTTGTCGAGATGTTCCGGCGGAAGCCTTCGGCGAGCGCAGGAGGGCTCGTGGCGTTCGGCGCTAGGCGCGAGAATTACTTGAAGGGAACTCGCTAGTCGGAAGGCTCGTCTTTTAGCCCGACCAGAGCTCGCGATCGTCTACCGGGCGGACGTTTCGTTCCAGTAGATCACGACGTTTTTGGTGGAGCGACCGGCGGCGATGACGTCGATGCGGCCGTCGCCGTTAAGGTCCGCGAGTTTGAGGTCTTCGCAGGCCATCTGGTTGTCGTCGATCAAGCTGTGCAGGCTCCAGGTTTTGCCTGCCGAATCGGATGCAGAGAACAGTTTTATCCCGACTTTGTGGCCCGGACGGGAACCGGTTCCCCGCCAGCCCACGACGATTTGATCGTACCCAAGACCGAGCAGGTCGCCCGTGGCCAGCGCGTGGCCTTCGATCAACTTGTCGTCGAGCGACACCCGTGCGGAGTTAGCCGTGGTGGCTGCCACATCGCGGGGATATACCGCCAGTTGATTGCCGTGCATGGGCTCGATCGTAGTGAGATAGTGCGTGCCGCTCGGCGTCCGACCCACCCGCACTTCTCCGGCAGGTGCTTGGGTGATTGCCCGATTCGTCCAACGGTCGCCCGCTTTGGAAAGCGCTTGCACCCCTTCCTTCGTCGCCATCAGCAGAGTTTCGGGGCTCGGCTCCGAAGTCGTCTCCAGATCGAAATTGTGGGCGAGGTGGAACTGGCTGTTCAGACTCACGATCGGCCAGACTCCATCGATATTACGGGGTTTGCGATACCCTAGGAATTGAATGCCGGCGCCTTGTCCGCCTTGGTTGCCGCGGCCGTGCAAAGGTAGGACTGCGAGAAGCCAGTCCTTCGCGCCGTCCTTGATCCAATGCATCCGATGAGTGGTGGGTTCGTGCTGGAGCCGAATCGGACGCCAGAGCTGGGTGGGGTCCTTAGGTCGGTCCAAATAGAAGACCGCACCGCTTCCGATGGTATCGCCCGGATTCCATTCGGCTCCGACCGCAACCTCCGCCTTTCCGTCGCCGTCGATATCGCGCGCCGCGATACACACATTGTCCTTCGGCGTAAGACCCCGTGCCATCGCAAACTTCTCCCAGCCCGGGTTGCGGTACCAAACGATCTCTTTCGCGTCCGCGAGCAGGATATCGGTCTTCCCGTCGCCATCCACGTCCGCGGTGGCCAGGCCATAGCCGATCTGAATTTTCGCGTCGATCGTCTGGGGTCGGAAGGTGACGGCGGTAGATTCGGCAGCGCATGCAGGGACCGCGGCGGAAAAAGCGACGAGGCCGGCGATAACGGCGGAGGTCTTTGGTTTCATCTACGAGAAATGGAAAAGGTTGGAAAAAGTGGCCCTCCACGGTCTTATATCAAACTTCTGGATACTCCCAGCCTTTGCGATAGTCGCGGCGCAGGAGCTTGTTGGCCGCGTCGTCGCGGAGGACCCGGTCCTTTTCTCCGTCCCAGTCGATGCTTCGCCCGACCTTCATGGAAACCATCGCGAGCAATGCCATATTGCTTGCGAGGTGGTTGTCGCCGATATCGCAGGCGGGTTTGGTGCCGGTATCGATCGCGTTGAGGAAGTCTGCCCAAAGCTCCTTGATGTTTTGGGAGTCGGGCGCATTGACTACCGCCGGTTCGCTCACGACGGGGTCCTTGCCGTTGACGGGATAGAAGGTCCAGCCCTGCAGCCAGCCCAAGTGGAGAATGCCCTTCGTGCCGTAAAAATAGCAGCCGATGCTTTCTCCTTTGTCCGTGTTATTACCGCCAAAGCGGCGGTTCTCCCATTGCACGTTGAACCGATCGAAGCTGTAGGTGGCGAGTTGATGATCGGGTGCGTCGCTGGTCTGTTCGGTCGCGGTGCGCACCACCGGCCCGGCGATGGGGCGTCCGCCGGTGGAGTAGATCCGATTGGGATATTTTTCGCCGGTGATCCACAAAACCTGGTCGAACCAATGCACGCCCCAGTCGGCGATGGTGCCGTTGGCGTAGTCGAGGTAGTTCCGGAAACCGCGGGGATGAATGCCGCGATTGCCGGCACCGAGGGTCGGAATGCGCGGATCGCCGCCGTTGAAGGGTCGCACCGGTGCCGGGCCACACCAGAGATCCCAGTCCAGCTCCTTGGGCACGTCCACCGTGGGCAGCGGTTTTTCGGGGCCGCCCCCGTAGTTCACAAAGCAGCGCACCATTCCGATGTCGCCGAGCTTGCCCGATCGGACGAACGCGCGGGCGCTGAGATTATGGGCGGAAACGCGGCGGTGTGTGCCGACCTGGACGACGCGGCCGGTGGCGCGCGCGGCGTTGACCATGGCGCGTCCCTCCAGGACGGTGTGGCCGATGGGTTTTTCGACATAGACATGCGCACCCGCCTTGACCGCGGCGATCGTAGGAAGCGCGTGCCAATGGTCCGGCGTGCCGACGATGGCGATGTCCGCCTTCGCCTCGGCGAGCATCTCGC
>Ga0105044_10005417_pt1 | contig 17569 bp, 17 predicted proteins | sample MAT01_FD_78092 | JGI IMG/M metagenome (GOLD analysis project Ga0105044, IMG submission 78092) | Freshwater microbial communities from Lake Fryxell liftoff mats and glacier meltwater in Antarctica - MAT-01 | ecosystem: Environmental > Aquatic > Freshwater > Ice > Liftoff microbial mat | place...
GACGTCGCGAAGCACCGAATCGGTGTCGTAGACGTGACTGAGTTGGTGCATCTCGATCGCAGGAGGAGTCGGTGTCGGGGAAGCGTCAGCGTTCATGTGGCGAGCCTGGACGATCGTTGCTGAATGCCCGCTGAACCGGCGCCGGCGTCGCTTCAGCGGACATTCAGCTCCGCGAGCAGACGATGGGTTCCATGTCCCCGGCCATGGCTCCCGTACTCGACCGTCCGACTGTTGAACGGGTCGGCCAGTTACAGGACCCCGGTCGGTCGGTCACGCCCGACTCGCCTTCGGCACAGACCGAGAACTCAACACTCGACACTGGACCTGGCCGCGCGCGTCGGCGTCGGGTCCGGCAGTTCCTGCGACGTCGATGGAAGCGCGTGCTCGTCGTCATGGTGGTCGCACTCGGCCCGGCGGCGTACTCCTATGCCACGTACCTGACCGAACCGGGTACCGCATCGGTTGGCGAACGCAGCGTCGACTGGCTGCGCGACCACGGTGGGGACGGCACCGTCAACCGGATCGAACAGTGGTGGTACACGCGCACACCACCAGGCGACGCGGTCCCCGCAGCGTCGATGCTGCCCGCGACTACGGCACCGGTTCCCGCGCGCGGTGCGAGCCGTCTCACTGCGGCAGCGAGCTCAGCGCCAGCCGACCTCGTGGCGCTGTCGCCGGGCCCAATGGCCGGCGAGGGGGTGTGGACACCCGGAGTGCAGCGCGTTGACGACCAGCCCGTCCTGTACACCACGTTCCTGCGGCCGGACCCTGCGAACACCAGTGTGGTCGCCGGCGTCATCCAGTTCGACCAGCACCTCGTGCGTACCGTTGCGGTCCCCGGCACGAACGAACCGGGCGGAAGTGGTTGGGCATGGAACTCCCAGATCCCCGTCGCTGAACGTTCCACACTCGTCGCCGCGTTCAACTCCGGCTTCAAGTTCCGCCACATCGACGGCGGCTACTACACCGAAGGTCGCACGGCCCAGCCGCTCGTCGACGGCGACGCATCACTCGTGATCGACGACACCGGCACCATCGACATCGGCGCCTGGGGCAGCGATGTCACGATGGGTCCAACCGTTGCATCGGTGCGCCAGAACCTCCACCTGATCGTCGACAACGGTGTGGTCGTCAGCGACCTGAAGCACAACCGCACCGGCAAGTACGGCATCCCGCGCCACCAATTGCAGTTCACGTGGCGCTCCGGTGTCGGCGTGACCGCTGACGGCAGCATCGTGTACGTCGCCGGCAACAAGATGACGATGTCATCGCTCGCCGCTGCACTCGCCGACGCCGGTGCCGTGCGGGGCATGCAGCTCGACATCCACACCAGCCAGGTCACCGCCACCCTATTCACCCCGGTCGACGGGACCGCCACCGGCGTCACCGGCGCAAAACTGTTGCCGAACATGCCTAAGCCGGTCACCCGATATCTGAAGACCGACCAACGCGACTTCTTTGCAGTGTTCGTGCGATGAGCGACCCGACGGCGCATTCCTCGGACGGATCGTTCACACGGCGAACCCTGCTCGGCTTCGCCGCAGCGGCAGCCGTGCCCGTAGTGCTGGCATCGTGTGCCGCTCGGCCCCGTTCGAGCGATCGGCTCCCTGCGTCGGTGGACTCGTTCGAGGTGGCTTACCGCGAGACGCTTCACCGCTGCCTCTCTGCATCAGCAGGCGACCTCTCCAGTGGCGACGTCACCGCCATCATCCTGCTCCACGGCGCCGGACAAACAGGATCGCAATGGTTCCGTATCGGGCTCGTCGACGCACTCCTTCGACTCGACAGCTCCTTCCCGTCGGTCGTGGCCGTTGCGCCGGAAATCGGACGACCTGCCTACGCAGAATCGATGATCACCGACGCCCTCTTCCCAGCGATCGAGCAACGGTTCAGCCCCGACCGCTACGCCATCAGCGGCATCTCCCGAGGCGGTGCCATGGCGCTCGACCTGGCACTTCGAGTTCCGACATTGTTCCGCAGCGTCGGGCTCCACAGTCCGGCGTCGATGCTCGACCACACCGTCGAACCGATGCCGTGGAGGTGTTGGCTCGACATCGGCGACGACGACTACCTGCTCGACGGCGCTCTCCAAACGGGTCGCAGCCTCCGCGAGAGCGGCGTCGACATCACCGAGCACCTGTGGATCGGCGAGCACCAAGAGAAGTACTGGGCGGCCCACATCGACGACTATCTCGCGTTCCATCTCGCCGCATGAGCCACGAGGTGCCAGTGGACTCCAGTCCACACGAACCCCCGCAGCGACGCCTGATGCGCCCCCAGCGATCGAAGCAGTCCGATCTCCGCACCCGCAACCTGCAGTGGGGTGTCGTCGCCGTCAGTCTCGTGATCATGGCTGCGTTCTTCATCGACTCGTCGGGTCCGCTCACGCCGATCAAAGCAATCATCCTGGGTGCGGTCGAAGGGATCACCGAGTTCTTGCCGGTGTCGTCGACCGGGCACCTCCTCATCGTGCAGCGCTTCCTCGGTCTCGGTGACGGTGCCGGCAAGATCGCTGCTGACACCTATGTCGTCTCGATCCAGATCGGTGCGATCCTGGCCGTGGTCGCGCTGTACCGCCAACGCCTCGAACAACTCGCCTGCGGCGTGATCGGCCGCGACGCCGAAGGCCGGGCGTTGCTTGTGCGGTTGGCTGTTGCGTTCGTGCCGGCCGCTGTGGTGGGAGTGGTACTCGGTGACACGATCAAGGCGCAGCTGTTCGGGGTGTGGCCCGTCGTTGCTGCATGGCTCACCGGGGGCGTGTTCCTGCTGTCGTGGACTCCGCGGCCCGGCTCGATCACGACCTCCACGCTCACGGTGAGACATGCAGCGATCATCGGCGCCGCCCAGATCCTCGCGCTGTGGCCCGGGGTCAGCCGCAGTCTCACCACCATCGTTGCCGCGTTGGCGATCGGCGCCACGATGGCTGCGTCGGTCGAGTTCAGCTTCCTCCTCGGCCTGGCGACGTTGTCGGCGGCGACGTTCTACGACCTCGGCAAGAACGGCTCGACACTCGTTGCCGACTACGGCATCGTCACCCCGCTGCTCGGAGCCGCTGTCGCGTTCCTCACCGCCTACGTCGCCGCCCGTTGGCTCGTGGCCACATTGCGAACCCGACCGCTCGCCATCTTCGGCTGGTATCGAGTCGGCATCGCGGTATCGGTGATGTTACTCCTCGGCATCGGGGTGATCTGGTGACGCGAACCAATCGGTGGTGCGCCGCCGCGGTAAGGGTTTGTCGCCCGCCTACATCGCCGGTGCGATCGTCGTGTCGACGGCGCTGCTCGGTGGTGCCGCGTTCGTCGTCCGCCGAACAGCGACGATCGCGAGCTGATTCGAGCGGCTTTCGCCTCCGGTGTTCAGCGAACATTCAGGGGGCGTGGTGCAGGATCGTCGAATGCTCCCCATGTTGCTCGCAGATTCCTCGGCCTCGGCCTCGATCACCGGCGTCGCCGGTTGGATGACCGGGCTCATCGATTCGTTCGGCCCGGTTGGGGTCGGGGTGATCATCGTCGCCGAAACCGTGTTCCCGCCGATCCCGAGTGAGGTGGTGCTGCCCGGCGCCGGATATCTCGCTGGACTCGGCCAGCTCGGGTTCTGGGCGACGTTGCTGTTCGCCACGATCGGCAGCGTGGTCGGCGCTCTGATCCTCTACTACGCCGGACGTTCGGTTGGCGCCGAGCGACTCAGCCGGCTCGCTGCAAAGGTGCCGTTGATGTCGGAACGTGACGTCGAGCGGGCATGGGCGGCGTTCGACCGATGGGATCAGAAGGCGATCTTCTGGGGTCGTCTCGTGCCTGGGGTTCGGAGCCTGGTGTCCATCCCCGCTGGCGCGAAGCAGATGGCGCTCGGACGCTTCGTCGCACTGACCGCGCTGGGTTCGTTCATTTGGAATCTGGCACTGCTGAGCGCAGGTTGGTTCCTCGGTGACCGCTTCGGTGCCACGGCGTCGGTGAGCCACTGGATGAACATCGGCGTGCTTGCCGCAGCGATCGGACTGGCGGGCTGGTTCCTCGTCGCCAAGGTACGCAATCGATCGCACCATGGCGTGCACGCCACCGAGCAGCCAGCCCCAACTGATCTCGACAGCACGGTGGCGTAATAGGCCTGAGATTGCGCCACGGTTGATGCGGTCGCCGCACATTGCCTCAGGCCTGCCGCCACCAGCGATGCTGTCACGACCGATCGTGGGACGCTCACTCGCCCGACGGCGGGATCGCAGTGAGCGGTGTGTTCGTGCTGTTCTTCGGAGCCACCGGTGTCGGTTTGAACCATCCGTCGTGGACGCTCGGGATCAGCGGCTCGCAACAGGCGCTCACCTGCTCGTTCCCTGCCGGGTTCGAGACGAACGGCACCGTCGACCTCCTCGCTGTCAGCCAGTACCTGCAGGACACCGACGGTGTTCGCGACGACTCCACCGACTACGGCGCTGACGCCACCCAGGGCTTGATGAGCTTCCGCGAGCCCTGGTACGCAGCCGATCTGTTCTTCGACGTCACCACCGGCGACTATCAACTCACCGTCGCCCAGCAGGGTCTGCGCGCCGTGATGTGCGACCTCCACAAGGGCCGCAACACCGGCGGGTCGTGGAACTGGACGATCGACGTCGCTGGTTGCTTGTTCGTAGCGGTTTCGGTCACTGGCTTTGGTCAGCAGTACTTCCTGTTGCGGCGTCGGGCACGGGCCTACATCGTGGCCGGCGTCGGAGCCGTGCTCACTTTCTTGCTGATCGTCGTCACCGCCAATTGACCTCCGAACTCTCCGGCACGCACTGGCCGCTGCTCGACACCACGATCGACATCCGGATCGTCGCCCGCGATCGGGCTGACGCAACCCGCGCCGAGCGCGTCGTATGCGACGCGATCGTCCACCTCGAGCAGATCTTCAGTGTCTTCGATCCCACCAGCATGCTCAACCGTGGGATCTTCGACCCGACGATCGAGACGCCCGACGAGTTCGACGATTTCGACGAGCTGCCCTCGACGGCGCTGCGCTGGCAGCGCTGGAGTGGTGGCGCGTTCGACGTCGGCACGCGTCATCTCCGTGACCTGCGGGCACGAGCTGCCTTTGACGGTCGCCTCCCCGAAGCTGGCGAACTGCACGAATGCGATCGCCAAAGGATTCATCGTCGACCTCGCATCCGAGGCAGCATGGCGTCTCTGCGAACTCGGCAGCCTGACCGTCAGCGCCGGCGGCCGCATCGCACATCGCGGGCCCGTGCCGATGGAGATCGGCATCGACGACCCGACGAACACCCTCGACAACTCGCCACCGCCGCTCACGATCGAACTACGCGACGCGGCCGTGGCGACGAGTGGGTCGGCCCGACGCGGCTTCCCGGTCGGCGGGGAGTGGATAAGCCATGTGCTCGATCCCCGCACCGGATACTCCGCTGATGCAAGCGCGTCGGCCACCGTGATCGCCGCGAATTCAGCAACCGCTGACGTCGTGGCCACGATCGTGAACGTGATGGAGCCCACCGAGGGCCTTGCGTTCGTCTACCGCCTCGATGCCGACGGCCTGATCGAGTGCTGGATCACCGGCCAAGACGGCACAGTGCGCCACACCGGAGCCGATCGGTGAGTCACCGCAGGTGGTCGGCGTAGAACTCGACATAGGTGTCGGCTTGCGAGCGCCAGTAGTCGCGGTCGTGGCGGCCTTGGCCGACGACGAGTTCTACCGAGCCGTCGTATGCCTCGACGTAGCGCGCCATCTTCTCGCTTGCTCTCGCCAGGCTGTCGTCCTCACCGACATCGAAACGCACCGGGAGGCCAGCCTTGCCAATCGCGGTCAGCGCCGATTCGGACGCATTCGTCGGGCTGTGAGCGCCGACGGCGACGAAGTCGTCGGGTGCGAGCCCGGCAACCTCCAGCGCCATCGCCCCACCGCGTGAGATGCCACCGATCGCCCGTCGGGTCGTGTCCACCGGGGCGGTGTGCTCGATCGCGGGTTCGATCTCGTCGAGTAGGTGCGTAAGGAGATCGACGTCGCACCCCTTGCACGTGAACGCGCCCACATCGGGCGCGACGAGCACGCTCGGCGGCATGGTCCCCGCCAGCACGGCGGCGTCGGCAGCGCCGAAGATGTCGACATCGAGCCACTGGGTCTCGTCGGCACCGGCACCGTGGAGCAGATACACGATGGCGTTCGGTGTGGGCTGGTCGATGGTGCACGGCGTGAAGTGGACACTCACCCGGGTGGTCGAACCGAACGCCGAGCTGGCGACCTCCAGCACCTCGTCGACAGGTTCGGCCATCGCACAGGCGACCGGGCCGACAACGCCGGGAACCGGTGCGATCGATGTGGTCGATGGCGTGGCGACCGAGGTGCCACCCGCAGTGCTCGATGCGCTGGTGTCAGTGTTCGTGCTGCTCGATGCGCACCCTGCCACGACAACACCGCACAGGACGGCGATTGCGGTGAGAGATCGGCGATGGGCGGTCATGAGACGAGGACCGCGAAAAAGTCGCGCTGGTCGGGTGCGAGGTAGCGGGTCGATGGGCGAACCTGGTCGGGAAGGAGCGGTTCACCGGTGACGCCATCGGGGGTGCCAGGGGCGGGGGTGAAGAAGTTGAAGGTGGGGTGCTGGTTGTGGATGTCGAGTTCCATGGCGCGCACAGCGCCGACCTGCACGAGCGCATCGGCGAGTGTTGCCGTGGTCAGTCCGTTGCCGGCCACGTACACGAGCGCCCCGTCGGAGGTGACGCCGAGGCCCGAGCGGCGTGTGTATTGGGTCTGGTGCTTCTCGGATCCCCAGCGTCTCGAACCGCCGGTGGTGAGCCCGTCGACGGGGCGAGACTCGACCACGACGAGGTCGAGGTTCTGGCGAACGCTGACGACGTCGGGCGTCATCGCGACGTCGTTTCCCCAGGCACCGATGTCGTTGTGTCCGTCGGCATAGATCACCAACGAGGCCCTGCCATCGATGAGGTCCGACGCGGTGCGACCTTCGGTGTAGGCCCCGCCGGGATCGTCCTGGTGTTTCCACCCCGAGTTGAACGCCGCAACGAGGGATGGTCGTTGATCGATGGGGATTCCGGAACCCCAGGCCCACCCGGCTCCTCCCGGTTGTCGTGTTCCGGGAACGTAGACGAGCCTTGTGGCGGAGGGGTCGAATTCAACGGCGGCCGCAACGACGCCGGTGTGGTCCGGATCGGGTCGCACGAAGGTCGTGTAGGTGGTCGGTACGCCGTTCGCTTCGCGGGTGTTCGGTGTCCACTGCCCTTCCCCGAACAGCGTGGTGTCGATCAACGGTCCCGCAGGCGGAGGAGTGTGATCCACCGGTGTCGCTGCTGTGGTGGTTGGAATCGTCGCAGCCGACGGGGCTGGGCCACCGGTGATCGTGGAGCTAGCTGGCGTCGAGGCGGCGGCGTTGGGGAGCGACCCTGGGTTGACGGCACCATTGGTGGCGTTGCGGTTGTCGAGGCGCTGTTCGATCGTGTCGACGATGAGATTCATGTGGTGGTCGCGCATCCAGTTCGCAGTTCGATCCGACACGGGCGCCGCTCCGGTATCGGTGAGCGCACCGGTGAACGACCACGATGTCGCCGACATCGCCACGAGCACGACCATGAACAGCACGAAACGGCCGAAGGTCGTGCGTCGCTCACGGCCATGAAACAGCCATCGGCGGGCGACGAGACCAGCGCCGACCCCGAGAGTGACGGCAACGATCGACGGCAACCCGACAGCGCGGGCGATGGCGCCTACCGCCACGACGGTGATGGCAACGACGACAGCGCGGGTCAGCGCCCGAAGTCGCCGATGACTGCGTCGCGCTGTCGGCGTTGTGGGTGAGGGGGCTGGGGGCGTGGGACTCGGGAGGGTCGGAGGCGGGAGTGGGGCGCCGCCCGGCAGCAGCGGATCGAACGAGCCGCTGCTGCGGGTGGGAGCGTCGAGGGTGATCGTCACGTCAGATCGCCTCCGGCTGGGACGTACGTGATGCGATCACGAGTTTGGTGACCCGTCGATGCACGGGTGTGGGGAGGAGGCGAAGTCCGCCCATCACGCCGCGCACGATCGGTGGCGACCAGACGATGTCCGATCGTTGCCGGAGACCCTCGACGATGTCGGTGGCAACTCGTTCGGGTGCGATGCTGAAGGGCGCTGGAGTTTCGTCGGCGGTCATCTTGGTGGTGACGAAACCGGGGCGGACCACCATCACGTGCACGTCGGGTGCCACCGCGTCGGCGAGCCGGCGGGCGTAGCTGTCGAGGCCGGCTTTGCTGGATGCGTAGACGTAGTTGTCGGCCCGAGGTCGTGTTGCTGCCACGCTGGAGAGCACGGCGATCGTGCCGGTGCCCTGGGCGCGGAACCGCGGCACCATCGTCTCGATGATCGAGACGATGCTCACGTAGTTGGTGGTGACCAGCGACATCGCTGCGCGGGTGCTGTCGTCGGTGTCCGTTTCGCCGGTGAGCGAGCCGAAGGCAACGAGTGCCAGATCGACGTGACCGGGTTGCGACCAGACGTAGTCCACGAGAGCTTGATGCCTGTCGTGGTCGTTGGCGTCGAAGTGGAACCGTTCGACTGAGGTGGCGTGCAGTTCGCGAAGCTGCTCGACGAGCATGTCGAGCGCATCTGGGTGGCGGGCGGCGAGCACGAACTCGCGAGTTCCATTGGCCGCCAACGCCAGCGCTGTTGCAGCTGCGATGTCGGATCCGGCACCCAGGATGAGGACTCGCTGGGGAATGTCGAAGGCGTTGTTCATCGGATGCATCCAGTCGAGAGCGTGTCGGTGAGGTGGAGCCGTCGTGAGAGATCGGACGCGAACAGTCGGTCCGGGTCCATCGCATCGCGTGTCTCTCGCCATTCGTCGAGGCGGGGATACATGGCGGGGACGAGTTGCGCGTCGAGGCGGGCGTCCTTGGCGAAGTAGATGCGACCACCCGCAGACGCGGTCTGCTGGTCGAGTCGATCGAGCGTTGCCGCGAGTCGGTGAATGTGGGTGGGGACGTCAACGGCGAGTGTCCAGCCGCCGATCGGGAACGACAGAGGCCCGTCGTTGGAGGGACCGAATCGCTTGAGGATGGACATGAACGACCCGGCGCCGATCGCTGCGAGTTGGCGAAGTGCGTCGTCGATCACCCACGCGGCGGTGTCGGGTACGGCGCACTGCCATTGGACGAAGCCACGCCTGCCGTAGAGGAGGTTCCAGTTCGCGATCGCGTCGAGCGGATGGAAGAACATTCCGATCGACTCGAGGTGTTCGCCGGTTCGATTGATCCGGTACCACACCCGGTTGAACGCCTTGCCCACGGTGGGGCTGAGCAGCGGGACAGCCACGTCGGGAAGTCGGATCGACCTGCTGCGGAACTCACCGGCATCGTCCAAGGAGCCAGGTCGACGAGACTCGACCTCGTTACGAGTGGCGTGTTCGCCGGACATCACGAGCCCGCGTCCCAATCGTCGGCCGGGGCTGAGGGTGTCGATCCATGCCACGGTGTAGGTGCTTGCGGTATCCGCGACGCGCAATGCGTCCATCAGCGACGAGAGATCACCGTGGCGTTCGGTCCTCGACGCGATCAACGGTGTCTCGATCGGGCGCAACTGCAGGGTGGCAGCGGTGATGACGCCCGTGAGGCCCATGCCACCGGCGGTCGCCCAGAACTTGTCGGGCGTGCCATGGGGTGTCAGATGCTCGACGCCGCGTCCGGTGCTGATCGTGATGTCGGTGACGTGCTCGCAGAAGGTGCCGTCGTGGTGATGGTTCTTGCCGTGGACATCGGCAGCGATGGCGCCGCCGATCGTCACCTGGCGGGTGCCGGGCGTGACGCCGACGAACCAACCGCGAGGAATCACGAACTGCATCAGACGATCGAGGCTGACCCCGGCGTCGACCGTGATCGTGCCCGAGGTCGGATCGAACGCCCGGATCCCGTCGAGACCGATCGTGTTGATCACCGTGCCGCCAGCGGCCTGAGCAGCGTCACCATACGAGCGGCCCAGGCCGCGTGCGATCACCTGAGTTCGCTCGCCGAGCACATCTTCGACGTCGAGCGGATTGTCAGGACGAAGCACCTCGCAACGCACCGGGCTGGTGCGGCCCCAACCCGAGAGCAACTCGCGCTGAGGCCGCCGAACCTCGTCTGCTGGTGCCTTGCCGCTCGCACGCTGCATCGACGACGGCGTCGTCAACAAACGCAGGTGCGGCCCATCAGTTGGGAAAGCGGGTGTTCCGCTCGCCGGATGGTGGCCGAGAGTGAGTTGCATCCGGTCCCCGTTCTTTGTTGTCGTGGCCAGCTCGATCGGATCACCGAGCAGAGAAATCATCTGCCCATCAACCTGAATGCCAGCCGAACGTTGCTGAATTCCTGCTGAACGACGACGTGCCCCATGATGTTCAGGTGCCGTTCAGGTCGAGCGTGGGATGCTGTGCGAACGAGCCGACCATTTCGATCGGTTTGCAACCACAAGGACCGAAACGATGCGACAGTTGGTCGTCGTCGACACCGACAAGACCGTGGTCGCGTCGGGCGTCTCGGCCGGGCAGGTTCGTGGCGATCCGGACCACCTGGCCCGTGTGGTCCGGAACCTGATCGACAACGCCCTGCGTCGCGCGACGTCGACGGTGCACGTCTCGGTGACCAGCCTCGGCGATGGACAGGCCGTTCTGGCGATTGACGACCACGGTGCCGGCGTTGCAGAGTCCGATCGCGAGCAGATCTTCGAACGGCTCGGTCGCCTCGACGAAGCCCGCGCCCGCGACGACGGAGGGTCGGGGCTCGGTCTCGCGATCGTCGCCAGCATCGTCGCCGACCACGGGCGCACGATCACGGTCGACACCAGCCCGATGCTGGGTGGCGCCCGCTTCTCGGTGATCCTCACCGACGCACGAGTCTGAACACGCTCGTGAAAACTCGACCCGATCGTTCGGCGCTCCCGCCGATACCGGGGGGGGCTCCGACGCATCGGACGACAGCGGCGCGACCCCCGGGGTCGAGCCTGGTGTCGAACATGGTGCGTCGGTTCGCCCTGGTACTGCTCGGGTTGGTTGCGGCGTGGTTCGTGTGGGCCAAGCGTGGTGAACTCCCCACGACTCGCGACGCCGTCACCGGAGCGTCACCGCTGTGGCTGGGTGTCGCCGTCGTGCTCGGTGTCGCGTTCATGGTCAACCAGGCAATGTTCTACGCGGCGGCGCAGCGGGCACTCGGGGTTCGCCTTCCGGCTCAGGCCGTGTGGAACGCATCGAACGCCGCATTCTTCATCAACACGATTGCCAAGTCCGGAGGGCTCGCCGGTGTCGCGTCGTTCACATCGGAGACGAAACGGCACGGGTTGTCGCGTAGTCGAACGGTCGCCGCGCACGCGGTGGTGGCGGTGCTCGGCCAACTCGGGTTTGCGCTCAGCCTGACCGTCGCGATCGTGGTACTCGTCGAGTCCGGCAACTTCACACGGATCGAGGCCATCGCAGCGGTCGTCTTTGGTGTCTACACGATCGCCCTGACGGTCTCGGTCGGCGCCGGTTTCCGGAGCCGCCGGCTCCTGCGGTGGATCCATGCCGCGCCGACGCCGGCCGAGCGGTGGACCGGGCGGCGACTCGGCCGGGAAGTGCCGGAGTACGACACCGACCCCGCACAGGCCGATGAACTCTTCGACGCGCTCCAGATCCTGCGTCGACGACCGCGGGCGTTGGCGGCCACACTGGCGCACGCCGTGCTGGTGGAGATGATCGCGGTGGCGATGCTGTGGGCGGTGCTGCATGCAGTGGGCGCGACGTCGGGCCGTCGGTCGCTCTGGTGGCGTACTCGACCTCGGTGGTGTTCTTCATCGTTGGTGTCCTGCCGGGTGGGCTGGGTTTCGTGGAGGCATCGTTGGGTGTGATTCTCGCCGGCTACGGCCTCGCCACTCCGATGGCGGCCGCAGCAGTGGTGCTCTATCGGCTGCTGGAACTCTGGCTGCCGCTGACCGTCGGCGCCGTCGCGGCACGCAGGCTGCGCTCATGATCTCGCTGCGGCGTCGACGCCTGATCGTGGCCGCCGTGGCGACGATCGTCGGTGTGGTCCAGGCGACGCTCGCCGCCGTCACGGATCCGGTGATCCGACTCGACGAGGTCCGGATCCACCTCGGTCAGTCGGGCGATGTGGTGTCGCGATATGTGCTGTTGGTGGCTGCGGTGCTGCTGTTCGCCTCGGTGCGCGGGTTGCTGCGCGGCAATCGGCTGGCGTGGGATGTCGCAGTGGTGGCGACGGCGCTGGGGTTCCTTGCCACCCAGGCGCGAGACGCTGACGGGCTCGCTGTGCTCGGCGGCGTGGCGATGGTCGGCGCGCTCACCCTGTCGTGGTCGGCGTGTACAGGTCGAAGCGAGACGCCCACGGTTCGGCGCGGCGCCGAGTTCCTCGTGTTCGGCCTCGCAGGCGCCTACCTCTACGGGGTGGCCGGGTTGTATCTTCTCGACGCGCAGTTCTCCCGTTCGACCACGCTGCTCGGTTCGATGGCCGACGCCGCTGGGCTGTTGGTGTGGGTCGCGCCCACCGATCTCGGGCGGGCGGGCGCGTCCGGGCGAGCAGTGGTTCGTCGGTTCCGTTCGCTTCGTGGTGCTGGTCGTGTGCGTCATCGCAGCGATCCTCCTCGTGCGGGCGGCACGAGCGACGCGGGCCGATCCGGTCGATTGCGCCGACGCCCGGCGAGTGCTCGATCGATATGGCCGAAACGGGTTGGCGTACTTCAATCTGCTCGATGACAAGCTGTACTGCTTCTCGGCTGACCGATCCGGTTTCCTCAGCTACAAGGTGATCGGCAATGTGGCCATTGCGCTCGGTGATCCGGTTGGTGCTCCTGATCGTGTCGGTGAGGTGCTCGATGCGTTCGTCGCGACGTGCGCCGTCGCGGGCCTCGAACCATGCCTGTATCAGGCAAGTTCCGATGTCGGGGATCTCTACAGCTCGCGTGGTTTCACGGTCGTCAAGGTCGGCGAGGAGGCAATCATCGATTTCGCCGAGTTCAGCCTCGACCAACCAGGGATGAAGACGGTCCGCAAGAAGTCGAAAAAGCTCCGTAGCGACGGAGTCGTCGAGGAACTGGCGGCACCGATCGACGGTGCCACCATGGCTGAACTGCGAGAGGTGTCCGACGCATGGCTGGCCGCCGGCGGGCACCGCGAGCGATCGTTCACCCTCGGTCAGCTCGATCCCGCCTACCTCCGCGACACGACCGTGCTCGTTGCGCGGTCCCCGTCGACGGGTGACGCAGCGGGCCAGATCGAAGCGTTCGTGAACCTGCTGCCCACCTACCGCAGCGACAACGGCAACTTCGACCTGATGCGCCGACGCCCGGATGCCCCAGCCAGCGTGATGGACCTGCTGTTCGTGTCGATGATCGAACGGTTCCACGGCCAGGGCCTCGGCGGGATGAACCTCGGGCTCGCTCCCCTCGCCGGCATCACGGGCACCACTCCAGCCGAATGGATCGCGCGCACGCTGTACGACCGCGCCGACCGGTTCTTCAACTTCCAGGGCCTCTTCGAGTTCGAGAGCAAGTGGCACCCGCGCTGGGAGGAACGATTCCTCGTCACCCGAAGCACCGCCGCGTTGGCCGACGTCGTGCCAGCCGTGTCGATGGTTGGCCAATACGACGAGCCGGTGACCCGACACCCGTTCCTGCCTGCGACGCGCTCGGCGCTGTCGTCGCGACGACGCCTGGTGGGAGCGGTCGCTTCCCTGCCTCGTCGTTCCGACCTGCGGCTGTTCGGCCTGCTCGTCGGCGTGGTGATCGCTATCCAGGTCGCGACGATTGGACAACCAGCCCGCTTCCAACGATGGCACGCAGCGTTCGCCGTCTCGTGGGACGACGTTCAGCAGTTTCGTGTCATACGAGTGCTGACCAGCTCGCTGATCCAGACGGTGCCCGGCATGGTATGGTCGATCGTCGCGTTCGCGGTGCTCGCCGCACTCGGGGTGATCTGGCTCATCGGTGGCCGACGGGCGGCGCTCGTGTGGTTCGTCGCCGATCCGGCTGCGACCGTGGCCCTCTTCGCGGCGACCCAACTCGTCTCCTGACTCGGCATCGCTGCGGTCGACAACTATCTGATCGAAGCCGACAGCGGATCGTCGTCGGCATTGCTGGCGGTGACCACTGCGACGATTCTCACCTTCCACGGACGAACTCGACGCGTGATGTTATCCATCCTCGTCGTTTCACAGATCGTCTTTTTTGTGGCCACCGAGAAGTCTGCGTACGTCCATCATCTGATCGCCATTGCGGTCACTGTCGGCGTGGTCTGGCTGCTCGATCGCCGCACGAAGCGAGAGCGCCGTTGCACCTCCCGGCTGATGCCGGGAGGTGCGGTATCCCTACCTGTCACGACGAGCTGAATCCACGCTGAAACGCAGAATTTCGAGTTCAGCCCGACTTCAGCGACGCACACCGATGATGGCGACATGCCCAAGTCAGCCAGCTCCGTTCTCGACCGCACTGCCGGTAGTCGCGTCGCTGACGACCTCGACATCCCGCACCTGATGGGCGCCTGGTGACCTCGGTCGAGACGATCACCGGTGACGATGTCGTGGGCCCGGCGCTTCCGACACGAACCTGGGGTGTGCGTCGTCGTCGGCTCGGCAAGCGCCGTGTTCGTCGCTTTCTGCGTCGTCACTGGAAGGGTCTGCTCGCAGCGTTCGTCGTGGTGATGGGGCCCTTCTCGTACTCGTACGGGAGCTACCTCACCGCTCCGGGCACGAGCTCGAACAGCGAACGCACCGTCGAGTGGATTCGCGACCACGGCGGTGACGGCGTCGTCAACCGGGTCGAGCAGTGGTACTACACCCGCAAGCCGCCGGGCGACGGTGTGCCGTCGGCGAAGTTGCTTCCCGACATTCCGGCGCCCGCCGCGGCCCGTGGCGCCACCGTCACCGCAGCGGCCGCCACCTCCGCCCCCGTCGACCTCGTCCCACTCGCTTCGGCGCCGACGCCCGGCGAGGGAGTGTGGACACCGGGCGAGCAGAGCGTCGGCGGTGTGCCGGTGTTGTACACCACCTACTTGCGCCCGGACCGCGGTCACACCAGCGTCGTGGCGGGGGCCGTCGAGTTCGACCAGCACCTGGTGCGCACCGTTGCAGTCCCCGGCACCAAGCAGCCCGGCGAAACCGGCTGGGCGTGGAACTCGCGAATCCCGACCGCCGAACGAGCGACACTCGTCGCAGCGTTCAATTCCGGCTTCAAGTTCCAGCACATCGACGGGGGCTACTACACCGAAGGTCGCACGCCGCAACCCCTCGTCGACGGTGACGCCTCGCTCGTCATCGACAACAACGGCACCATCGACATCGGCGCCTGGGGCACCGATGTCGCGATGAGCGCCAACGTCGCCTCGGTCCGCCAGAACCTCCACCTCATCGTCAACAACGGCAAGGTGGTGTCCGACCTCAAGTCCGACACCTCGGGCAAGTACGGCATCTCGAAAGATCAACTCCAGTTCACCTGGCGCTCCGGCATCGGCGTCACCGCCGACTGCAACGTCGTGTACGTCGCCGGAAACAGGATGACCATGTCCGCCCTCGCCAACGCACTTGCCAGCGCCGGGGCGGTCAGGGGCATGCAACTCGACATCCACTCCGGACAGGTCACCGCCACCTTGTTCGCCCCGAAGCCCGGAACCGCCAACGGGGTCATCGGCACGAAGCTCCTGCCCAACATGCCCAAGCCCGTCACCCGCTACCTGAACACCGACCAGCGCGACTTCTTCGCCATCTTCGTCCGCTGACGCCCTCGCTCGACTCCCGACCCACTCGACACCCGACCCGCACCACAACCAGACAGGAACCAGACCGATGTCCATCACCACCGCACCCGACACGGTGCTCGACGATCCGAGGACCGAGAGCGCCATCCCCCCGACACCGCCCACCACCCAGACCGCAGTTGCGACACCGCCGGCACCCCGGCCCGTTTCACAGCGCTTCTCGCTCCGGGAACTGTTCCTCGCCGTGCGCCCGCATCAATGGGTCAAGAACGCACTGGTGCTCGTCGCACCCATCGTGACCGGCGCCATCGTGCACCCGGCCGCAATGCTCGCCGCCCTCATCGCGACGGCGGCGTTCTGTGCAGCATCGGCGGCCACCTACCTCGTGAACGACATCGCCGACGTCGACGCCGACAAGCTCCACCCCACCAAACAACTGCGACCGATAGCAGCGGGAACGCTGTCGATCCGCCACGCACGCATCGCTGCAGTGGTCATTGGCTGTCTCGCCTTCGGTCTCGCCGTCGACCTCGGCTGGTTGTTCCTCACCGTGCTCGCCGTCTACCTCGCGAAGACCACGCTCTACTCGAAGCGGCTCAAGCACATCCCCGTCGTCGACATCGCCACCGTCGCGATCGGATTCGTCCTTCGAGTCGTGGCCGGTGCGGTCGCTGTCGGCGTCGGCGTGTCGATCTGGCTGCTGGCCGCCGTGTGGGCGGGTGCGGTGTTGATCTCCCTCGGTAAGCGGCATGCTGAAGTTGGCCGCCTCGGTGTCGATGCCGGCAACCATCGGGCCGTTCTCGACTGGTACCGACCGGCACGGACGACCACGATGATGATCGCCACACAAGTCATCGCAGTAGCCACGGTCGGCATGTGGTTCCTCACCACCTTCGGCATCACGGTCGCCGTAATCGCCACCGTCACCGTGGCGATGATCCTCGAACGATTCCGATGCCTCGTGCTCGCCGGCGATGTCGACGACCCGGTGCAGGTGATCAGCCACGACTGCCCGATCGCGATCGCCAGCGTTGCCCTCGGGATCATCCTGCTCGTCGGCGTACTGCTCTGACCGATGTTTCGCAGACATCCGGCCGCAACTGCGTTGATCGCTTCCCAGGGATCTCAGGCGACCGCCGTCGGATCAGGACGGTCCTCGAGACCGGGTTGGGGTCAAAGTGGGAGAACAACTCGGCTCCGAACGACGCTGCCGAGGACGGCCGTATCGTTGTGCTGGCCGAGCTGAAAGGTCTTCCGGAATCGAGCGAAGCGATCGTGGTCGACGGAATCCGTCGCACGACGGGTGCGGCCGAATCATGACCCGTGGCGCAGATGCGTAGGGAGGCAGACTCGAACCACGCTCCAGCTCGGCGATCAGATGGGAGCGTCTCGGGTCGAGCAGCTGTGTGACGGGTAGGCGACCGAATTCATCCGGGAGCAGCCCAGTCGGGCCGTCGCAGCGCAGCCCTCAGTGACTCATCTTCGCTGAGATCGCGATCGCAGGTCGGGCGACAGGTCCGACGATGACAACAACAGCCGCCACGACGATCGCTCCATTGGCCACGACGACGACCGCACCCAGTGCGGCAATCGCCAAGCCGACGAGAAACAGGTTTACAGCTCACTTCTGACGACGGTTGAGCGTCAGGGCGTTTTGCACGTGATCGCCTGAAGGGCTCCTGAACACGTGACGACGGTCGGGTTCAACGGGGCGAGGTGACCGGACTCTCGCTCAGCACCGATGGTCCGACCCCGGCGAGGATGATACGGAATTCGGCGCGTTCGGGGTCGGTGAGGAGCAGGCGCCCTCCGTCGGCTTCGACCAGGGTGCGGGCGAGGGTGAGACCGATACCGGTCCGGGTGCCTTCGTGGCGTTCGAACACTGCGTCGGCAGCC
>Ga0105044_10005419_pt1 | contig 17568 bp, 16 predicted proteins | sample MAT01_FD_78092 | JGI IMG/M metagenome (GOLD analysis project Ga0105044, IMG submission 78092) | Freshwater microbial communities from Lake Fryxell liftoff mats and glacier meltwater in Antarctica - MAT-01 | ecosystem: Environmental > Aquatic > Freshwater > Ice > Liftoff microbial mat | place...
CAGCTTCCGCCGGTCAATGAGCCACACGATCCAAATGCACGCCTCGTAAAGCACGATGATCGGCGCGCCGAGCGTGATGAAGGTCATCGGGTCCGGCGTCGGCGCGATGACCGCAGCCAGAATGAGGATGCCGGTGATGGCGTAGGAGCGCGTGCTGGAGAGCAGTTTGTAATCGACCAACCCGAGCAGCGCGAGCGCGATGATGACGATGGGCAACTGGCAGAGCAGCCCGAACCCGATCGTCAGCCACGAGCAGAACGAAAGGTAATCCCGCCACGACCACAGCGTCTGCACCTCGATCTTTGCCGCGTAATTGTGAAAGAAGCGCAGCGTCTGCGGCAGCAGCCAGTAGTAGGAAGTCAGCACGCCCGAGGCAAAGAGCAGCGTGCTGATGAGGATGCCGGGAAAGAGGAACTTTTTTTCCTTCCGCGTGAGCGCCGGGAGCACGAACGACGCGAGGAAATAGATCAGGAAGGGAAGCGACAAAACGATGCCCGCAAAGAACGCCAGCTCCAGCGTGATGACGAAAGAATCCACAATGCCCGTAGTGATGAGCTTCTTTTCAAACTCCGGGCTGATCGTCCGCAACGGCTGGCGCAGCAGCTCCATCAGATCGGTCACGAAATAAAACGAGATCGCCATGCCGACGATGAGTGCGAAGAGCATCTTCATCAGCGTCCAGCGCAGATCCTCCATGTGGTCGAGAAAGGGCTTCACGACATCGCCGTCGGACTTCTCGCGGAAGTTGAAAAAAGTTTGGAGGAGCTTGTTCAGCCAGGACATGGGGCGGAGAAGATGCAGCTTTCGCCCAGATGGGCAAAGCGGGAAGTTGCACGGCACGCGGCGGCTCCGCATGCTGCGCGGATGTCCCTGCCTCCCATCGCCGTTTATCGCGCCGCCGAGGGTCTCATCGCCCAGCGTGGCGAGGATTGCTTCCGCCTCGCCGAGCCCCGGCTCGACACGCTTTTCCAGCAGGAAAACCCCGCGCGCTGGCTGCACGGGCAGCTCACCACAGCGCTGCCGATGCTCCGCCCGGAGAAGCTGCTCGCGCCGATCGAGAGCCAGGAAGTCTGGGCCGCGGGCGTGACCTACCTCCGCAGCCGCGATGCGCGGATGGAGGAATCGAAGGAAGCGGGCGGCGGCACCTTTTACGACCGGGTGTACGCCGCCGCGCGACCCGAGATTTTTTTCAAAGCCACGCCGCACCGTGTCGTCGGCTCCGGCGCGAGCATGCGGCTGCGCGGCGACTCACAATGGAACGTGCCCGAGCCCGAGCTCACCCTCGCCATCAATACGCGCGGCGCGATCTTCGGCTACACCATCGGCAACGATCTCAGCTCCCGCGACATCGAGGGCGAGAACCCGCTCTACCTCCCGCAGGCCAAGGTCTGGAGCCAGTGCTGCGCCCTCGGCCCCGGCCTCGTCGTCCGCGATCCCCTGCCCCGCGACACCGAGATCCACGTCCACGTCTGGCGCGCCGGTGCGCCCGTTTTTTCCGGCCAGACCTCGCTCGCGCACATGAAGCGCACCCTGCCGGAGCTCGCCGAGTGGCTGATGCGCGACAACCACTTTCCCGCCGGCTGCTATCTCCTCACCGGCACCGGCACCGTCCCGCCCAACGATTTCACCCTCGCGAGCGGTGACGAAATGCGCATCTCCATCGCCGGCCTCGGAATGCTCACGAACACCATCGCGTGACCCACCACTGACCTTCAACCCCGGCTCTCGCCCCTCATGACCCTTCACGGAAAATCCCTCATCGCTGGCGTGCCGCTCGAACACGGCGCGCGCACCTTTCACGCCATCAGCCCGCTCACGAGCGAAACGCTCGAGCCCGCCTTCCACGAAGTCGGCACCGCTGAGGTGGATCGCGCGCTCTTCCTCGCAGAAGAGGCGTTCGCCGTCTTCGGACGTGCGCCCGCGGAAAGGCGCGCCGCTTTCCTGGAAAAAATCGCCGGGGAAATCCTCGCCCTGGGCGACGCGCTGCTCCAGCGCGCAAACCTCGAAACGGGCCTCCCGCTCGCGCGGCTCACCGGCGAGCGCGGGCGCACGGTGGGCCAGCTCCGCCTCTTCGCGGAACTCGTCCGCGAAGGCTCCTGGTGCGACGCGCGCATCGACCCCGCGCTGCCCGACCGGCAGCCGCTCCCCCGCCCCGATCTGCGCCGCATCCTCGTGCCCCTCGGGCCGGTCGTCGTCTTTGGTTCGAGCAATTTCCCCCTCGCCTTCTCCGTCGCCGGTGGCGACACGGCGAGCGCGCTGGCAGCGGGCAATCCCGTGATCGTGAAGGCCCACCGCGCGCATCCCGGCACGTCGGAGATGGTCGCGACCGCGATCACGCGCGCGACCGCGGCGTGCGGACTGCCGGGCGGCGTTTTCTCCATGCTCCACGGCAGCGGTGCCGAGATCGGCATCGCGCTCGTGCGGCATCCGCTCACCCGTGCCGCGGGTTTCACCGGCTCGCGCACCGCTGGCCGCGCGCTCTTCGACGCCGCCGCCGCGCGACCCGATCCGATCCCGGTCTTTGCGGAAATGAGCAGCCTCAACCCCCTCTTCCTGCTCCCCGGCGCGTTGCGCGAGCGGACAGCGCAGCTCGTCGAGGGCTTGAAAAACTCCGTCACGATGGGCGTCGGACAGTTTTGCACCAAGCCGGGTCTCGTCTTCGGAATCGGGGGCGGCGGGGAGTTCAGCCAGTTCGCCGAGCAGTTCGCCGCGGCGATGCGCGCCGCCGCTCCCGGAACGATGCTCAGTCCCGGCATCTGCCGCTCATTTCACGACGGGCTGGAAACCATGGAGCGCGTGCCCGGCGTGATCGCGCTGGCCATCAGCGACGCCGCGCCGGACTCCGCGCAGACCCAGGGCGAGTCGGTCGTCTTCGCGACGGACGCGGAGAATTTCCTCCGCCAGCCCGCGCTGCATGAGGAGGTGTTCGGCCCCTCCACGCTGCTCGTCGATGCACCGGGTTACTCCGACCTCATCCGCATCGCGCGCCGTCTCGAAGGCCAGCTCACCGCCTCCATCCACGGCACTGCCGAGGATCTCGCCAACGCCGGGGAACTCCTCGCCGTGCTCCAGCGCAAAGCGGGCCGGATCGTCGTGAACGGCTTCCCCACCGGCGTCGAAGTCTCCCCCGCGATGCACCACGGCGGCCCGTATCCCGCCACCACCGACGAGCGTTTCACCAGCGTCGGCACCGCGGCCATTCAGCGTTTCGCGCGCCCGGTCTGCTTCCAAAATCTGCCCGCAACTGCCCTCCCGCCAGAGCTGCTCGACGCCAACCCGCGCGGCCTCATGCGACTCGTGGATGGCCGGCTGACGCGCGACGCCCTCGCTTAGGCGCCCGTCACCGCCGCCACGGTCCTGGAGTCCAAGTCCGCTTGCCCACTCGCCGCCGCCATCCCGAGAAAAGTCACCACGTAAAACTGCAGCGAGGCAATCTGCAGCGGGAAATCGATCGTCGCGTGAATCGCGATCCCCGCGAGCGCGAGACCGATGGAGAAAAGCAGACCGCGCTCCTCGCCTGCCCGAGCCGCATCCGCCGAACGGAAAAAACAAACCGCGATGCCTCTGAAGAGCAGAATCCCCAACGCCGCCGCGCCCACCCAGCCCCATTCAATCAGCGCCTGGAGATAGTCATTGTGGGCGAAACGCCATGTTCCCGGGATTGAAGCTCCGAGAAAATGCGTGTAGTGCGGGAACGTCAGCTCGAAAGTTCCGGGTCCGAATCCCCAGAACCCCGCATCCGGCAACATCCTCACGCAGGCCCACGCCGCGAGGAGGCGAGGGTTGTCGGCATTCAATTGCTGCGGGAGCAGCGTCCACTTTTGAACGGCCGCCTCCCATCCCGCACAGCTGATGATCGCCCCGAGCGCCAGCACGCTCACCACGGCGGAAAGTGCCCGTGACCGACTCCACCGGCTGGTGTGGAATGAAGTGCGGGCCATCCAAACCACCCATGCCAGCGCGAGAGCGCACATGACCACAAAGGCCGCACGGGAGGCATTCACGCACCCGCCCGCGAGACAGATGCCGAGTGCCGGGAGCGCGACCGTCCGCTGCCCACGCGAGGAGCTTACCCCGAGCGCGAGCACCGCCGCTCCCGCGACGATCGGCAGCACCAGATTGATGAAAGCGCCCGCGTTTCCCGAATAGTAAAACGTCGCAAAGAACGCGCTCGTGGTCGGTTTCCCCACCCAAAAGATCGCGTGAGCGCCGAGCGCACGCTGGACAATGCCGAAAAGAATTACCGAGGCCCCGGCGAGGATCACGGTCTGCCGGATTCGCCGCCGCCATACCGCCCTCCGCGCGAGATCGCCGACATACAAAAGCATTCCGAGAAGCGCAGTAACCCGCCACATCATCGTGACTGAAACCGCCCCATCCACCGTCCCCGGCCCATCCTCCCACCACGTCCACATCGGGTGGAAGAGCCCTTCCTTCGGATCGTGGCGAAATTGCGCATTCAGCGCCACCATCCATCCCTGCCCGATCAGCCACACGACACAGGCCGCGTTCACCCACTCGATTGCCAGCGCTTTCCGCCCGACGAGCAAACCCGCCAGCCATAACGCCAGGATCAGTCCGCAGCCGACATTCAACAGCGCGATCGTCCGCTCGAGAGTGCAGCCGTAAGCCCACGGCGCCCCTAGAAGCACACACAGAAAGAGCCACCGTGATGCTTCGATCAGGAAGGGGGCCATGCCTCACTGACCAAGGGCAACCCGCGGCGTGATCGACAGATCGGCCAGCAGAGACCGGCCATCCCTCGGAGACGGCGGACCAACGCCGCGAAAATTCGACCATTCGGATTCCACAAAAGCGGAAAAATCCCTGCGGAAGCGCGGAGTCGAGTAACGCTCCGCGTGCCGCCGGATCAACTCCCCGTCGAATTCCAAATCTTCAAACTCCAAAACGGCCTGACGAATACTCCCGGCCGTCTGCTCATGAAACTGCCATCCTGTCTCCCCCGGCACGACGGTCTCCGCGGACCCACCCCTGGCAAAAGCAATCACCGGTGCACCACACGCCTGCGCCTCCACGGCCACGATTCCGAAATCCTCTTCAGCAGCAAAGACGAACGCCCGGGCCCCTTGCATGTAACCCACCAAGACGGATTTCTCCTGATGACCGAGCATCTGCACATTGGCCGTCGCAGTCCGTTTGATCTTTGCGAACTCGGGACCATCTCCAATGACGATCAGCTTCCTGTCCGGCAGCTTCGCGAAGGCCTCAACGATCAAACCCACCTTTTTATATGGCACCAAACGCGACGCGGTCAGGTAATAGTCGCCCCTTTGTCCATTGGGTCTAAAGCTCTCCGTATCGACAGGCGGGTGAATGACTTTCGCAGTCCGCCCATACACCTTGCCAATTCGTCGGGCAATGAACTCCGAGTTGGTGACGAATTGGTTGACCCCAATCGCCGTCCGATAATCCCAGAGCCGCAGATAATGCAGAAGTGCCCGAGCCAGCATACTCTGAACTCCTCTCGTTAGTCCGGCTTCATGAAGGTAAGTGCCCTGCATATCCCAGGCATACCGAATCGGCGAGTGGCAATAGCAGATGTGCAACTGATCCGGGCCGGTAATCACGCCTTTCGCGACGGCGTAGCTGCTGGAAATAACAAGATCGTAGCCGGACAAATCGAACTGCTCGATCGCCAACGGCATCAGCGGGAGATACGAGCGATAGTGTGAACGGACGAAAGGCAGGGATTGGATGAAGGACGTCGCTACCCGCTTATTTTGCAGAAACCCTCGCTCTCCCTCGGGAATAAAATCGAGAAGCGACCACACGTCAGCCTCAGGAAATACATGAAGAATCTGCTCCAGGACTCTCTCGGCCCCCGCGTAAAGCGGCAGCCAATCATGCACGACGGCGACCCTTCGCCTGCTCTTAGTGGAGGGGTGGTGTCGGGGATGCTTCATAATTCATAACTCCCGAACGGCCGACAGGCCCATTCTGAACGCCGGCGCAGCAACCAATCTTGCAACACCCTTCGGTAAACCTTCTCCGTTTCCAAAGCGGCGATCCTCCAAGTATACCGTTCCACTACTGACTGCAGAGTTCTCGCTCTGAGTCGCGTTCGCTCCCCTTCCCCCAAAATGGCGATCTCGTCGATCTTGGAAGCAAGTGCCTTCACATCTCCCATTGGAACAAACCAACCATTTACCCCTTCCTCGATCAGTTCGACCAAGCCGCCAGTCTCCGAGCCCAGCACAGGTGTGCCACATGCCATCGACTCAAGACATGTGAGGCTTGTAGCCTCCATCAGCGAGGGAACCACACATGCACTGGCGATATTCAAAAGTTCCACCATCTCCCCGTGCTCCAGATTGCCAAGCATGCGGACGTTGCATCCGCCCGCTTTTTCCAACGCCCTCGTCACCGACGCCTGATACTGTTCGTAGCCCGGCGTTTCATTGCCGGCGAACAGAAAGACGCTTCCTTCACGGGTCTTCTCAGTTATACAACGCACGGCATGCGCCAGGTAAATGATGCCTTTCGTTGGCGCCCACCGCCGCGGGCAGAAAAACACCTGCTTGCCCGTGCAATCCCACTTTCTGATCAAGCGCCGCCTCTCCTCCTCGGGAACAGGTTGAAAACACGCGGTATCGACACCGTTGGGGATGTAATAACTGTTCCGCGTGGCCGGAAGAAGTTCGCGACTTGGCCCGATCACAGCGCTAAAACGCTTCATCATCTGCCGTTGAAGGACACGCGTCGGGCCATGACGATCTAGGTGCAGATACGCTCCTGTGTGATTGGTAAAGACAAGGGGATACTGTTTCCCTAAACGGCCATTCAACGCCAATCCGTCCAGATAGCTATGCTGATGCACGAGGTCCGGCTTGAGTCGCTCAACATGCTCCGCGATTCTCTCGGTATGCCGATTGTGGGAGAGTCGGCGCGTCAATGTATCAAGTGTATCCAGGCAACCGTCCACATGAGAGCGACCGGTAGGGGGAACCAAACGTCGGAGCAGCGAGAAGCCGCTACCCTCGGACTTCATGGCAACCCCCGCACCCGCTGCCCTGCTTTCATCATCCTGCAACGCAGAAGTGCTGACGACGATGGGATTATGCCCGAGTTCCCTCAATGCCTGGGTAAGGTAAGCAATGTGGTGCTCAAGTCCTCCAGCAATGTCTGCCGTGGTGGTCTGCGTCAGGTGAACGATTCTCAATCCGTCACCTCTCCAGAAATGGCGAACGCGGCCTCTCGCATCGTGCAGATCTTAAAACCACAATTTACCGCATCCGTTATCAAATGTTCGACCAGAACAGCGTCCCTTGTTCCTGCAAAGAAGGGATGGTCATACACGACCGCAAGGCATGTCTTTCCATTCAGTTGGTTACGAAAATCCTCACGTATGCGATTGGTGCTCCAACCGCGCGCCCTCAGCGTTTCCAGATAACCCGCGTTTCCCGGCTCGGCAGTTATGTTGGTAGGTACGCTTTTCAATCCGCAATCCGTCCTCCCCACACTTTCCGCGGTGCGATCATACGTGTCCGCCAGAACGGACAGTCCGAGCGACTGCAAGACACGGCTTAGATCGTGAGGGCTGTTCCATCCGGGCGATGCAAATGACACCGGAGATTCGAGTCCGCATTCATTCATCCACGAGATGCTGGCCGAAACCTCTTCGCGAAGGTATTCATGATTCCATGTACTCGCGGAGCGCGCCCAGCATGCATGGTTCCGGCCGCCGTGAACGCCGATCTCGTGTCCCGAGCGAGAAGCTGAACGCAAAATGTCCGGGAACGAGCGCCCAGCGCGCGGATTCAGGACAGCAGCTTTGACGGATTCAAGCAGTCCCAATTTTTGAGCAGCGGAGAAACTGGCTTCCCTTCTGGCCGAGACCAGACGTTTGAGCATTTTAGTTATGGTAATCCAAGGATAGAACGCTCTACCCATATTTACAAAGAACGTAAACGGCACATTCAGGGATGCGGCCACGTCCATGAGGGCCGGGATGCCATGCGACACACAGGCATGGGTATCTGCGTCGAATCGGAAACAACAATACTTCATGCTATGAGGGGGCAATGTGGCGGCAGATATTATGCCCGAGTCGTTCGGCATCCCGCCCCTCCAGTGGGCTGTCGCGAGGGTCGCTAACGCCGAAAGCGCGTTGCGGCGTATCCGCTCCACGCATGCTCCCGTCCTAGCGAACGGTCATGCCTCGATCCGTAACCCGAGCAGTATCTTGCGCCGCGGATTTATTGTCTTTAGCGCACTTCGACGGTCGGAAGTCGCTGGTCAGCAGGCGTTCATAAACGTCCTCCACTTTTCTTGCACCACAGGATGCACGAAAGTTCTGCCGCACATGCTCATGGCCCGCGAGGCCGATTCGACGCGCGACGTCCGGGTTCTGAAGCAGGTACAGCAACGCATCAGCCAGGGCGTCGAAATCCCCCATCGGAGTGAGCAATCCGTTCTCCCCATGCGTAATAATCTCTGGAACCCCGCCACCCCGCGTCGCGATGACCGGCTTTCCGGCCGCCATCCCTTCGATAATCACCTGTCCGAACGGTTCGCCGGTAATTGATGCATGCACCACGATATCGATCGTGCGCAATATCCCGGGTATGTCGCGGGTAAAACCGGTGAACTCCACATTGGCTCCAATACCGAGGAGTTCGACCTGTCTGCGTAAATCCGCTTCATATGCCTCCTCCCCGAAAAGCGGCGAGCCTACGATCAAACACTTGATGTTAAAGCCAGCTTTGATCACCCGCGTCGCAGCGTCGAGAAAAACATGCTGTCCTTTCCACCGGGCGATACGACCAACGATGGCTATGCGAGCGGTCGGAGTTCCGAGGCCGGATCCGTCCAGCGAGTTGTCGGCAGGCAATTCGTGATCTGCCAGTCCATCCAGAACGACTGTTGACCTCCGCCCTTGGTCGTTAAGCCTGAGCTGCTCCATCACACTCTTGGAGACACCCAACACATGCCTTGGGCCATGCCGGGCAAGAAACCGGACAACTTTAACCGCCGCAGATGGCAAGTATGAAGTATTGACGTAGTCTCGGATGTGCCACACGACGGGAAGTCCCGCCAGTCTTCCTGCAAGCGCACCGTAAATATGCGCCTTAATTGTATTGGTGTGCAGGAGTTGGACTCCGCTCCGGCGAGCAAAGGCGGCGATCTGCGCCGAGTAGCAGCACATCAGGATGACTTTTTGCGGCGCGAAAAAAACGCCTGCCCCTAAAGTATCCTTTCGAATATCTCGGACCTTGCTCGTTAGTGGCAGGACATGAGTCTCGACGCCAATCTCACGAAGCATTTCCACCGCCGGCCCTTCTTCCCCAAATAGCACAATCGGCTTTACCTTGGAGGGATCGAGCGCGCCGAGAAGGCGCAGCAAAGCGAATTCAGCGCCACTCGGTTTCGCGGCATGATTGAGGTATAGGACTTTATGGGGTGCATGTTGTTTCATACGGTGCAACGGGCGTCGTTTTCGCGCTGCGGACCTAGCAGTCCAAAGTAGACGTCGCGCATTCGCGCCGCCACGCCCTGCCAGGTAAAGCGATCTTCTACTTGCCTGCGTCCTAGTCGTCCCAGCTCCGCTCCCATCTCCGGTCTGTCTCGCAATCGATTTATCGCACCCGCGAGGGCGGCGGAATTCCGTTCCGGCACGATCACGCCAGCTTCTCCAACGATCTCCGGAATGCCGCCGGAATCGGAACCAATAACCGGTGTGCCGCAGGCGTGCGCCTCGATGATCACGCGGCCAAATTGTTCTTTCCAAGTGGCAGTCGTCCTTGAAACCAGCACCAAGGCATCCATCGCATTCATAATCTCCGGCAACGCTTCCATAGGTTGAGGGGCCAGAAAGCGCGCTCTGCCATTTAGACCCATCCCTTCGATTTGAGCTTTTAGCGCGCCCTCGAATGGACCCGATCCGACAAACAACACATTCACGTCCATTGGGCACAGCGCGAGCGCCTCAAGAATTTCTGTGAGACCCTTCGCTTCGATAAAGCGGCCAACATATCCGATAACAAAACCCGACAGGCCGAGACGGCGTTTGCAGAGCGCCCGATCCATTGGCCGAAACAAATCCGCATTCACTGCATTACCCACCACTTCGACGGGGCCGGTGTATCCTTTGGCGCGCAGGACTCCGATTCCCTCTGTCTGGCGGGTGATTGCATAGTCTGTATTCCGCAGCGTGTACCGGCGGAGTTGTGCGAATGGGAAGGGGTGCGTGCGATCAATATTGGCCTCCGTTTCAGATACTATTTTTGCAGAAGGTAAGATGCGGTTTCGCAGCCAACAGGTGTGAGCGCTGACCAAGCCCCAAGCTTCCTCCCACAGGTTGATGATGTCCGGCTTGAAAGAATGCAAGGTCTCGCCAAGCCGGGGATAATGATGTAAATACCATTGTGCGGGCCCGGCCCACGGCCAACGAACCTTCTCTGCTTGGAACACATAAGGAACATTGAACGGCTCGTCGCAGCGTCGCCATTTGCCACATTCATACCATCGGTTTGGAACGATTACTCGCAGGTCTATGTTCGGCAAGCGGCCAAGCTGTTCCGCCCTCTGCTGCCCTTCGTGCGACACTTGGCATGCATGTGCAATCAGTAATACTTTCATTAATATCGGGCTGCTCTAGCATTTCGTTTGCTTGCCGTCGTCCGCGGAGCAGGATTCGGCGTCCTCTCGTAGACAGATAGCACCCGGCGCGACATCTTCTCCGATGTGAAGCACTCTAAAAAGCGGCGGCGTCCATTCAGTCCCAGACGAACACGAGTTTCTCGATCAATAACAAGCTTGCGGATCGCAGAGCCCAAGGCTTCGGGTTCTGAAGGTGGGACTAGATATCCGGTTTCGCCCTCTACGACGATTTCGATGGGGCCGCCTGCCCGGGTTGCAATCACCGGCTTTCCCAAAGACATCGCTTCCAGAAGCGCGAGACCGAATGGTTCAGCACGACTTGGTAAGACAAAAATGTCCGCTGCATTGATTAGCGACATAGCATCGGCGCGGAATCCGAGAAGGCGCACTGTCTTACCCACGTCGAACCGGCAGATACTCGCTTGCAGATTGTCCCTTTGGGAACCCTCCCCTAGCACGACGCAGCGCGCTGACGGTATTTCCGCCTTCAGCGACCCCATCGCGGCAATCAGGAATTCGACATCTTTCTCGGGTTCCAACCGTGCGGCGCACACAATCAATGGGCTATCCGATCCGATTCCAAGTTGACAACGAACAATCTCCGATGCTTGCAACTCGTCGAAATGCGGGGAGAGGATGCCATTCGGAACGACAGTCATTTTGTCGGATCGTACGTCGCCGCGAGAAATCATAGCGTTTCCTACGGCTTGAGAGATGGCAATAAAGTGGTCGATCCTCCCGTTCATCCACTTGTGTGCGACTTTTTTGACCGCCCGCTTTAGAGTTCCCGCCATGAGGCGCTTGGGTTCGATGAAATGCTGTGTCGCGATCACGCGACCCCTGCGTGCGATGCCAACAGCCAGTATCGCCGCCAGCGCTGTGCGACTGTTGTGAGCGTGTAGAATATCGACCCTTCCCTCATTTAATAGCGTCCCAAGTCTTCTTGATGCTTTGAAATCCACACGCCCGCATTTTTCTATTGGCACGAGGTCCAAACCAGCGCGATCGGCGACTTTTGCTAGCGGCGATTCCGACGGGCAGCAGAGACTTACAGCGACACCGTGGGATTTCAATCCGTGCGCCAAAGCGACCATGTGACGTTCTGTTCCCGCAAAACTATCGGAATCTGTATATAGGGCGACTTGCATGGCAGTCAGGAAATAAAATGCGGTTTGCGGCGACTATAAATAGCCGCTTGAGACAGTGGACTCTGATGCTGTCAGACTCTTTCTGCGAGTAGGCGTGCGTATCCCCCGCAACCGAGCTTACTGGCCAAAGCAGCAATCCCCGCTTTTCCTTGATGAAACGGCCTGCTCCATCGTCGCACGGCCGCTTCGTTGATGAGTGATGGATATTCGGACGTGCATTTGATCACGCGAAAGCCGGTTTGTCTGGCAAGGCTATGAAGCGTCTGGGGAGTAAAGAAATTAATATGTTCCGGCGGCTTTAGCTGTCCCCAAGCTCTGCCCTTGATTCTGCGTCCCAGACTATTCCAATTAGGCAATTCGACAAAAAGCATACCGCCTGGTTCAAGCAATCTATATGCCTGCTTAAGTGTTGCCACGGGATCAATGACATGCTCGAGAACGTGCCACATCGTGATTAAAGAAAACTCATCGCATTTGAGATCGTGATGAAAAATGTCGCCTCTTAACACATGAATGCCGAATTCCCCGCGAGCAATGTCCACAGCATACTCGGAAAGTTCGACGCCTAAGCACTTCCATCCTTCAGACTGGGCCTCTGACAAGAATCCTCCGGTGGCACATCCAACGTCAAGCAATCGCATCGCGTTTCTCGGATGCTTTTGGATGTAGCTCTTCAGATTATGCCACATATACCGCGCATTTATTTCCGCGAGCGATCGGTAATCTGCGTATCCCAAACCGGTTTCCTGCTCTCTTCGGAAATATTCGGATGTATAGAAGCGAGCCAATTCTTCCGGTTCGGGCCGCGGTGCCGCATGGACGAATCCGCACTTCTGACACCGCTCAATTGTATATGACGCGTAACTGTGGATTGCAAAAACCTGCTCCGAATATAAACTCCTGCAAACCGGGCAGGAACTTCTCGCCCCGCCTGTTTTAAGGACCTTCTCCTGGGACGTTGCGATGGTGGAAACTTCGTTGGAATTCATTGTTGGGCGTTCTTCAAAACCTCTTCGTATCGGTTCAGAACCGAAGGCCATTGAAAGTGGACAACCGTTTCCGGGGCCTGCTCAGAAAGAGCGGAACGCTTATCCTTATCGAGCACCTTGCGAATCATTTTCGCAAGCTGCGGGCCGCTCAGTGGATCCTCTATCAGGTAGCCGTTGAGACCTGGCTGAATGGCATTCTCGGCACCTGGAACTTTACTTGTGATGACCGGAAGCCCGCTCCCCAAAGCTTCCAGAATCGCGAGGCAGAATGCTTCGTATTGGGTGGGAAGTACGAAAATATCACCGGCCGCGTGAAAAGAGGCGACGTCGCAAGTCGCACCACACGCAAGCACTTGATCATCGAGTCCGAATTCAGCGGCCATTTTCTTCACCGAACGAACATCAGATCGTCCCACGACAATCAGTCGCAGTTCTGGACACCTCAACTCCCGCATTGCGGCCAATATTGTCCGGTAGCCCTTTCGTTCGAGTTCATTCGCGACGAACAGGAGTGCAACATGGCCAGGTGCCAGGCCCAGTTTCGCACGCATTGAGTTGCGCCGCTCACCGCGGCGCTCGGGGTTGAATTCCTCCGGAGAATAGCCATTGGGAATCACCACCACATCGTCTTCTGGCACTCCATAGTATTGCCTGAGATCTGTCTTAACCTCCGGAGTAAGAGCGATTACTTTGCGATACGCCATGTCGCCCAAATGCCGCCTTTCCAATGCCAGAAGCACCGGATGCACGGGATTAAAACGCTGCTTCCAGCGTGCTGCAGACATACGAGAGCGAAATGTTTTGGCTCTGTCCAGCCACGCGCGGTGGATGCTCGCCGCCCAGTAAACGCCCCCTACCGGGCACTCGCAGCCGAAAGTGCCAAGAACATCGTAACTCTTTGTCCTGATTCGTCGCGTGCTCTCGCGTAGAAAGAACGGAGCCCTCAAGAATGCCGGCCGAGCACGATGCTGGATAGCTTCATAGATGATTGCAGCGTCAGTTGCTTCCCATTCTCGGGCGTAGACCGTAACTTCGTGTCCGCGGCCAGCCAGAAACTTGGCGCATTCGAAGACAACGCGTTCGACCCCACCTCGACGGTGGCATCCAGGGAATGCAAGGGCGACTCTCATGCCACCACCTCCGTGGTTGGTCTTATCCACCGCTGCACATTGCGAGTTGCTCTCGCACTGGCGATCCGCTGGCGGGTGACAAAATAGCCGTGCGTAGCCATACCTGCGGCCGCCCAGGCAACCATTATCGGACCGCGACTCCAATAATGATCAACCATCCCATGGATGAACTTGCTGACGACCAACGCACCCCCGAGCGCGACCAGCGAAAACACCATGTCGGAATGCGCCAAATGTTTCTGGGTCTTCCACACCATCGCAACAAACGACCCATGCACGGTTAGTAGCGCCAAAAGTCCGGGAACCCCCGTCTCTGCAAGAGTCAGCCAGACTAGATTGGTCGCATCATACTCTTTGCGCAAACCGACCCCAACGCCGAGAAGCGGACTTTCCTCAAAATGCAGACGGGCGAATTCAATAGAATCAAGACGGAGCTTGATGTTATAGTTTTCCCGGCTGAATCCAGTAGCATACTTCTGTGATTGCTCAGGGAGCAATTGCCAGCATATTGCAATCAGTGGAAGCAACACCGCCGCGAGGCGGATGAGCAACTTGAACTGCCGGCGCAGTGTCAGCAGCGCAAACAGCCCGGCACATGCCCCCATCCAAGCGCCACGCGACAACGTAAAGAACAAACCGCAGACCACCACGGCCAGCATTGCCGCGAGAAGATTGCGCTTTGCCGCGCTGGTTTCCGCGAACCACAGTTCCGCACCAATGATCACAGCACTGGCAAGGGAACTACCGACTCCGTTTTTGTGCAAATTGAAGACGTAGCCCGACCGCGTGACGACTACTGCAACAGAGAGAACAACGCCAACAATGACAGAACCAATTAACGCGTATCGATAGTCTCGCGCATTTTTAACAAATGATGTGAACACCGTCACCGCAACTAAGAGATAAAGAGCCATCTGAATCAACGACACCAGCGAACTCGCACGCCAATGAGCCAGTGTGGAGACCAAAGATATACCAAAATACGCTACCATGGGCCACTTGGTGGGTCCGAACAGCACGGGACGCCGAGCCAGCAACAGCGGCACGGTTAGGAGGAGGTTCAATTCCGCGATTGAAAATCGCACCGGACCGCCGGTCGAAATATCATATTGGAATGGAGCCGAAGCGAAGATTAGCAGAAGAGCAATCTTTGGCCATCTCCATCCGACAAACCAGAAGAGGAGAACGTAGGCGATTGCGAAAGCGTAGATCATAGCCTCAGTTCCCAATGCAGCGTCTGCCGAAGCAACAGCCAAGAATGCATCTTGGCTCTGGCAAAAGCCAGCGTCCGCATCTTTGGTCGCAGACTTGCAGCACTCCAAAGCAGGACACGCAGAAGACAACCCACCACCATGGCACAGCGCAATGAAATAAGGCCCGATATGCCGTGGTGCTTCCTCTCGTAGTAATCGAGACTGTCAAATAAGTGTCGCTCTATGGCTGGTTGTTGCGATGCGCCGCTTGCCCCACCCAGATGCGTTACGCGTGCCTGTGGCGTGAACGCCACCTCCCAGCCCGCATTATGCATCCTGCGTTGCCAGTCGGCCTCCTCGCCATACATGAAGAAGGTCTCGTCGAAGCCACCCACCTGTTCATATGCAACTCTCCTTACGATCATGCATGCACCGACCACAAACTCTACCCTGCGCACAGTGTTGTGACTCCATCGCCGATAATCGCCTACCACCGGGTGGTGTGCGAACGCAGCGGAAACCCAAAGATTTTCCAGCCACGCTCGGGCAGGAGATGGAAAACGAAAGCATGAAATCTGAAGCGATCCGTCTTTGCTGTGGAGGCGAGGACCACATACCGCGACCCCCGGATTTCGGCGGAGGTAATCCTGAAGATGCGAGATCGTATCGGGTTCAATAAAGGCATCGCTGTTGAGCAATAGAAAAAACTCCGCTTTTGATTGCAGCATCGCTTGGTTGTTGGCCGCACCGAAGCCTGCGTTGCGAACATTAGCAATAAGTTGGACTTGTGGAAAACCTTCGCGAATGGCATCCACGCTACCGTCAACAGAGGCATTGTCCACGACCCAGACTTCGGAATTTATTTCCGGCAACGCGTCGAACAGCGTGTGCAGGCAGTGTAATGTCATCTCCCGCGTATTGTAGCTGACAATAATTATTGCGACGTCGGCAGCCTTGGTTGCGCTGGCCGGGCGTGTTAATGTAGTGCTTTGCACTGGGATCATGGTCTGTTTCTACACTGCCGGTGAGGTTCAGGACTCAGGATGGATGACGCGCGCGAATAACTTTATAGACACTCGGCATCTTGCGAAATGTTTTCCATTACTGAGCAATCCCAAACAGGATTACATATGATGGATAGTCGGCTAGCTATGCGGATGCCAAGAAAGTCATTGAAAGTAGTTAGAGGACCCCGGGAGCGGCAGGAGAAGCGTCGGATGGAAGCGGCCAGGTTATTTTCCGCGGGACATAGCCGTGCAGAATTCGCCGGGCGATGCGGGGTAAGCTGGCGCTCCGCCTATGAGTGGCACCGGGTCTGGAGTAAAGAGAGGGCGGAAGCGCTCAAGGCGAAGAAGAAGCCTGGTCCAGCGGCCAAGTTTAGCGAAGAGGATCTGACTTTGCTGGAGGCGGAACTGCGGCACGGACCGGTGGCGCATGGCTATGAGAAGAACCTGTAGAGTTTGCCGCGGGCAGGACGCCTGATCACCGAGACTTTCCAGCGCAAGGTCAGCCCTTCCGAGTCTGGCGATTGCTGCAGCGTCCGCAAAAGCCAAAACGTCAGGCACGCGGACGCGACGGGCAAAAGCTCCAGAAGTGGAAAGAAAAGCGCGGGCCGCAACTCAAGGCCAGGGCGCAAACGGAACAGAGAACCATCCCGTGATCGGCGGCATCACCCTCGAATAGCCTCTATTTTCAACTGCATGAAGACTCGGTCAAGGCTCCGGAGGTGGTGTTTTTTTAAAACATCTCCAGACAACATATTTTGGGCAACCTGCTGGTGGTCTGGGATGGCTTGCCCGCACACCGCTCCAAGGTGGTGGCCGATTACCTTGCCTCTACCAGAGGGCGCATTTGGGTAGAGCGTCTCCCAGGCTATGCTCCCGAACTCAATCCCATCGAACACCTTTGGGGCTACGCCAAGCAGGGCAATCGCATCTAAATACTTATTAAAGAAAGCAGATAGTGATGATCCCAACCGGCGCATTTTTGCCTGGCTTTGAGGCCGACCTTTTTGGTGGTTTCAGCCTTCAAAAGATTGAGGACTAGATGACGCAGGATGGCAAAGTTTTCGGCGGCGTGTCCGACGCGGACCCGGCACTGGTCTTCGCCGAAGCTGACATCGAGCGACCAATGCAACGAGTTCTCGATCGCCCAATGGCCACGCACCGCGCGCGCGAAACTCTTCGCCTCTGCGGCGAGGCTGGAAAAAAAAAGCGCCGCTCAACGGTCACCTTGCCTTGGATTTCGCGGATCGATTCGACCATGCCCACCGAGCGCAATTTCTCCCATTGGGCGTGGTGCGTCAGCCACTCAATTTCCTCCGTGATCCAGTAACGCCGCGTCTCGACGCGCCCATGACCGCGTTCACTGGTTTCCAGAAAGTCGTGCGCGATCTCCGGGAAACCGCCCGCCTGCGCATCTTCCAGGAAGTTTTTCACCTCCTCATGCAAGGTGCTTTGGTTGCCTTTGAGCGCCAGCACGTATTCGG
>Ga0105044_10005421_pt1 | contig 17563 bp, 11 predicted proteins | sample MAT01_FD_78092 | JGI IMG/M metagenome (GOLD analysis project Ga0105044, IMG submission 78092) | Freshwater microbial communities from Lake Fryxell liftoff mats and glacier meltwater in Antarctica - MAT-01 | ecosystem: Environmental > Aquatic > Freshwater > Ice > Liftoff microbial mat | place...
CGCAGACCTTGTCCATGGTGGACGCGAGATTCTCACGGGCGACGGTGTAGCTGATGGCGTTCATGTTGGACAGGATGCTGTCCAAGCATGCTTTCGTCAATGAGCGGGCTTGCAGAAGACCGAAAGGTTTGCGCGGGGCTGGTCATCGTTTCATCAAGGTCTCGTCGAGGTGCAGCAGCACATTCACCACGGTCGTCCATGCGGCGAGGTCGGCGACATCTGCTCCGGGTGGCACTGGACCGAGGGGGTTCGTCGCCATGTCGGTGGCGGCTTTTGCGTCCTGATTGTAAACGGCGAGTGCATCATCGCGCATCTGCACGAGGCGTTGCAGTTCGGTCTCGCTCGGCGGGCGCGTGAGGCACAGGCGGAAGCCGAGGCGCGCCTTTTCTTTCGCGTCGCTGCTTGCGGCATTCATGCGGCGGGCGAGGGCTTGCGCGGCTTCGACATAGACGGGGTCGTTCAGGGTCACGAGGGCTTGGAGCGGCGTATTCGTGCGGTCGCGGCGCAGCGTGCAGGTCTCGCGGCTCGGCGCGTCAAAGGTCGCCATGCTGGGATACGGACTCGTCCGGCGCGCCTCGGTGTAGAGCGCGCGGCGGTAGCGGTCTTCGCCGGGGCTCGTCTCCCAATCCATGTTGCGACCGAAGGCGGCCTTGAGGCCGAGTTCGGGACGCGGCGGCCGCACGCTGGGGCCGAGCATTTTTTTGCTGAGCAATCCACTCACCGCCAGCGCTTGATCGCGCACCATCTCGGCGCTCATGCGCAGCCGCGGGCCGCGGGCGAGCAGGCGATTGTCGGGATCGCGGTCGAGCAGTTCCGGCGTGGCTTTCGAGGACTGCCGATACGTGTTCGAGGTCACGAGCAGCTTCACGAAGGCTTTCATGTCCCACTGCATCCGGACCAGTTCCGTGGCCAGCCAGTCGAGCAACTCGGGGTGCTCGGGAAGGTCACCTTGTGCGCCGAATTCCTCGCTCGTCCGCACGATGCCGATGCCAAAGAGCTGCTCCCAGAAACGGTTCGCGACCACCCGTCCGGTGAGCGGATTGTTTTCGTCCACGAGCCACTTTGCGAGCGTGAGGCGATTCATCGGCGCGTCCTTGGGCAGGGGATGAAAAGCGGCGGGCACACCTTCCGTTACGGCATCGCCGAGTGACAGATAGTTCCCGCGGATCTGCACCGATGTCTTGCGGCGCTGCCCGGTCGCAAGTTCGCGGAGGATCGGGACGGTGTCGGGTTTGAGGGCGTCGATTCGCTTCCGCAGCGTCGCGAACTGCTGCCGCTCCGCCTTCAGCTCCGGGGCGAGCGCGCGCACATAGTAGTCGGCGATCCGCGCGCGCTGTGCCGGAGTGCGCTCCGCTTCCGCGACGCCCAGCGCCGCGAGCACATCGCCCGGCGTGCGCAGATGCGCCGCGACGCGAATGTCGTCCGTCGTGGAAACCCGAAAATGCCCGAGCGTGTGGTCGTCGTATTTCGACTGCTGCTCGATCGTGACGATCAGCTTCCCGCCCGCGCTGAGTTCCACTGGCTTACCCGCGAGCAGGGTGAGCGTGTGGGCTTTTGCAGTGCTGCCGCCGACCGCCCAGCCCTTCTGCGGGCCTTTCCTTTCATCCGTCGGTTGCGCGTCGGTGAGCACGAGTTTCGGCTCAAATCCCGTCTGCGAAAAATCTGCCGTCACTTCGGTAAAAGTGATCTCCTGCGGGCCATTCAGGGCAAAGGTTGAGCTGAGTTTCGGCGTGGGAATGCCCGCCTGCGCCCACACCGGCTGACGCTTTTCATCGAGTGCCACGATGCGGCAACCCGCGAGTCGTTCCGGAAACTCCGCGCGGTTCCAGACGACGACACTCTCGATGGGATGGTCCTGCTTCAAGTCCACTTCCCAGAAGCGATCGTCGCCCTCGTCACTGTGCGCCACGGAGCCTTTGTCCCATTCGCCCGCGGTGTTGCCGTCGATCGCCCGCGCGGCGATCGCGCCCGCGTAACTGCCCGACTGCTTCGCCTCGCCCTGCAGCGCGACATTGGCACCGCCGCTGATCACCTGCACCTCCGCGAGCTGCAGGATCTTCGATTTGCCGGGCAGCTCGACACGCACGAACCGCGCGACTGGCCCGGTCGCGCCCTCCGGCGGAGTGATCGCCGCCCGCACTCGCGTCACCGCGAAATTTCCCCCGCCATGTCCTGCGCCCCTGCCCGGGAGGGAATCGTGCGGCAGCGATTCGATCCGCAGCGCGCTCAGCTTCTGCGCCGCCGCGATCGGCATCTCCAGCGTGTAGGTGTCGCGCTTCGCCGCGGTCTTCGTCACCAGCACCGCGCCGTCGGGCTGCGCCTCGATCGTCGCGCCGGATTCCGCTTTCCATGTCGGCATCTCCGGCGACTGCCAGTCGAGCTGTGCGGGAAAATTGCGCGCCCATTTTTCCGCACCCGCAGCCTGCGTCGTCGCGGCCTGCTTGAACTTCGCATCCAGCGCCGCCAGCTCCTCTTCCCACTTCACGCGATCCCGCTGTTGCGCTGCGGTGAAAAATTCGAGCAGCGGCGCCTCGTCCTTTTTGTCCGCGTCCGCCGTGTTATTCAGGAAGCCGAAGACCTGATAGTACTCGTGCTGGGTGATCGGATCGTACTTGTGGGTGTGGCACTGGGCGCAAGCCATCGACGTGCCCATCCACACCGCCATCGTGGTGTTCGTGCGATCGACGATCGCCGCGTTGCGGAATTCCTCGTCCTGCGTCCCGCCTTCGTTGTTCGTCATCGTATTGCGATGAAAGGCGGTCGCGATCAGTTGCTCCTGCGTCGGCTCGGGCAGGAGATCGCCGGCCAGTTGCTCGATCGTGGACTGATCGAAGGGCAGGTTGCGATTGAAGGCTTTGATGACGTAATCGCGATACGCCCAGATGAGCCGCGGCGGGTCATCCGCGTAACCAGCCGAGTCGGCGTAGCGCGCGAGATCGAGCCACATCCGCCCCCAGTGCTCGCCATACGCGGGCGACGCCAGCAGCCGATCCACCAGCCGCGCGTAAGCATCCGGCGCGGTGTCCGCGAGAAAGGTCACCGCTTCCTCCAGAGTCGGCGGCAGACCGGTAACATCGAGCGTCACGCGGCGGAGCAAAGTCGGGCGATCCGCTTCTGGAGCCGGCGTGAGATGTTCCTTCTCCAGGCGTTGGAAAAGGAACGCGTCGATCGGATTCGTCCACACTGTGGGGAGTTGATAGCCGGCGTCGGAAATCTCCGGCACCGGATGGCGCTGCGGCTTTTCGTAGGACCAGTGCTGCGCATACTTCGCCCCGCTCGCGATCCAGCGCTGGAGCAGATCCACCTCGCGGGCGGTGAGCTTCTTGCCGGTCTTCTTCGGCGGCATCAAGTCGTCCTGGTCGTCGGTGACGATCCGCGCGATCACCGCGCTCTGCTCCGGATGTCCGGGCACGATGGAAAAGCCATCGTCGAGCGCCGCACGCGCCCCTTCCTCGGTATCCAGCCGCAGCCCACCCGAACCCTCCTTGCCGCCTTTGCGCTCCTCCTGATCCGGCCCGTGGCAGTGGAAACAGTTGTTGGAAAGAATCGGCCGGATCTCGCGCTGGAAACTCGGCGCCTCGACCGCCGCGACCGGTGCAGTCGCGACACACAGGACCCCGAGGACGAGCAGCGGCGTGAATCTGGGGAGACGGGGAATCATCGAAAGTCCAAAGCTATCAGCCGGTCGCGAAGCGTCGCTCGCATGTTTGGGTGAACCGAAGGTGTCGTAGGCGACTCTTCGTCGCGCTGCTTACTGCGGTGCTGGAGCGAAAGGTTCCGCTTACTTTTTTCCGATCCGCCAGAGGTGGGCTTCGGAGCGGAGGAAGAGGGCGCCGTCGATCGCGGCGGGGGAGGCGAGAGTGCGTTCGGCGAGGTCGTTGGTGGCGAGGAGTTCGTAGGTCTTCGCGGCTTTCACCACGTACCCGATGCCTTCTTCGTTTTGAAAATAGATGCGGCCTTCGGCGGCGAGCGGGGAGGCGGAGAAGTTGCCGCCGAGGCGTTCGGTCCAGTGAATGGTGCCGGTGCGCGCGTCGGCGCAGGTGGCGATGCCGGCGTCGGAGACCCAGTACACTTCGTCGCCGACGACGACGGCGGAGGCGGTGTGCGGGGCTCCTTTATTCGCCGTCCAGGCGATGTGGGTCGCGGTGACGTCGCCACTGGCGCCGGCGGGGCGGATGGCGTGGAAGACGGGCTTGTCGAAGCTGGAGCTGAGGTAGAGGAGGTCGTGCGCATACACGGGGCGGGGGACGACGGAGTAGCCTTCGCCGTAGCCGACGCGCCAGCGCTCGTGGCCGTCCTTGAGATCGTAAGCGCCGACGAATCCGCTGCCGGGGCTGATGATCTGCGTGGCGCCATCGAGGGTAATGGCGAGCGGGGTGGAAAAGGAGAACGGCTTCCTGGCAGTCGTGTTGCGTGCAGTCTTCCAGCGGATCGCACCCGTCGCGGCATCGAGCGCGACGACGAAAGGCTCGCTCGCGCCGTCGCAACTGAAGACGAGCGCGCCTTCGATGAGGACGGGCGAGCCGCCGGTGCCGTGGACGGGCGGATACTTCAGCGCTTCCTGCCGCCAGAGGACCTGGCCGGCGAGATCGAGCGCGGCGGTGCCCATGTGGCCGAAGTGTACGAAAAGCCGATCCGCAGTGACGATCGGGGTCGGACTCGCGGCGGAGTTTTTCTTGTGCATCCTAGTCGCGCTGGCGGGATCGGGGCGGAAGACTTCGGTGTTCCAGAGGACGGAGCCGCTCGTAGCGTCGAGACAAAGGGCGCGGAGCACGATGTCGGTGCCGCCCTCTTCGGGCACGGCGGCGGTGAGGTAGATGCGGTCTTGGGCGATCACGGGCGACGACCAACCATTCCCTGGCACGGCGACTTTCCACGCGACGTTGGTCGTCGCATTCCACTCGAGCGGGAGCCGCACTGCGGCAGAGAGACCCTGGCCGGTGGGCCCACGGAATTGCGGCCACTCGGTCTCAGCGGCGTGGGCGGAAAGGGCGGCGAGGAGGAGCAGGAGGGTGGGGACTTGCATGTGCGGAGGGAGATGCCGCAGTGCGGAAATCCTTGGGTGCCACGCGCGCCGTGTCAGGGCTGGGAGGCGGGCGATTTCGCGACGGGCGGATCTTCGGTGACGATCTCGGGCTGGGTGATGAAGTCGGCGAGGATGTCGGGGCGGGTGGGGCGCTGGAAGGGGCGGTCGCGGAGCTTTTCCAGATCGGCGAGGCCGGCGGTGGAGACGACGGTTTCCCCGAGGCTCCGGGCTTTTTCGTAAAGGGCGCGCGCCTTTTCCGCATCGCCCTGCATCTGCTGGTGGACGGCGGCGCAGGCGTGGGCGGTGGCGAGATGGGGATCGGCGGCGAGGGCGCGATCGAAGTAGGGGGCGGCGTCGGAAAAGCGGCCGAGATTGTCGAGGGTGCGGCCGAGCTTGAGGAGCAGGCGGGTGTCGTGCGGGAAGAGGGCGAGGCCGTCGGCAAAAGCGCGCGCGGCTTCGCTGTATTGCTGGAAGCGGGTGTCGGTGTCGGGCTGCTCGAGGCCGAGGTAGTGGCAGGCTTCGCCGAGGTAGTAGTAGAGGTCGGGGTTGCGCCGCTCGGCGCGGAGGGCGAGCAGGGCGTGGTCTTTGGCCCGGGCGTACTGCTGGTCGCGGAGGGCGAGGCGGGCGTGCTGGCCCTGGTATTCCCCACGGAAGTGCAGGAGGACGAGCGCGCAGAGGCTGGCGCCGAGGATCGGCGCGGGCCAGCGCCACCACGCGCTGAAGGGAGTGTGGCTCTCGTCCTCGTCGGAGGACAGGCGGGGGGAACTGCGGCCCAGATTCGCGAGGAGGCCAAAGATCAATGCGGCGAGGAGGGCGACGGCTGGGATGTGGATGCTGAAGTCGGTGGCGGCGTGGACGAGCAGGGCGGTGGTCGCGCCGAGCGCGCCGAGGGCCAGGGCGAGTTCGCGGCCCCGTCGCGCCTTGCTGGCGCGGGCGCGCTCGCGCACGAGCTGGACGAGTCCTGCGCTGCCGCCGACGAGGTGCGTGCCGAGGAAGAGGGCGGCCAGCGCGGCGCCGATGGAGCCATACTCGGCGAGCAGCTCGAGATACTCGGAGTGGGCGTGATGGGGCTCGCCCTGCATGGCGGGCGGCCGGTGCAGGCGCGCGAGGGGCAGGTAGCTGCCTGCTCCAGCGCCGAAGAGCGGATGGGCCTGATGGATGGTCCACGCGATGCCGCGCAGTGCGGGGTGGAAATCCATGCGGTCCACCGCCGGCCCGGCGGGCGCGGAGAGACGCTCTTCGCCTTGGAGGAAATTGAGGGCGCTGATGGAGAGCAGGGCGACGAGGGCGACGGCGCTGGCCACGGCGAGCATGAGCTGCCGCGGGAAGAGCCGGCGGACCATCCAGACACTGAGCGCGGCCATGACGGCGATGGCGAAGATGACGCTGAGATTGGCTTCCGGGCTGCCGGAGATGGCGATGCCGACGAGGCAGACGGCGACGCCGTAGATGGCGAGCAGGTAGGTGGCGAAACGCGATTGCGTCCAGAATGCGATCGCGACCGAGAGCGCCGCGAGCATTTCCAGGAGAGCCGCGAGATGCATGGGGGCGATGAAGAAGCCGCTGGCCCGCGAGTAGTACTGCTCGGGCCGGAGGAGCCAGGAGAGCATCATGTAGTCGTCGCCGGAGCGGAATTGCGCAGCGCCGGCGGCGATCTGGAAGAAGGCGAAGGCGAGCAGGGCGGCGATGACGGTGTAACGTTCGCGCGCGCTGGTGAAATGCAGGGCGGTGAGCAGATAGACGAGCAGGGCGCTGAGGATGAGGAAGAAATCAGGCCGCGCCAGGTGCTCGATGGGCGCGGCGCGGCACCGGAGGAGGAGGTAGGCGGCCAGGGCGAGGGCGGACCCGAGGCACCACCAGGAGGGGGTGCGGTCGGCGCGCGGTGGGTGGATGCGGATCGTGGCCAGGGCGGCGAGGCCGATGAGCAGATAGCCCGGCAGGGCATAAGCGAGGCGGGCGCCGCCGATGAGCGCCTGGAGGGCGCCGAGGCCGAGACAGAGGAGGATGAGCGAAAGGTGGGGCACAGGGCGGCGGGGAGCCGGCGAAAAGGGGCTCAGCGGAACTTACGGCGAAGCGTGCGGAATCTACTCATCCTGAAAGGCGGTGACGGGCCGTCCGAGGCCGTCGCTGCGGGAGTAGTTCACGACCTCGAGGGCGCGGGCGCCCGCCTGTCCGGCGAGGTGCGCGGTGATGCCAAAGGCGATGGCTTCGCTCGTCTCGACACCGCTGGCGGGCTGGCCGGAGAAACTCAACGCGCCGGCCTCGCGCACGATTGCCGAGAGGCGCGCGGCGGCTTCGGTGAACTGGCCCCGGGTGAAGCTGGTGAGGGTCTCGGCGGTGACGCGGGCGACGGCGAGGCCGTGCCGGGGCGAAGCGGCGACGGCGGCGTGGATCACCGTCTCGAGCAGGCCGCCGGGAGCGAGGGCGACTTGCGGCGCGGAGAGGAGCGCGACGGTGTGGGCGGGCCCGGTGCCATTGGCCGCGGCTTCGGTGGTGCAGGCCCAGAGTACGGCGGCGTCCACGGAGGAGGTGATGGCCCCCGTCTCGCGTTCGCGCAGGTCGGCCTCGAGCAGGCCGGCGATGACCGCAGCGACGATCCGGCCGGAGGTCGCGACCCGCGCTGCCGCGTCTGTCTGGCTCGTGCCGGGCTGGGCAAAGGCGAGCAGGGCCGGGACCATCCGCGCGGTGGCGGAGCCGGAGCGGGTGGCAGCGGCCCGGGCGATCCCGGCGGCCTGGCCCGGGGCGGCGATGACCGCGGCGGCGGCGATGTCGCTGGCCTGCGAGGGGTGGAGAAAGAGCGAACGCAGGACGTGCTCGGTGAGCCCGCCGGAGCCGGACTGGCGCAGGCCCGAAGCGGCGGCGGTGGCGAGCTGGATGCTGGCGGCCTTGCCCGGGCTGCACTGGGTGGCGGCGTCGATCACGGCGGGCCAGAGTGTGCGGTCGGTGCCGGCGATGCCCGCCGCGGCGATGGCCGCCGCCCCGCGGGGATTGACGAGGGTGACGCCGTGGATCACGGCGATGCGGGCGGCTTCGCTGCCGGCGCTCGCGAGGCCAGAGAGGGTCGCGGGGAGGAAGTCGCGGAGATTCGCCTGGGTGCGGGCGATGGCAGTGGCGCCGGAGGCAAAGGCGGCCTGCTGCGCGGGGTCGGCGGCGAGGAGCTGGCTGATGCGTTCGGTGAGCGCAGCGGCCGGGGCGACATCGGCGGCGAGAGCGCCGAGGCCCACGACGTAGCGCAGTGCGGGCGGCGCTCCGGCGATGCCCTGCTCGGCGACATCGGCCGGAAAGCGGCTGGCCCGCGCCGCTTCCCTAGCCAGCATGGGCAGCGTGAAATCGCGGCCCGTGCCCACCGCCCCGGCGACGGCCCCCGCGACGACGGCCCGCACATTTTCCCCGGCGACGGTGCCCATGGCGGTGAGCTGCCGGCCGACGATCGCGCCGAGGACGACAGCGGGCGCGCCTTCGATGAAGCCCTGGACGAGTTCGCCCGGCTTGACGTCGCGCGTGCCGACGCAGTAGGCGGCGGTGGGCGGGGCGAGGAGTGGCACGGCGCGAGCGGCGGCGCGGGCGATCTCAAAAGTGGAATTGGTGCCCGGCTCCTGGAGGGCGAGCTGGGTGAACTTCTGGACCTCGCTCGGCCAGCGCGCAGCGGCGCCGGTGATGAGCCCGGCGCGGTCGAACTTCGCCCCTTCCTGCCGGAGATAGGTGATGTGGTATTCCCCCTGATCCCCGGCGCAGCGGCGGAAGCCCTCGAGCACGGCGTCGGTGAAGCTGGCAAAGGCGGGCCGGGTATTGGCGAGTTCCACGCGCACGGCGGCGATCACCGGGGCGCCGCGGCCGCGGAGCACGCCGGCGACGATCGCGCCGATGTCCTCCGGGTTTTCGGGCACGCCCTGCAGGAGCGTCTTGAGGAGATTGCTGGCGCCGCCCGTGAGCGGCGCGAGCACGACGGCGCCGCTGCTGCTGGTGCGGGCGGCAGCGGCGGCGATCTCTTCGTAGAGGTAGGGCGGGGCGACGGTGAGGGCGCGGGCCGCCACGTCCTGGATGTGCTGGTCGAGCCGGCGGGTCGGCACTTTGCGCAGCGCCTTGATGCCGCCCGCGACGATGCGCTCGGCGTAGGCTTCGATGGGGAGCAGTTCGTCGGGCGGGCGCGGGCCTTTGGGGAGCAGCGATTGTGCGGTGGGGCTGGTCGCGAGCAGCGCGATCTGGCTCCGCACGAGTTCCGCGACGTCCTCGGGCGTCACGGCGAGGCACGCGGCGGTCACGGCCTCATCGAGCACCGCGCGCACGCCGGGGTCGGGATCGAGGGTGAGCAGGGCCTCGGTGACCGCGGAGAGGATCTGCTCGACGGCGGGGAGCTGGCCGGCACGGGTGCGGACGGCTTCGCCCACGACGTCGGCCGGGGTGAGATCCGGCGGGAGCGCGACGGCGAGAAAGTCCAGCGCGGCTTTGGCCACCGCGGCGCCGATATCGGCGTCGCTGGGCGATCCCTGGCCGCCGGTGGGGGAGGCCGCGGGCGGGAGCCGGGTCTCGATGGCCCGCTGGGCAGCCGCGGAGTTTCCGGGCCCCTGAGCCACCGCGGAGCCCGCCAGCCAGCAGGCCATCGCGGCATACAGACAAACCCCGAAAGCGCGGCGGCGCGGCGGGGAGTGCAGGGGCAGAAGGAAGGGGCGCATCGTGGGAGGCTGAGCAAGCGCGCATCGCTGGCGGCTCTCAAGCCAAAAAGGGTGGTGCCACGGGATTGGCACGGGGGGTGAAAGGGGGCGATCTGGGGGCCGGCGGGCTCGGGCCGAGGATCGGGAGGAGCCGAAACGGAAGGCTCTTTTGTAGGATCAATTCCGATAGCAATTTCGGATACATCTTTCTGTTCATCGGGCATCCGGTTCGCTACAACGGGCTCGTCGCTTTCTCCTGCATCTGGCGTTTCCACCACCGTGGCACGCCGGAGCCAAGTGGAAGTGGCGGACTATCGAAAAATGACTGAATCGTTTTCCAAGTGGGATGTTGGGCGGTGTGGTAACAACCTGCGGCTGCCTTTGTTGGCGGTCGTGTGTGCCTTGAGCAGCGTCGGGGTCGCGCGTGCGGCGGCGCCGGAGACGGCCGCAGAAATGCGGTCTGCGGAACTCCCGCCGGTCCCGGTCTCCATCGGCGCGAGCCTCGCGAAGGTCTCCGCGGCGTCTTTTGAGCCCGGAGTCGATTCGATGGTGCAGCTCGCCACACTGAACATTGAGCCACGGGTGAGTCGGCTGAATGTCCCCGCACCAGACGCCCTTTCTCCGGCCAAACCCGCGACGGGTTTCATTCCCGAGCCCGGGGCGATCGGCTTTGGCCTCGCGGTCGCGGCGTTGATCTTCGGCAACTTCGCGAAATCTTTTGTGCGCTGCTGGAAGATGACCTCCACCGGGGCGGAGCGTGAACCCTGAGCGTCCGACCCGGTCGGCGAGCATCCCCGCGCAGGCCACTCTGGGTGGGCCGCGTCCAGGCGCTGTGCGTGTGCCATCCAAATTTTTGAGCACCCCATTTTTTCCCATATGACGCCAGAAGAAGCGGACAAGGTCAGGTGGTTCTGTCTCAAGAGCCAACCGAAGCATGAACACATCGCGGCGGCGCACTTGCGCCAGATGACGGGGGTGGAGGTTTTCTGCCCGCGGTTGCGTTTCAAGCGACCGACGGTGCGCGGGCCGAAGTGGTTCGAAGAGGCGATGTTTCCCGGCTACCTGTTTGCGCGGTTCCACTTTGCGGCGCGGCACAAGGAGGTGCGCTACGCCATGGGCATCAGCAACATCGTGCGCTTCGGATCGCATTATGCGGCGATCGAAGACCCGGTGATCGTGAATCTGCGCGAGGCGACGAATGGCGAGCAGATCGCAGTGATCGAAAGCGACGTGAACGTCGGAGACAACGTGAAGATCGTCGAGGGCAGCCTGCGCGGCCTCGAAGCGGTGGTGACGAGCATGCTCTCCGGGCGGGAGCGCGTCCGGGTGTTGCTGAATTTCCTCGGACGCGAGATCCAGGCGGAGCTGAATCGTCCGGCGGTGCTCCCGGCGAAGCGCCACCCGCTGGCCGCGTAGGGCGGACGGGCGCTTTGCGGTGTGGGCCGAGCGCTCGCGCTGCCCGGGGCTTACGGCGCGTAGGTAAAGTTCCAGCGCGTCTCGCGGCGCAGCCCATTCGATTTCGCGCTTACGATTACCACGTAGGGTCCGGGTTTGAGCGGCTCGCCAGGGGTGTAGGTGATCGTTTTCGATTCGGCGTCGAATTTCGCCGGCACGAGGCCGAGGCCGCTCACGCGCATCTCCACGGTGCTGGGATCGAGCTCGCCGAGGGAGGCGAGGTTGGCCTTCAACTCGGGTTTCGCGTTGCCGATCACTTCGTTTTGCATCGGCTGCGTGAGCATGCTGGACGCGGCGTCCTGCGCGACCACGGGCTCACCGCTCGGCGCCAGCATGCCTTGAAACGAGATGGCCACGGAAAAGGCATCGCGACCCTGGGCATCCTTACTTTTCACATCGTAACGGCCAAGCGTCAGCGCGTCGGTCGTCATGCCGAGGCGCTGGCCATAGACGGTGAAGGCGACTTCGTAACCGGCGGTGCGGGCGGCTTCGTGGATTTTGGCGGTGCTGTTGCCGCCCACGTAGGCGAGCGCGACGCAGCGGATGCCGAGGTGCTCTTCGATGGTCTTTTTCGAGCGTTCGAGTTCGTCCTTCAACCAGTCCTCGTAGCTGACGGCGACTTTCGGCGGCTTTTTCCGCAGATCGTGGTGGGAGACGGTGTGGCTGCCGATCTCCACGCCGGCGTCGCGCATTTCGGCGAGCTGGTCCCAGGTGACGGCTTTGCCTCCGGTGTTGATGTAGTTGAGATAGACGAAGACGGTGAACGGGTAGCCGAACTTCTTCAGGATCGGCCACGCCACATCGTAGGTAGATACGTAGCCATCGTCGATCGAGAGGAGCACGCTCTTGGGCGGGATGTTTTTCTCCCCGCGACGCCAGGCGAGGAAGTCCTGCATCGAGATGACGGCGAGGCCCGCATCCTTGATTTCCTGCATCTGCTTTTCAAACAGCTCGGGCTCGATCGAGAGGTTGCCACCCTGCCGGCCTTCCAGGCGGTGATAGAGGATGACGACGACTTGCGCACGCGGGTCGATGACCGGCTTCGGCGGTGGAGTCGGGGCCGGATTCTTCGGCGGCTTTGGCGTCGCGGGCTCCGGCGCGGGAGTGGCCGGTGGGAGCGTCGCGATGGCGGGGACGGGTGCTGGAGTCGGTGTGGCTTCGGCTTTTTTCCGAGGAAAGGGGAGCTTGATCTTGTCGCAGCCGGTGAAGGCGAGCGCAGCGCAGGCAAGGAGGATGGCGGTTTTGCGAATCATGGTCTCAGGTCCGGAAGCGGAAGCGCTGAAAATACAGGAAGGTCCCCATGTTGGAAGGTCCAACCTGCACTCCGTCCGCGGGGCGCTGTCGGGGGTGCAGGCTTTTGTCCTACTCGAGGCCGAGTTTGCGGAAAGTCTCATCCACATGCCGGAAGTGATGCTCGAGCGAGCAGAGGCGTCCGATTTCGTCCGGCAGGATGAGCGCGGTGATCTCCGGCTCGGCGACGAGATTGGTCTCGAGGGACTGGCCGCCCTGCCAGGTCTTCATCGCGGCGCGCTGGACGGCTTCATAGGCGGTCTTCCGTTCCAGGCCGCGCTCGGTGAGCTTCAGAAGGATGGTCTGGGAGTGGTAGAGGCCTTTGGTGATCTCGAGGTTGCGCGTCATGTGGTCCGGATAGACGAGCAGGCGATCCACGAGCTTGGTGAGCGTCACGAGCATGTAGTCGAGCAGGATGCAGGAGTCGGGGAAAATGACGCGCTCGACCGAGGAGTGGCTGATGTCGCGCTCGTGCCAGAGGGCGACGTTTTCGAGCGCGGCGAGGGCATTGCCGCGGAGGAGCCGGGCGAGGCCGCTGAGCTTTTCGCCCGTGATCGGGTTGCGCTTGTGGGGCATGGCCGAGGAGCCCTTTTGCCCGGCCGAGAAGTACTCCTCCACCTCCAGGACTTCGGTGCGCTGGAGGTGGCGAAACTCCGTCGCCCAGCGGTCGATGCTGGAGGCGATCACGGCGAGCACGGTGTGATACTCGGCATGCCGGTCGCGCTGGAGCACCTGCGTGCTGAGCGTGGCCGGGGAGAGACCGAGCTGCCGGCAGACGCGTTCCTCGACGCGCGGATCGAGATGCGCGTGGGTGCCCACGGCGCCGCTGAGCTTGCCCACGCGGATGCGCGGCTGCACTTGCTCGAGCCGCTCCAGGGCGCGGCCAAACTCATCGTACATGAGCGCCATCTTCAGACCGAAAGTGATCGGCTCGGCGTGGATGCCGTGGCTGCGCCCGATCATCGGGGTGTGCCGAAACTCCCGCGCCCGGCGGGCAATGGCGGTGCGCAGTTCACGGAGGTCGCGGAGCAGGATGTCCGAGGCCTCGGCGGTCTGCACGGCCAGCGTGGTATCGAGCACGTCGGAGCTGGTCATGCCCTGGTGCATCCAGCGGCAGGCGGGGCCGACGTAGCTGGCCACGTTTTCGAGAAAGGCGATCACGTCGTGGTGCGTGCGTTTTTCGATCTCCATGACTTCGGAGAGCACAAACTTTCCCTTCGCCCGGATGGTCTGCGCGTCGGCCCGTGGGATCACGCCGATCTCGGCCTGCGCCTCGCAGGCGAGAGTCTCGATCTCGAGCCAGATCTCATATTTGCGTTGATCGGCCCAGATGGCCGCCATTTCGGGAAGGGTGTAGCGTTCGATCACAGGCGGCGGAGGCTGCCAAGGTGCGTGGTGCAGGAGAAGGGGAAAGTGCCCACGGCCTGCCCGGGGAAAATGCCGGTGGTCCCCAAAAACGACTTGCCCCGCCCGGACCTGGAAGCCCGAAGCGGGGTTTTGGAAGTTGTCGTCGGCCCGGAGGCCGCGAGGGCGCGGGGCGCTCTCTGGTCAGTAAACGCGCGCGCGCACCGTGTGCCCACGGTTGCCGAGGCGGACGCGACCGGTGTCGAGCAGGTCGGCGACGGCGGCGACGGTCTCCTGGCTGTTTTGGCTGTAAGCGCTCACGGCGAGGATGAGATCGCCGAGGCTATAGTTGGCGCGGCTGGCTTTCTTGAGTGGCTTTTTCATGGTGGATTGGAGTTGGAGGGGTTCCTGGGGTTTTAAGCAAAGGGTGTGCCAGGCACATTGGGTGATTCGATTCGCTCGGAAACTTGGACGCATCATCGGCAAGTGCGTTCATACTTTTTTTATTTTGGCACCTTTAGCATCGGCCCACGTTACCCCGCCTCTCCTCCTCTCTGCGCACGGTGGTGCACCGCCAGGCGCACGCTGTCTCTCCGATCGGCCCCGTTTTGTCCCGCCCCCGATCGGTGGAGTGCTTACTGGGTCTGGGTCTGCAGGAGCACGGTGAAGGTCGAGCCCTTTCCGACCTGGGTGCGGATCATGATGCCACCCTGGGCTTCGCGGACGAGCCGCTTGACGATGGAGAGCCCGAGACCGGTGCCCCGACCCGGCGCTTTGGTCGTGAATCGCTCCTCGAACATCTTGGCGAGCTCGGCGGAGGGGATGCCCGGACCGTCGTCGATGATCGAGATCGCGAGCAGCGGCGGACGGTTGGCAAATTCCTCGCGATTGATGAAGCGCTCGGTGGACGTGTCCCGATAGGCCGCAAGCTCGATCGCCTGGGGATGCATGGTGCAATGCACGTCCACCCGATGGCCGGTCTCGCAGGCCTGGAGGGCGTTGATCGTGAGGTTGAGCAGGATCTGGAGGAAGTCCGTGCCGTTGATGTCGGCGATGACGTCGTGCTCGAGCCGGTGGACGGTGAGTTGGTTACCCCGGGCGCTGGGGTGCCGGACGAGCAGTTCGCGGAGGTCGTCGAGGATCTGATTTACGCCGACGGTCATTTTCTCCTGCGGGGCACTGTGGAGAAAGCCGAGGTAGCGGCGCGAGATCTCGAAGCAGCGTCCGATCTGGTTGGTGAGCTTGCCGAGATCGTCCTTGATCGACTCGAGCTGCGGACCCTCGACGCGCGGGGCGTTCTGGATGGTGCGATTGATGATCTCGATGAATCCGCTGATCACGGTGAGCGGGCCATTCAGATCGTGGAGCACGCTGGCGTAGATTTCGCCTTTGGTGCGAGCCATCTCTTCGCGGACACCCTGGTCCTGGAGTTCGTGACGCAGGCGCTGCAGTTGGTCGGTGCTCCGCGCAAACTCGATCGCGGCGGTGTGCTTGGCGGCAGCGCGGCTCACGGCGTCGCGGATCGACCCGATGTCGAAGGGCTTGTTTAAGTAATCGCTGGCGCCGTGGCGCAGGGCCTGGCGCGCCGTCTCGATCGTCTCATAAGCGGTGAGCATCACGACCTCGATGGTCGGATCGATGTTCTTGAGTTCCTTGAGCAGATCCACGCCCGACATACCCATCATCATGATGTCCAGGACGGCGACCGAGATGGACTGCGTCTGGGCGAGTTGGATGGCTTCGACCCCATTGGTCGCGGTGAGGACGTGGTAGTCGTTCTTGAAGACGATCTTCAAGGACTGCCGCGGCCCCTCTTCGTCATCGACGATGAGGAGCGTCGGCTTCAGCGCCGGAGCCGCGGCGGCTTCAGAACTGGTAGCCGAGACTGAAGGTGATGGCATGGCTGTCAAAGCGGTAGGTGCCGTCGGCCGTGGTTCCATTGTCGATGTTGCGGGCGGGGCCGTGGGCATATTGATAAGCGACGTCCCAATTGACGTGGTCGAGCGATTGTCCGAAACCGATGCTGTAGATGTTCCGATTGGAGTCCGGCACGATCGGATTGAAGGTGGCGTTCGGTGAAGAGTTCTCGCTGTAGATGTAGCCGACGCTCGCCCGCAAGCCATTTCCGAACTTCCGCGTCAACCCGAACTCATAGAAGGCGCTGGATTTCCAGCCAAAGGGCAGGATCACGTCGCCGGATTTCTGATTGAGCACGAGGTCGTTCAGCGTGTCCCAGTCGGTCCAGTCCCAGTTGAATTCGAAGTTCCAGTTTTCGGTCGGCCGGAAGGAGTAACCGAGCACCACGTTCTGCGGAAAATCGAAGTCCACGGTCGCGTTATCCTCCCGGCGCACGCCCGGCACTGGGAAGGGGCCGAAAGGCGTCGGGACCGTGAAACCGTCGTATTGCAGGCGCGAGATGCCATCGAACTCGATGTTCGAGGCGCTGCGGTAGTTGACCCCAAAGGAGTGCATCGGGTGTGGCTTCCAGAGTAGCCCGGCATTGAAGCCGAAGGAGGTGCCGTTGCCTTTGAAGCGGAACGAATCGCCGGGCGCGAGCACGCCGCGTTCGAGGGTCGTCTCCGCGGTATTGATGTTGGCCCCGATGGCGACGGAGAGGGTGTCGGTGACCTGCCACGCGAGCACCGGGTTGAAGGTGAGATACTCGATCTTGCCTTTGCGGGCGAGGGCCCGGAAGGCCGTGCGGTCGGGATACTCCATGGCAAAGCCAAAGGGTGCATACACGCCGAAGCCGAGGGCCAGCGGCAGATCCTTCAGCTTCCAAGAGGCGAAGAACTGCGGAGCAAACTGCTGCTCGTTGTTCGTATTCCCAAAGCTCGAGCTGCCCGGAGCGTCGAGCTCCACATCGACATTGAGGCTTATGGAGTAAGCTCCGACGAGGACGCTGATGCCGTCGAATTGCGTGATGCCCGCTGGGTTGTAATAGACGGCAGAGGCATTGTCCGCCGTGGCGGCAAAGGCATTGCCGCGCGCGGTGGCGGCGGCATTCTGGTCGGGGATGCGGACTCCGAGGCCGAGAGCCATGGCCGGCGCGAGTGCGCCCGCCGCGGCGAAGGCGGAGAGGATTTTCATAGGCAGCGGAGGGTGGGAGCAATCCGCGAGCCTTGGCGAGCAGCAAAATCGAGCGCCCCAGGGAGACCGTGTGCCGGAGAGGTCTCGCGGAACGACGAGCGCAGCGCCACGGTGTCAAAAATGCGAGAACCCGCCATGCCGGGCGCGGTCCGGGACCGGTCGCACATCGGAGCGCTTTTCGTGCTCCGACCCATGCGCTAGTTCGGAAGCGGCAGGGAGACGCGCACCACGCCGGATTCCCCCTGCTGGGAAGGCGCGATGTCGATCGAGCCGTGATGGCTTTCGATGATCTTCCGCGAGACCGTGAGCCCGATGCCGAGCCCGACCATACGCGTGGAGAAAAAGGGCTCGATCGCGCGCTGGGCGCCATCGGTGCTGAAGCCCTTGCCGGTATCGCGCACCTCGACATCGAGGCGATGCGAGCCGGAGCTTTCCTCCCGCAGTTTCACCGAGACATTCGGGTCGTCCGGGTTGGCTTGGAGGGCGTTGAGGATGATCTCGGAGAAGGCGTGCTTGAGCGCGGCGCGATCGCCGGGGATGCGCCACGGCGCCAGTTCCTTATTGAAGCTGAGCTGGGCGACCTTCTTCCCGGGATGGAAAGTATGTGCATCGTGAAAGGCCTCGACGATGAGATCGGCGACCAGCACCGAGTCGTTGAACTCCGTCTGCCACTCCCGCGCGAGGAAGGCCATCTGATTGGCGAGCC
>Ga0105044_10005422_pt1 | contig 17562 bp, 13 predicted proteins | sample MAT01_FD_78092 | JGI IMG/M metagenome (GOLD analysis project Ga0105044, IMG submission 78092) | Freshwater microbial communities from Lake Fryxell liftoff mats and glacier meltwater in Antarctica - MAT-01 | ecosystem: Environmental > Aquatic > Freshwater > Ice > Liftoff microbial mat | place...
CAAACAGATCTGCCAAGCCATCAAGGGCAAACGCACTGAGCCTGTGTCGAGGTTGTTTGTAACTTTAGGCACTCGTCGGGTTGGCCATTTGGATTGGCCATTTAGATTGGCCATTTGTAACAAACGCCCCCATCCCTTTAGCTAAATTTACTCACCATGACTAAGGCTCCACAATCCTTAGAGTAAAAGGATTTTTTAGGGGAGATCAGGAGATTCATGACCCGACGCTAGCCCTACCGGAGGGTGGCAAGCTCAGTAGCATCCTGGAGAATATACGGTTAAATCTGCTACAGCCTCTCTATCGTTAGCCCAAAGTAGGGTGCGATCGCGGACGGTTATGTTTTCCTTTTTCCGTACTCTAACGTTTGTACCACTAAGCATCCATAGATTGAGCTGTCTACTGACTTGATTCTCGCTGCCTCGACCCAGATGCTCGATCCAAAATGTTCGATCCAAATGATTGATCCAACGGTGAACGGTTTCTATCTTGCCCCTGCATCCTAGCTAACTTGATTCAGGGTTGGGCGCATGGCCTGAGGTCGAGATATTTCTGAAATGGTAGGACAGTTCTAAATCCGCCCCCCGAACAGGGGTAACGGCTGATCGGCTTCACATCGAGAAAACCATAGTCCACAAGGCCTAGACTGCCTACTCAGATTGAACAAGTTGCCCTAATCAGCAGACAGACTCCCAGACTGACTCCTCGGGCGCTCAATATCCTTGGCAGCATCCACAATAGCCCTGTTGCCCATATTTCAAACATTGCCTGTTGCAGGAGCCATGACATGCGGCACGGCAGATCCAGCTAACTCACCGTTTCATTGACCTTTCACTGACCCATCGAGGGGCAGCATCTTATGACCCCAACTACCTACGCCCAATTGATTCAGTTTCTCAAGGATGAACTGAACGTCTCGGATGGGGCGATCGCCATCGTCCAAAAGCATTGCGCACAAGACCCTGGCCCGATGCCCATGGTGCTTTGGCAATATGGCCTTGTCACCATGGAGCAACTTGACCAAATTTATGATTGGATAGAAACGGCCTAAGGGCTAGGCGCCCTCTTCGAGTTGCATCCGCAACTTAGATAATTCTGGGTCATCTTCTAAGGAAACAGGCGTTGTAGAAGATCCAGCGGGTAAGCTGGTCGTTGTAGACCCGGTTAACTCTGCCTTCATTGCGGCGAGTTCTGCATCCACATCGCCCCCTTCGAGAGCCGCGAAACGGCCTTCTACACTATTGGTATTGAGTTCGGCGATCGCCTCTGCCCGCGCCTCTAACTCCATTACCTTTTCTTCCATCCGCTCAAAGGCTGCAAACGAGCTGCCAGGGTTGGCCTGCCCTAACATCTCATTTAACTTCTCAGAAGCCTTGGCCGACCGCGCCCGCGCGATATACATATCTTTTTTGGTTTTGACCTCGGATAGCTTGCTTTCTAGGGTGACCATGTTTTGCTTCATCTGGCTCACCACCGTCTGCTGCTGTTCGAGCTGCCCTTTGAGCGCCGTTGCTGTTTCTAGATAGGTTTTGCGCCGAGCCAACGCTTCACGAGCCAAGGTCTCTTCACCCTTTTTGAGCGCCAATTGTGCCCGCTGATACCACTCCACCGCCATAGACTCTGATTGAGACTGCTGGCGTTCACTGCGTTTTTGGGTGGCGATCGCCTGAGCCACGGCCTGCCGCAACCGAATCAGATCCTCCTGCATATCCAGGATGGTCTGTTCCATAATCTTTTCTGGATCTTCCGCCTGGCTGACCCAACCATTTAACGTGGCACGAATGACCCGTCCGATGCGATCCAGTAGTCCCATAGTGACTCCAGCTAGCCCTCCAACGACTCTCTCATCGACCTGCAGCGCATTTTAAAATCAATACACCTAGCAAACCAATGCACCTAGCGCTCTTATCCTAACCCAAAGACCTAGGCGAACCCAACGATCAGCCCAGACAAGCCCCAACCTACCCCAGCGAAGAGGCCCAAGCCCCTTAAATACTGGGAGCTTCAATGGCCATATCGTCCAAAATATCCTTGTTTTTCCCCTTATTCTTGCCCGTGCGCCCCATCCCTGCATCTTCACAGTAGGCATTTGCAACCGCTTCAGATGGCCCCAGCATCTTGACAACGTGGTTTTCAATCCAAAGGGCGCGATCGCACAAACTAATAACACTTTCCACTGAATGGGTGACTAGCACCATCGTCACGCTCTTTTGCTTAAAATCCAAAATCTTCTTGACGCACTTTTGCCGGAAGCGGATATCTCCAACCCCCAACACTTCATCAATCAGCAAAATTTCTGGATCGAGGTGCGCAACCACCGAAAACCCTAAGCGCGCCAACATGCCACTAGAGTAAAACCGCACTGATTGATCGATAAATTCACCCAGCTCAGCAAACTCCACAATTTCATCGAGACGCGCCAACACCTCTCGGCGTGTCAGCCCCATCAAAACGCCATTGAAAACAATATTTTCACGGCCTGTTAAATCTGGATGAAACCCAGCCCCAAGGGCTAGCAAAGGAGACACCCGACCACGTACAATAATGCGCCCAGAGTTTGGCCGTAAGACCCCAGCCATCAACATCAATGTGGTGCTTTTTCCAGCGCCATTGCGCCCGATGATACCAAATTGTTCGCCTTCATGAACCTCAAAGGAAATGTCTTTAAGAGCATTAAACTGAGCAGCCTGAAACGCTTTCAAGTTTTGCGAAAGATTGAACAAGACCCGCTTGATCCCACTCACATGAGTGTACAAGGGATAAGACTTGCTCACTTGATCAAAGGCAATAACAGGCTCTCTCATATAACTTCTGCGAATCGATGGGATAGTTTGCTATAAATCCACCAGCCGATGACCAAAAATAAAATGGCATACCCTGAACTGATGAAAATATAATTCCAATCCAGCGTTCCCTTCAAAATCAATTCTCGCCAATTGATCATCAAAGGGGCTGCCGGATTAAGAGGCAACAACTTTAAGTACCGTTCAGGAATTAGGTCAGTGGTGTAAATAATGGGTGTAAAGTAGAAGGCTAAATGCATAAGAATATGTATCAGCCGTTCAATATCTCGAAGAAATAGATTAAGGGATGAGAGTATCAACGAGATGCCAAATAAAGTGACAAATTGAATCAGAATTTGCAGCGGAAATCCGTAAAGCCAAGCAACAAAAACAGGACGCTGATAAGCAAGAACAAACAGAATTAAAACTGGCAATGTAAACACAAAATGAATCATGTGATTCAACGTTGCAGCCAAGGGAAGAATGTGGCGCGGAAAGTTGACCTTTTTAAGGATTACCACAGCGGTCAAAAAATTGTTAGGGGCTGATGTAATGGCTCCGGAGTACCACTGCCAGGGAAACAAACATGACATCATAACCAACGGATAGGCCTCGACATTAACCTGCATCACGACTTTGAAGGCAAAGTAATAGACGAGAGCAAAGGAGAGTGGGTTACCAACCGACCACAGATAGCCTAAAACATTTTTTTGGTAGCGAACCTTCAGCTCTTTTTGAACGAGCAGAAGCAGCAAATCGCGATAGCTTTCTATTTTGTGGCGTCCGCCTACTCGCTTTTCAACGGCGGCCCAGCGTCTAGCAATAGTCATGATCCACTCTTCCTCACAAAATTACCACACGCAGTATCATGATTTCTATTGGTTGATCCTAATTAACCCGATGGATAGTTTTACAATCATGCACGCTGTTGAAATCCAGGCTTGTATGAACCACCGGTGAAGGCGTTGAAATTAAAGACACCAGCATTGAAAACATTTGGAGTTACTTTGTATGATCAGCGCCACTCGAACAGCCTCGGTTTAAGGATAGCCTTCGACAACTGCAGATTTATATCAGGTACAAAAGCCAAGCCTCAAGTAAAGTAGCCTAAGATCGTCGGGATTGTCAAAGCTGATTTCGACCTTTCGGATTTAAGCGCCCTTCAACTGGCTGAAAATGTACAATAGATGTAACTGCGTAGGTACTAGGGCTAGTATTTTAATCCAAGTAAACCGCTATATCTAGCGTTTTACATTTTTCTTGACTGCTCACAAATCAAGCGATTCTCAATAAAGTGGGGATTTCGTGTCCAATTGAGAATGATGGATGGCGGCGAATTGACTGAAACACTTATGGGGTATGAGGTTTCTTTTTTTGCCTACCTAGGCAGTTACCAATAAATAGGACTTACGCAGAGTAAAAATGGCAGAGCGGCTCAAAATAGGGATGGAATCGCTAGAGTTAGGAGATGAAAGACACTGTTACACGGCTGGACTACTGCCAGTACCTGCCAGTGCAGCGTCAAGACTTAATTTTAGGGTTGCCACCTTCTGCGATGTATGTTGGAAAAAGCTTTCGGGGAATGCTAATCCTAATTCTTAGCGCTGACGCGGCACTAGCCAATATTTCGATCTCGGTATTCGATGAACCTGAGAGTGCTCCAACTAAATGCCTGTCCAGAATCTCACCGCAACCAGGCAAACAGTAAAAGTTCACGTCATTGAAAAGGATGTTTTTTTAGTTGAGGTGCTCTGAGATATCATCAGGATTAAGATAGTCGTTTCAAAATGTTACAAATTTCTGCAATAGTTAAGTTACTGTAAAGGCTACATCTCTTGATTTTCAGCCATCTGATTTGCGCTAAAGGGGAACCCCTTTCCCGCCTAACCTAGGCTCAGATTTGGTGGTGCCAATGGCTTGGGCTGCGACTACTCTGCAAAATTCGCAAGCTAACCTAGGGGATGCCCTCAGCCCAGTTTTGGTGAGTGCGCTGTCGGGTTTGCCAACGATCCATGCCAATTTCAAGTCTAATCAGAACCGCATGGCAGCCGTTGGCACCATTGCCCAAGATTGTGTAGGCGGCACGATCCATTTTTGGGGAACGGGGCTAAACCCGAATCGTTCTTTAGGGAAAAAACGCCGTTATCGAGTGCCCGCCGGCACAACGATTAAGGTTCATGCCATGCGGGGGCCGTTGAGCAGTGATGTTTTGCAGCGCCAAGGGATTGAGGTGTCTGGCATCTATGGTGACCCGGTTTGGTTTTTGCCTGCGATTATTCCAGCGGCCCCAGAAAAGTGCTATGAGCTGGGGGTCATTCCTCACTTTTTTGAGCTGCCAGACCCTTCACAAGCCTCTGGCGCTTGGATGGAACGCTACCAAGTGCCCCGCGCCATGAGAGATGATGTCAAACGGATTTCAACGCTGACCACTCCGACATTCGAAGGGCTCGAAGCCTTAATTCGTCAGATTACAGCCTGCAAAAGGATTGTGAGTAATAGTTTGCATGGCATGGTGATTGCTGAGGCCTATGGCATTCCTTGTCTGCATTTTGCCCATGGAACGAATGAAGCGGGGCAAGTGACCCGGATGCCGATGACGTTGGCGAACGAGGCGGTGAATTATCGGATTCGAGATTTTTATGGGGGGGTGGGTGTGCAGCGGCGGTTTGTGTATCAGCAAAATCGATATCAGCGCACCCGATGGCGATCGCTCATCAAGGCCATTGACCAGCGTTGGGAACCCATTGAGTGGAAAGGGGATGCGTTTTTGGAGGCTTTTCCATTACCCTTGACCTTTAATCCGTTAGCAGGGGTGCCGTTTGAGCAGCGATCGCGCTTCACCCACATCCGGTTCTAGACAACGCTAAGGAAGCCCAATGAAAACAGCGGTGGTGCATGAGTGGCTGGTGACCTATGCGGGGTCGGAGCAGGTGTGTGAGCAGATGTTGGGGCTGTATCCCCAGGCCGATCTCTTTAGCTTGGTCGATTTTTTGCCGGAGGAGATGCGGTTTTTTATTCAAAACCACCCGGTGCATACGTCTTTCTTGCAAGGGTTGCCCTTTGCCCGCCAGCATTTTCGTAACTACTTACCGCTCATGCCCCTCGCCATTGAGCAACTGGATCTTTCCAGCTATGACTTAGTGCTGTCGAGCAACCATGCTGTGGCCAAGGGAGTTTTGACCCGCGCCGACCAATTGCACATTAGCTATATGCATACGCCTATTCGCTATGCTTGGGATTTGCAGCAGCAGTATCTCCAGGGGGCGGGGCTAACGCGGGGGGTAGGGGCGATCGCCGCCCAAGCCATTTTGCATTACCTGCGGCTGTGGGATCTGGCCAGCGCCCATCGGGTTGATCGATTTCTCGCCAACTCCCATTTCGTTGCCCGCCGCATCCAGAAAACCTATCGCCGGAGAGCCACGGTGATCTATCCGCCCGTGGCGGTGGAGCGCTTTCAGGCCGATCGCCCGCGGGATGAGTTTTACCTGACGGTGTCGCGGTTTGTCCCTTACAAACGGGTCGATTTGACGGTGCAGGCGTTTAATCGCCTCGGGTTGCCGTTGGTGGTGATTGGTGATGGCCCTGATTGGGAGCGAGTACGGGCGATCGCCCAACCCCACATCCAACTGCTGGGGCGACAACCCAATTCGGTTGTGGAAGATCATCTGCAACGCTGTAAGGCCTTTATTTTTCCTGCCGAAGAAGATTTTGGCATTACCGTCGTCGAAGCCCAAGCGGCAGGCGCTCCCGTCATCGCCTATGGGCGCGGCGGTGCCACCGAAACTGTTTTGCCCAACCAAACCGGCATCCTATTTCCCCACCAAAGCGTAGAAAGTTTAGTCGAGGCGGTGCAAACCTTCGCCGCCCGCCGCACCCCCTTTGAACCCGAAATTCTGCGCCAACATGCCGAGCAGTTTGCTCCTGAGCGGTTCCGTCGAGAGTTTTCCCGCTTTGTTGATCAAAGCTGGGAATCATTTAGGCGACAGCATCGCTTAAATTAGTAGCTGAGGAGTGGACGAAACCAAAACCCATGCAGCTAAACCGAGCATCTCAACCCGCGATGTCGGGGCTAAGCGTTTCAACCCGCTCTGCGCCGACCTTGATCGTGACCATTGCCTCCGATCTCTTGGCTCTCATCTGTGCAGGGCTGCTCAGCGTTTGGATCCGCTTCCTGCTCAATGATCTCCTCGACCTTTCGCTATATTGGCAACTGCTGCCCTTGTATGGCCTGTTTGTGGTGGCCTATGCTGCGGTGGAGCTATATCCAGGGGTCGCCATTAGCCCCGTCGAAGAATTACGGCGGGTTAGCGTTGCCACGAGCCTCGTTTATTTTGTGCTGGGTTCTACGGCGTTTCTGAGCCAAGAGGGTGGTATTTACTCCCGAGGGGTGTTTCTCACGGCCTGGCTGCTCTCCATTGTGCTAGTTTTGGCGGGCAGAGCGCTGAGTCGGCATTTCTTTGCCCATCAGCGCTGGTGGGGCTACCCAGTGATTGTGCTCGGAGCCGGGAAAACCGGGGAGATGGTCGTCCGCACGCTACAGCGCCGCCCCCGCATTGGCCTAAAGCCCGTCGCCATTCTGGATGATGACCCCAGCAAACATGGCCATTTACTAGGGGTGCCCGTGGTGGGTGGATTAGAATTGGCTCCTACGATCGCCCGTTCCCGCCATATCCCCTATGCCATTGTGGCGATGCCGGGGGTGCCCCGGGAGCGCCTGCTCAATTTGCTGGAGCAATATGGTCAAACCATCGCGCACCTGCTGATTATTCCAGATTTATTTGGGTTTTCGAGCCTGTGGGTAGCCGCCAAAGATATGGGCGGCATTTTAGGGTTAGAGGTACGCCAGCAACTCTTATTACCGGGGCCACGGTTGGTAAAGTTTTTAATTGATCGCCTCACCACCTTGGTGGGAGGGCTGTTGGTATTGCCGTTGTTTGTGGCGATCGCCCTTCTCATTCGCCTCGACTCCCGTGGCCCCATCTTTTATGGCCAAACCCGCATCGGCCAAAACGGTGAACTCTTCAAGGCTTGGAAATTTCGCTCTATGGTGCAAAACGCCGATCAAGCCCTCAGGGTATACCTCGCCAAGCACCCAGATTTAAAGGAAGACTGGGAAGAAAACCAGAAATTACGCAACGATCCTCGGGTCACCCGCGTGGGTCGCTTCCTGCGCCAAACCAGCCTCGATGAACTTCCACAGTTGTGGAATATCCTGCGAGGAGAAATGAGTTTGGTTGGGCCACGCCCGATTATCAGCGAAGAAATAGAGCGCTATGGCGATAAGTTTTCGCTTTATACCAAAGTCACCCCTGGCCTGACGGGGCTGTGGCAAGTTTCGGGGCGCAACAATTTGCCCTACGAAGAGCGCGTGAACCTCGATGCCTACTACGTCCGAAATTGGTCAGTCTGGCTCGATGTCTACATCCTCATTCGCACCGTTTGGGTTGTGCTTTCGGGGGAAGGAGCCTACTAACCCCCCATGGCTTCCGTTCCCCGCGTCAACCTCCGTACCCTCTTTCAGGGCAGTCTCATCCTCTTTCCCTACACCGCGTTTTGGGGCTATTTTGGGCTGCTGATCGGTCTTTTTCTGCTGCTGGTGCGAACGCTGCGAACGCGCCAAGCGCCGATCTACCCCGCCTATGTTCCCCAATTTTTGGCCGGGGTTGCCGCCCTCATGCTGCTCAGCAGTTGGGTGGCCTACGATCGCCCAGAAGCCCTCACCCAACTCGGCAACTTTTGGCCATTTTTCCTATTTTTTCTGGCCATACTTGAGGTCTTCCGCACCTTGCAACATTGGCATCAGGCGGCTTTGGGGCTGGTTCTCACGAGCCTGCCCCTGAACCTGATCAGCTTGGTGGAATATGGTCTCAAGTCTCCACGCCTCCCCCTCGACTGGCAACAGATCCCCTGGATAGCCACCCTCCGCATGGCTCCCCATAAAGGCCGCGCCATGGTGTTTTTTAACCATCCCAATACCTTTGCCAGTTACTTGGTGTTGCTGCTGGGCTTAGGGTTGGGGCTATTGCTCTACCAATGGGCGCACCGCCCTCCCCAAACGCCCCCAAGCCATCCCCTCACCCTTTGGCTGGGCCTCTCCACTTTTGCGTGCCTGATTGGGATCTTTGCCTCTGGATCTCGCAATGGCCTGTTGGTTGCGGTGTCTCAGGTGGGGCTATTTATCCTCTGCAGCCCCTTTAGTCGAACCCTTGTATTGGGTGGAGTTGGCGGCCTGTTGGCGCTCTTGGGCGGGGCTTTGGTGTTTGGCATTGGGGGGCGATCGCTCTCCCCCAGCAGTTGGCTCGATGACCCCCGCATCGGCGTGTGGCGCGTGGCCTGGGATCTGATCCAAGAGCGCCCTTGGCTCGGCTGGGGCTTGGGCAACTACAAGCTCGTGTTTCCACCCCGCACCTTCGACCCCGTTGCCTATGCCAATGTTTATCATCCCCACAATATTGTGTTGCTGCTGGCCGCAGAAACCGGGGTGCTCGTGCTGGCGCTGGCGCTGCTGGGAGTGGGTGTTTGCTGTTACCGCGCCCTGCGAGTTTGGCTCACCATGCCCCGTAGCTCAGCGGAAAAAAGTGTGCTGCTGGGCTATCTGTTGGCTTTTTGGGGCTGTGTTGCCTACTCGATGTTAGATCTCACCTTTTATGATGGCCACATCAATGCCCTCAACTGGTTTTTGCTAGCTGGCCTTTTTTGGTTTGGAAAAGACCCTGGCCGCTTTTCCGCTCGTAGCCCAACCGGGGACGCTGGGGATGATGCGCCAGGAGAGGGCGATCGCCCCTCCCCTCCACCCGCGCAGCCTTCTGCATGACCGCAACCCAGATTTCCAACCCCAGATTCAAACCCCAGATTTCCAACCTTGGAGCGATCAAATTGGAGCGATCGAACGGTGGCGCGATCAAATAGCGTTGGGGAAGTAGTGGCGCATGAGGGCTTCGTAGGCGGCATTTACCCGTTGGGCGCGTTCTTTGCTGCCGCCGGTGTCAGGGTGGGCTGTCTTCATTGCCTGTCGATAGGCCTGCTTCAGCGATTCGGGGGAAATGGGCGTGAAGGGGCCGATGTTGAGGATGGCAAGGTAGTCGCTGAGGGGGTTGCTGGCCCGGCGCTGCTGGCCATTGCCCTGTGCCCCTGCGCCCTGGGACGACTGGCCCGCCTGCTGGGAACTGTAGGCGCGTTGCTGGGCTTGGCGTTGAGCCTGTTGGATCACTTTCTCTAGGGCGGCGATCGCCTCTCCTTCCCAGCCAAACAGCTTAAAAATTTCGGGGTGCCGGCTCACTTTTTGGCTAACTCGCTGCAACTCCTTGAGCCAGGGATAGTGCGGGTGGGTGGCCATTTGCCAGAGGGCTTCGAAGGCCGAGTAGCCGCCAATTTTATAGATGTAGTAGCGATCGCCCGTGCGCGGATCCACATGCTGCCCAAATTGATGCAGCACATCCGCACCGCTAAAGCCGATGCCGTCATCACCCTGGATGAGGCTATAGAGCAGCGCCAGGGTGGGGTGCAAGCGCCGCGCCCAGTCAAGTTCGCAGAGCGAAACCCAGTCTGGGGTCTCAAACAGGGGCGTTTCGGCGTTGGCTTCGCGGTGGCTCGTGCTGTATTGCTCGTAGTCGCCCACGGTGCCCCAGGTTTCTTGAAAGCGCTGTCGCCATTCGGCATCAGAATGGGGGTAGACAGGCTCATCTGTACTATCAAGCTGGGCAGTGATCTGCTCAAGTTGGGCTTCTAGGGCATCCATCCGCCGCTGCAAATTTTGGGCGATCGCATTCACCTGCCCCACAATCAGCGTTGCCTGAGCCTCTAGCAAATCTCGCAACGCGCGCAGATCTAACGCTGTTGCTACCTCTTCGATGGGGCTAGGCGCTGGGGGTCTAGATTCCATCCGGGTTTCGAGTGCCCGCTGGTTTGCTGTGACTTCGCTAAGGGTGGTCGTTAGGGTTTGGAGTTGCTGCCCCATGCGCTGCAACATATCCATGTCGAGGGGCAAGCTGAGTTGGCCGAGGGGCGGCGGCGTTTTGCGAGTATAGAGGAAGCGATCGCCCGCTGCGGGCTGATAGATCAGCAGATCTGCCTCGATATCGGGCTGTGCATGGTTAAACACCAAGGTCAACTTTCCTGGTTGATAGGCGACCTTGCCCTGCTGCCAATCATCCATCAGGCTCTTGCAAAAGAGCCGCAGCGGAAAATCAGTCGCCTGCTTCAGAATTTTGATTTTGCCGTCATCAAACCGCAAAAATTTTTCAGACAAATCGGCGATCGCCCCTTCTTGGCTAGCCGCTTTGACCGCATAGTTGACCTTGACAAGTTTGGGCAGAGAGGCCATGGGTAAGGCAGGCCAAGCAATAGAAGCCCCAACGCAGGGGACGGTGTTGCCGCGATTCTATTGCAGAAACCTGGGTTTGAATAGTGGGAACGCCGTTCATTCTATCCCCATTTCCTGGGAACGGTTGGGGACAAATGGGCACAAAGCCTAAGCCGGATGGTAGTAGAAGGCAACCCCAAGCACAATGTAGGTGGCCAACAATAACGCGCCATCTAGCCAGTTTGAGCGCCCGCCGAGGCTGATTAGGTTGGTCACGGTGACAGCAATGGCGATCGCAATTACCTCAAACGGGTTGAAATTGAGATCCATTGGCTCGCCCAAAAACTGCCCCACAAACACCAGCACCGGAGCCACAAACAGCGCCACCAGCAAACTAGACCCCATGGCCACCGAAACCGTGAGATCCATATTGTCTTTTAGAGCCACCCGAATGGCGGTGACATAGCCCGCAATGTCGCCCAGCAAGGGTAGCAAGATCACCCCCGTAAACAGTGGCGTGAGGCCATAGCGCTGGGTCACATCCTCGACAACCCCGACAAATAGCTCCGACTCTAGAGCCACGCCCAGGGTCGCCAAAAACAAAATCCCTACCCATACCCCCAGGCTAGTCGCAGGCTGGGCAGGTTCATCTTTTTGGATCACCACACCCACGTCATACAAGTAGCTATGGGTTTTGAGGGAAAACAGCAGCGTCAGGCCATAGACAATGATCAGCACCGCCGCCGCAATGATCGAGAGGTTGGTAATGGCGGTGCTATCGACCACATTGGAGGTGTTGATCACGATGGTCGGAAGGGCGATCGCCGTTACGGCCAAGGTCATCGTCGGCGCACTCACCCGCACCACAATTTTTTGGAACTCCTGCTCCTTATAGCGAAAGCCCCCCAACAGCATCGCCAACCCCAAAACCAACAGCAGATCTCCCAAAATGCTCCCGGTGATACTGGCTTTGACAATATCAACCAAGCCACTGCGGAGAGCCACCAGGGCAATAATCAGTTCGGTGGCATTGCCAAAGATGGCGTTGATCAGGCCACCCAAGGTAGGGCCTGCGGCAACGGCCAATTCTTCGGTGGCAATGCTGAGCCAGATCGCGAGGGGGGCGATCGCCAAAGCCGAGGTCACAAATACCGCCACCGTTCCCCAATGCCCAATTACCGCCGCCCCAGACAGGGGCAAAAAGACGACCAGCGGCAACACCAAAAAAAGTTTGGAATTCATAAATGGAAGGTCATGGCAGCGCCACCATAAAGGGAAAATAGTGCAGGGAGAACAGCCAAGGGAAAACAGACCCACGGGTCAGGCATCCTAGAACACTCGCCAGAGCCAAGCAAAGCCCCTGCCTGCCAGCGACCCCGTATCCTTTGCATACTACGCTACAGTTGATAAGATTGCGTTTCCTGGGATGAGTCCGCTGCGCGTCAGCGGGTTGCCTGTGTTGTGCGCTTACCCCGTTTGCTGATCTCCCGTTTGCTGATCTAGGTTTTCCCTATGGCCCCTGCGACCCCCTTGCTAGATGGCGATGAGCAATTGCCGCGATCGCGCCGCACCACCGACTGGCGGCTCGTCAAAATTTTGCTGCCCTATGGCAAACGCCACAGGCGTACTCTCATCTTGGCGCTAGTGCTACTGATCCCGGTTTCCGTCGGAGCCGCCGTTCAGCCGATCCTTGTGGGGCAAGCCATCTCCCTCATTCGCAACGAGCCGGTCATGGGCTTTTTACAAGGCGTTCCCATTTCCCAGGGGTTAAACCTACTGACCATTACCCTCTTGGCTACCATCTTGATCCGCCTAATCCTCAACGGCATCCAAGGCTTTATGGTGCAGAAGGTGGGTCAGCAAATTACAGCCGACATCCGCAACGACCTGTTTTTGCATGTGACCTCGTTAGCGACGCGCTTTTTTGACCGCACCCCCGTCGGCAAACTGATCACCCGCCTGACCAGCGATGTCGATGCCTTAGGGGATGTGTTTTCCACCGGAGCCATCGGCATTGTGGGCAACCTGCTGTCGATCGTCGTCATCGCCATCGCCATGTTTGCCCTAGAGTGGCGACTGGCCACCCTGCTGGTGAGCATCTTGATCCCCATTACCCTGCTGATTATTTACTTCCAGCAGCAGTATCGCAAAGCCAACTACCGCGCCCGCGAAGAACTCTCGGCGCTCAACGCCACCCTCCAAGAAAATATCGTGGGGATCAATGTGGTGCAGTTGTTCCGCCGCGAAGGGTTTAACGCCGAACTGTTTCACACCATCAATAATCGCTATGTCCACGCGGTAGACCGCACCATCTTTTTTGACTCGGCAGTGTCTTCGACGTTGGAATGGATTTCGCTGATGGCGATCGCCGGTATCCTCTGGTTTGGGGGCACCCTCGTCTTACAAGACGCCCTCAACATCGGCCTCCTCGCTTCCTTCATCCTTTATGGCCAGCGACTGTTTGACCCCCTCCGCGAATTTGCCGACCAGTTCACCGCCATCCAAGCCGGTCTCACCGCCCTCGAACGGGTCAGCGACATCCTCAGCGAACCCATCGAAATCCGCGATCCAGTCAGCTTTTCTGTGCCACCCCACCGGTTGCCGCTCAGTTCCCAGGCTCCATCTGAGGTAATTACCCCCGGTGCCATCGAGTTTCAGCAGGTCACCTTTGGCTACAAAGCGGATGAGATGGTGTTGCAGGATCTCAGCTTCACCATCCACCCCGGAGAGAAAGTCGCCTTGGTTGGCCCCACCGGAGCCGGAAAAAGCTCTATCATTCGGCTCCTCTGCCGCCTCTATGACGTGACATCGGGCAGTATTCTGCTCGATGGCGTTGATATCCGCGACTTGCCCCAGGCCGAGTTGCGCCGACGCATGACCGTCATCTTGCAAGATGGCTTCTTGTTTGCTGGGGATGTGAAAAGCAACATTACCCTAGGCGAGGCTTACCCCATTGAAGCCGTGCGGAAAGCTGCCGAAGACACAAACGTCGCTGCTTTCATCGAACAGTTACCCCAGGGCTATGACACCGAATTGCGGCAACGGGGCACCAACCTCTCAGGCGGAGAAAAGCAACTGTTAGCCTTTGCCCGTGCTGCGATCCGCAACCCTGGCATTTTGGTGCTGGATGAAGCCACGGCCAACCTCGACGTAGGCACCGAATCCCTGATCCAAGAAGCCCTCGACAAGTTATTGGTTGATCGCACCGCAATTATCATCGCCCACCGGCTCTCCACAATCCGACGGGTCGATCGCATTCTGGTGCTGAAGCAAGGGCGTTTGGTAGAGTCAGGCACCCACGACGAGTTACTCAACCAAAATGGCCTCTACGCCAGCTTGTATCGGTTGCAGATGCTAGAAGCGTAATCGCTGCCCTTGTGGCAGATAGCAGACATGGCAGATATAGCCAAAGGTTAGGACACACCCGCGTCATTCCCGTGAAAACGGGAATCCATCGGTTGCACGACTCTCAAGATGGATTCCCGCCTGTGCGGGAATGACCGAGAAGAGCGTCCTATGGATAATGGCTACGGGCATATCAAAAAACGGCAAGAACGAGACTGTTCTTGCCGTTTTTTAGGATGATTGGGGACGCAGGGAGGGCGATCGCCCTCCCTGCGACTCTAGCCACTAACTGCCAATTACTCCGCCGTCATCCTTGGTAATCACCACCGTTGCAGACCGAGGATACATCCCCGCTGCATGGTCAGGCCAGCTTGAGGGCAAGCTCCCCGCCACAAAGTCCTCTGCCGTCGCCGTTGCTCCCGGATGCTGCACATTGATAAACATCGTCCGCTGATCGGGCGTCGTGACCACCCCCGTAATTTCCTGACCCATGGGGCCTGTCAAGAAGCGGCGAATTTCGCCCGTGCGGGGGTCAGCGGCCAGCATCTGGTTGTTGCCATACTGCTCATGATCGCCCTTGTTCAAGACGCTTTCGCTCATGTCCGTCTGAATCCAGAGCCGCCCACTTGGGTCGATCCACAAGCCATCGGGCGACGAGAAGATATTGTCGGCATCTAACGACTTGCCCTCTAGGGTGCGGCTGTTGTCTGGCGACCCAGCCAAGACAAACAGATCCCACTGGAAGGTATTAGACGTGGCGATTTCTCCCACTTCACGCCAACGAATGATGTGCCCCGTGTTATTTTGAGGACGCGGATTCGCGGCATTCACTTGCTCCTCCGTCCGTCTAGAGTTGTTTGTCAGCGCGAAATAGACCTCACCTGTCGTGGGATCCACAGCTCCCCATTCAGGCCGATCCATCTTCGTTGCGCCCACAAAGTCGGCTGACAGGCGAGTATTCACCAAAACATCGGCCTGGCTGGTAAACCCATTCTCTGGGGTCAGGCCATTCTGACCATAGGCCAAGGCAACCCACTCTCCACTGCCATCGTCATTAAACTTTGCCACATAAAGGGTGCCTTCATCGAGCAACGCGCCACTGGCCGTGGCTGCACGATAGGGCTGAGCCGAGACAAATTTGTAAATGTACTCAAACCGAGCATCATCCCCGGAATAACACACCACGGGTTGCCCTTCCACAACCGGCTGGAAGGAAACTGTTTCATGGGCAAACCGCCCTAACGCTGTCCGCTTGTGGGGAGTGCTGTTGGGATCAAACGGATCAATTTCTACGACCCAGCCAAAGGTGTTGGGTTCGTTGCGATAGTCTTCTGTGGGGCTAGCCGCCTTCGTCGAGACATCAAAGCGAATGTATTCATCAGCCCCGGTTTCAGCTAGCTCCCAGCCATAGCGAGAAACCCCTGTTGCTACGCCATAGCGTGCCTGTTCACGGGGGAGATTGGGGGCTATTTCGCCGGGGTTGCTCGCTGGCGCGACATCTCCATTGCGGAAGTACCCAGCCCAGTTTTCCTCACAGGTGAGGTAGGTGTTCCAAGGGGTGACACCATGGCCACAGTTGTTGAGGGTGCCACGGGTGAGGGTGCCATCGGGGCTATATTTCGTTTTGACGAGGTTACTCCCCCGAACGGGGCCACTGATGGCCATCGGCGTCAGCATCGTGATCCGACGGTTGAGGTCATCTCGCACCACGCCCCAGTTGCCATCGGCCTGGGTCCGAATCCTTACAACCGTCGCTCCATGGCCATTTAGCTCTTTCAATACCTCATCGGCATCCCGAACCGTACCCTTCATGGGAACGCCATCTGAATCAAGGGCAAGGCCAATGGCGGATGGATGCATATAGCGCGGCTCAACATACTCATGGTTGAGCACCAAAAGCCCGTCGCTAGAACTGCCCTCCGAGGGAGATGCTCCTTCAATGGGGAAGAAGTGCATCCCGTCGTGGTGGGAACCCACCTGCATCCCTTGCTCAGCCCCTGTATTGTCTAGGCGGTAGGCTGGGTAGCTGCCTGTGATCGGTTCTCCCCAAGGAATCAGGGTGCGAGCCGTGTAGCCTTCGGGAACCACAATCGCATCAGTGGTGTTTACCGGAACCGCTTTAAACCCCAACATTGAGGAGGTTTGAGCCGTTGCAGCAGCCGGGCGCAACGCATTGGCGATCGGCCCTGCAAACATGGAGGTCACGGCAAAGGCGAGGCTCCCTCTCAAGACTTGGCGGCGCTGTAGGCGGCTACCGAGGATCGAGGCAAACGTCGGATTGTTGGAATGATTACACAGGGGTTCATCCCCATGCTTGAGAGGCTGTTGGTCTACGGTGTCTGCAGGAATGGCCCCTTGCATGATGCGGGCATACTTTTGCCGGAGGTTCCGTTTGTTGGACATAATGAGTCGTGCTCCTCTGGGATGGCTAGGCTATAGAAGTGCTTGGCTTGCAATGAAGCCCATGGCGTGTCAGATATGGATGAGTCAGGTGTGGATAGGTCAGGCATAGATTTAGCCAGACATGGATTGGGTGGATAAGCCGTCATCGGGAGGGGCGATCGCCCCTTCCTAGAGTCAGTGGTCTAGAGGCGTGGTCTAGAGGCGTGGTCTAGAGGCGTGGTCTAGAATCAGGGCTAAGTCAGTGGTGTCAGCCGTTGAGGCATCCCCATAACCTCGGCACAGGATCACAACAGGGCAAGCAAAGACGACCCTTAGCGAGAACAAGATCGCCCAAAACCAAACATCCCCCGACACAGGCAAATCCTACGAGAACAGAAGCTGTGCCTGAAAAGCTTGCCCTAAGACGAAACTGAGTCTGGTTTATCCCCACAGATCAGACGGTATCGATTTTGGGTTAAAGGAGGTTAATGATATCTTTAAGCAAGTCCTTAACGTTTGAAGCGCTTCATATAGCGCCTAAGATACTCAGTTTTTTTAGACACTAGCCCGCCCACTGAGACAGGTACGAGCCGACTGGCCGTTGCCAATCTGAGATGCCAGTTCGTAAACCCTCAAAACATGAATCTTTAAAGCAGGTTGCAAAATTTTTCACAAGCCGGAAGGGTAAGGGTAGAGGTTCGGGGCAGCTTTAGGTGGGTGACGAAACCCTGGAAGGTTCATCGAAAAATTGG
>Ga0105044_10005428_pt1 | contig 17558 bp, 14 predicted proteins | sample MAT01_FD_78092 | JGI IMG/M metagenome (GOLD analysis project Ga0105044, IMG submission 78092) | Freshwater microbial communities from Lake Fryxell liftoff mats and glacier meltwater in Antarctica - MAT-01 | ecosystem: Environmental > Aquatic > Freshwater > Ice > Liftoff microbial mat | place...
ATCTTGGAGGTCAATCAGGTCTGCGCCTATTTCAACTACTCCAACCGCCTGCTCAACGGGCTCGGGGTGACGACCGAAGGCGACACGGTGGGTTTTTACAAGGAGCCGGACGCGGACTGAGCCCGGTCTTTCCATCGCTTGCTTGGTCGGTCGTCGTGGCGTTTCAGGCGTCGGCTTCTGGCAGGGGCAGGCGGCGCAGATACGCGTTCTCCGGCCCACACTCGCGCAGAGGCGCACCAGCGCGCGGGCATGGTTGGCGTGACCACCGTGGTTTGCAGTCGACTATGTGTGGCATGCGCGAATCGGGCCTGCGCCCGCATATCCGCACCACCTACCCCGGCGTAGTCCCTGGTTGGCCGACAAATGCAGCGCGTCCGAATTGCTGACGTTCTGCGTCGACGAGTCGGGTCACAGCAGTATTCCAGTTCGATCGCCAACCCGTCATCCGGGGTGGTGGCTGTGGACTTGCGGGCGCAGGCCCCATTCGCGCTTGCCACGAATGCTGGCTCGCTCGTCAAGGTGGTGACGCCAACCATGCAGGTTCGCTGTTGCGCCCCCGCGCGAGCGTGGGCCGGAGAACGCGAGTCCGCAGCCGCCGCCCCTGCCAGTGCGTCACGCGCGCGTGCGCAATCAACCGCCCGTCGCTGCCAAGTCCGCCTGCTCCTGCGCGATCAACTCCGCCAGCCCCTTGCGAAATCGACTTGCCGCCGCGTCGAGCAGCAGTCCGGTCGTGGGCGTTGTCTTGTGCTTCATGCCCAGGTGCACGGCGCGCAGGATGGCTCGGTCTTCCTCGAATGCCGCCCTGGCGCCGGCGGCGACCTTGCGCGTGATCTCGTCGTCGCGCGGGTCGGTATTGCGGTGCTGCAGCCAGTAGTACTGCGTGTTGTCGTCGTCGATCGGCGTCAGGAAGTGGTACGAGATCATGCGGTAGGTGTCGGCGTCTTCGACCATGTCCGGGCCACCCTTGCCGGCGGGCGTGTAGATGCCCATGTTCACCGCCAGCGCCGGGAACCGGACCTCGTAGTGCTGCAACCGGTCGGCGTTGCCCTTGAATTTGACCAGCGGTGCATAAAACGGCGGCGGCGGCTGGTCCAGCATCCAGCGGCTGTTGATGACGCCGGACTCGTCGGCGCCGATCTGCATCGGCGTGGTGTCGGTACCGGCGCCAGCAAATGAACTGCGGTGCACCCAGGCCACGTGGGATGGATCGAGCAGGTTGTCGACCATCCACAGGTAGTGGCATTCGATCAGCAGGTTGTCGCCGTTGGTGATGTGCCACGCCGGGTCGTCGTAGGTCGCGATGTCGATGATTGCCGCCTCGTCCGCCCGCGCCGGCTCGCCCATCCAGATCCACACCAGGCCATAACGATCGCAGGTCGGGTAACTGCGCACCTTGGCAAATGGCGGGATACGCGCCTGCGTAGCCGCGTCGATGCATTTGCCCGCGCAGTCGAAGGTCAGGCCGTGGTAGCCGCACTCGACTGCATCGCCCTTGATGCGGCCCATCGACAGCGGCAGTTTGCGGTGTGGGCAGGCGTCTTCGAGCGCGACCGCCTTGCCGGCTTCGGTGCGGTACAGCACCACCGCCTCGCCCAGCAGGCGGCGGGCCTGCAGCGTACGACCGACCTGCCCCGACAGGGCAGCCACGTACCAGGCGTTGCGCAGAAAATTCGACATCGGACATCTCCATTGCGTTTGACAGGTAATGATCGCAGACCGCCGTGAGCGGGCGGCCTGACCTTGCCGCAGGGCCGAAGCGGCCGTCGCCGGCGGTGCAACCGTGCGGGATGTGCCGACACCAGGCCAGTTCGTCCCGCAGAAACTTTAGCAGTTCGGAGCCTGGCCCAGCGGGCCTGTTGCCGACAGTGTTTTCGCAATCTGCTCTTCACTGTCTGCTAGACTGATTTTTCCAGTTCAAGAGTGTAGCCATGGTCCGTGTCGAGTTCTGTTCGCCGCCAGTTTGCGCCGGCCGTCAGTACCTTAGAAACGGCCGGGCGGTACTGACAACATTCTTATGGTTTGTTCTGATGTGATCCGTGATCGGAGGGGTTATGCTGGGCATGTTGGCGCCCGGATAGTTCGCAGTCGGCTTGAGAAGCTTTGCTACACCAAATGGCAGGAGTTGCACCATGTACAAGAGAATCCTGATGGCCTATGACGGCTCGGAGGCTGGACAGAACGCCTTGCTGGCGTGCAAGGACATGATGCAGTGGACGGGCGCCGCATTGACGCTGGTGGCGGTGATGCCGCACCACATCGACTTCATCGGTGCGGAAGGCGGGTTTTACGACCCGCAGATCACCGAGCGGGAAAAGGAGAATTACAAGAAGATTCTGGAGCAGGGTCTGCAGGTCTTGTCCAAGGCCGGTTTCGCCGCCAATGGCGAGGTGCTGGTCGGCGAGACGATCAGCGAGATCACCAATTACGCCAGGAAGATCGAGGCCGACCTCATCGTTGTTGGCCACAAACATCTCGATGGCTGGGCCGCACGCTGGTGGCGCGGTTCGAGTTCCGGCACGCTGATCGAACACGCGCATTGCAGCGTGCTTGTCGCCATTGGCGGTTAACGTGAAATAACCTGCATGATGCGGGGCAACCAACCGCTACATCCGCCCCTTCCAGGGCACCAGCTTGCGCTCCACCCAGCGCATCAGCAGGTCGAACAGGTAGGCGATAACGCCGATCACCACGATGCCCATGATGACGATGTCGGTGCGCAGGAAGTTCGAGGCGTTGAGCACCATCTGCCCCAGGCCGACGTTGGCCGCCACCATCTCGGCGGCCACCAGGGTGGTCCAGCCGAAGCCGATGGCGATGCGCATACCCACCAGGATCTCGGGCAGGGCCGAGGGCAGGATCACGTGCAGGATGACTTGGCGGTAGTTGGCGCCCATCGAGTAGGCGGCATTGATCTGCTCCTGCGCAGCGCTTTTCATGCCTGAGCGCGCCGCCAGCGCCAGCGGTGCGAAACACGCCAGGTAGATCAGCAGCACCTTGGGCGTCTCGTCGATGCCGAACCAGATGATGATCAGCGGCAGGTAGGCCAGCGGCGGCAAGGGACGGTAGAACTCGATCGGCGGGTCGAAGATGCCGCGCACCACCCGCGACATGCCCATCGCGATGCCCACCGGCACGGCGGTCAGGAAGGCGAGCCAGAACGCTACCGACACCCGCAGCACACTGGCAATCAGATGCTCCCACAGCGGCTTGTCGTTGGCAGCGCCGGTCAGGTACTCGTAGAACTGCTGGAACACCGCCTGCGGGCTGGGCAGGAACAGCGGCTTGATCAACCCCAGGTTGGTGATGAGGAACCAGCCGATGAACAGGGTACCGACCGAAGCGACGCTGATGGCGGCGCTGTTGCCTTCGCCCGGCACCTTGAAGCGGCTGGTCTTGAGCGCGGCACTTTTGGGCGCGATGCTGGCGGGGACTGCGTTGTCAGACATCGGTGGCCTCGCGATGGTGGATCAGGGACAACACCTCTTCGCGCATGCGGATGAACTCGGGCTCCGACTTGACCTTGCGGGCGTTGTGGTGGCCCAGGAATTCGCGCGAGAACGGCACCTTGTCGTAGACGTGGGTGATGCGTCCGGGGCTGGGGCTCATCACGATCAAGCGTGTGGCCAGGAACAGTGCTTCCTCGACCGAGTGGGTGATGAAAAACACCATCTTGTTGGTGCGCGACCAGGCGTCGAGCAGGATCTCCTGCACCTGTTCGCGGGTGAAGGCATCGAGTGCGCCCATCGGCTCATCCATCAGCAGCACTGCCGGGTCGTTGGCCAGTGCGCGGGCAATTCCGACGCGCTGCTGCATGCCGCCGCTGAGTTCGTAGATGGCGCGGTCGGCGTAGTCTTGCAGGCCGACCAGGGCCAGTTTTTCGGCCGCCACCCGGACCCGCGTGGCGCTGTCGACACCCCGCAGTCGCAGCCCCAGGGCGACGTTGTCGCGCACATTGAGCCAGGGCATCAGGGCGTGTTTCTGGAACACAACGCCGCGGTCGGCGCCGGGGCCCACCACCGGGCTGCCGTCGAGCAGGATCTCGCCGGTGGACGGCGGCAGAAAACCGGCGATGCAGTTGAGCAGCGTGGTCTTGCCGCAGCCCGATGCGCCCAGCGCCACGACGAAGTCGCCGTCTTGCATTGTCAGGTTGACCGGCGCCAGCGCCTGCAAGGTGCCGCCCTTGACTGCGTAGTTCACGGTGAGGTCCCGGATGTCCAGGGTCGGCATGGGCGCTCCAAAATGTCGGGGATCCAATGAAAAAAGGGGCGGCACGCAGGCCGGCCGCCCCGACTCGCCACGCGGCGATCGCGTTGATCGCGCCGAGCCTTATTTCGCCATCGCCTTCTTGATGTAGACGTCGGTGATGAACGCCGAGTAGTCCGGCTTGACTTCCTGGATGCGCCCTTGTTCCTTCAGGAACACGGCTGTGCTCGTCATTGCTTTGGCGGCCGCGCCACCCAGCCACTTGGGCCCGGCTTGTTCGGCCATGGTCGGGAAGGTGTAGAGGGCCATTGTGGCGGGCACGTCCTTCACATCGGCCTTGGTCCACTTGGCGACCGCCTTGGCTTCTGCCGAGTCGGCGGTCCATTTGGCCTTGTTGGAGCGGTAGTTCTCGTCGGCCTTGGCCAGGACCTTGACCAACTGCACCATGAAGGCTTCGTTTTCGGCGGCCCATTTGGCATTCACGATCAGGCCGTCGAAAGTCGGGAAACCCTTGGCGCCGATGGTCTTCGACGATTCGATCATCTTGCCGTTGCCCTTGATCTTGGTGAGAACCGGGTCCCAGATGAAGGCGGCATCGATGTCGCCGCGCTCCCATGCTGCGGCGATCTCGGGCGGGCGCAGGTTCATCACGTTGACGCTCTTGGCGTCGACGCCGTTGACCTTCATGATCGCCATCAGCTGGTAGTGCGCGGTGCTGACGAACGGGGTGGCGACCTTCTTGCCCTTGAGGTCCTTGACGCTTTTGATGCCACTGCCATCGCGCACGATCAGCGCTTCGGCGTCGGCGATGTCGTCCAGGATCCAGAACAGCTTGATGTCCTGGCCCTGGCTGGCCGCCGCCACGATCGGGCTGGAGCCGGCTTCGCCGAGCTGCACGTCGCCGCTGGCCATCGCCTTGATGACGTCCCCGCCACCACCAAACATGCGCCAGTTGATCTTGTAGCCGGTGGCTTTTTCAAGCTCGCCGGACTCCATCACGGTGCGCAGGGGCACCAGCATGTCCTGGTGCGCGAAGGTCACTTCCTTCTTGGCTTGCGCGAAAGCGCCGCCACAGGCCATCAGGGCTGCGGCTGCGACACAGAGCAATTGGCGTTTGTTCATCTTCATCGGATTCTCCTGTTGAATGGATCTTGCATGACACGGGGCGCGGACATCTGGCGCTGGGCTCATTGTGGGCCCTGCGCAGGTGCTTTGGAAGGGCCAGCGAGGGCGCTGGGACGGATCCAGCAGCCCCGGACTAACCCTCGATTGGGTGTAGGGACGGTCAACATGGTGCATGCCGGCCTGCAATCGCCAGCGCATCGCGGATCACCCGCGCGATTGCCGTGCAGTCGTTCTCGGTGAGCGTGAGCGGCAGACGCATGTCGCACAAGCCGCCCAGGATGTGTTCAGCCCGCGGCAGATCCTGCGGCTGGTCGAAGTAGCGCCAGTGCTGCCACACGCTGGTGAACCCCCGGGGCGCCGTCGCGCCGAACCATTTGATGTGCACACCGCGCTCTGCGGCGATGGATAGGAATGCCTCAATGGCGGCCACCGGCAGGCCGACCAGCGAAAACTGGATCGAGCTGGCTACGTACTGCTCCTGCGGCGGCCGGCGTGGCAACGACAGGTTAGCCACACCGTCCAGCGCGTCGGCCAGCCATTGGTAGCGCTGGTTCCAGCGCCGGCAGCGGCTGGCCAGCACGTCGCCGAGCTGGGCCAGCGCGAGCGCTGCTGGCAGGTTGCCCATGCGCAGGCTGAAATTGGGCGTGTTGTATTTCCAGCGCTCGAATACCGCGTCGTCCGGTCTTGGCTGGTGCGCCCCGTGGAACATGTAGCTGCCTGAATACAGGATCGCCTGCGCTGCCAGGTCGGGATCGTTGGTGGCGAGCAGGCCGCCTTCGCCGGCGTTGGCGTGCTTGTAACTCTGCAGGCTGAAACAGCCGGCGCGCCCCCAGGTGCCTGTGGCCCGGCCATTCCAGCCGGCGCCCATGGTGTGGGCGCAGTCCTCGATCAACTGGATGCCAAAGCGGTCGCACAGGGCGGCCAGTCGTTCCATGTCGCAGATATGCCCGCGCATGTGCGACAGCAGCAGGGTCGTGGCGCCACTGGATACGGCCTTGCGCTCCAGATCGTCGAGATCGATGGTGTAGTCGTCCGTGACGTCCACCAGCACAGGGCGCGCCCCGGCGTGGGCGATGGCGCCCGGCACGGGCGCCAGTGTGAAGCAGTTGGACAACACCGCGTCGCCCGGCCGCACGCCGGCGCTCTTGAGCGCGACAAACATGCTCGATCCGCAGGAATTCAACGCAACGCAGTAAGCCACGCCGAGCTGCGCCGCAAACGCCGCCTCAAGCCGAGTCGCCGCGCTGACGCTGCCGCCGGTCTCGCCGTACCGGTGCAGTTTGCCGCTTTGCATCAGCGCCAGCGCCTCTGCCACGCCCTCGGGCGGAATCGGTTCCTGCTCGCTGAGGTCGATGCGCAGTGCGCTGCTGGTCGATGCCATGGTGTCAGCCTCCAGAGCCGCCGACGGTGCCGAGATCGAACTGTTCGTGCGGGAAATATTTGCGCAGTCGCACGTCGCCGGTGCGGGCATGGCCCTCCATGCCCTCCAGGCGCGAGATGCGAGCCGCCACCTGCCCCACGGTGCGCGATGCATTGCGGTCCAGCCGCTGCCAGGTCACGGTCTTGATGAACTTGCCCACACTCAAGCCCCCCGAGTAGCGCGCGGCGCCCCGGGTCGGCAGGATGTGGTTGGGCCCGCTGCATTTGTCTCCATACGCTACGGTGGTTTCCTCGCCCAGGAACAAGGAGCCGTAGTTGCTCAGGTTGGCCAGCCACCAGTCGAGGTCGCCCGCCATCACCTGCAGGTGCTCGCAGGCGTAGGTATCGCTCATCTGCACCGCTTCTTCGCGCGTTTGCACCAGCACCACCTCGGCATGGTCGCGCCATGCCGCCGTGGCTGCATGCCGCGCCACGTCAGGCAGTGCAGCGATGAGGGTGGGCGCCAGTGCCAGCACTTTCAGGCCCAACTCGCGCGAGGTGGTGATGAGCCAGACGGGTGAATCCGGGCCATGCTCGGCCTGCCCGACCAGATCGGCGGCGACGATGGCCGGGTCGGCGCGGTCATCGGCAATGATGGCCGACTCGGTCGGCCCGGCCACCACGTCGATACCCACCCGGCCGAACAACATGCGTTTGGCCTCGGCCACGAACCGGTTGCCAGGGCCGACGATGATGTCGGCCGGTTTGCCGGAGAACAGGCCGTAGGCCAGCGATGCCACGCCCTGGACGCCGCCGAGCGCCAGCACCGTGTGGGCCCCGCACAGCTGCATGGCGTACAGGATGGCAGGATGAATGCCGGCTTCCTTGTGCGCCGGTGTGGTGGCGATGATGTTCTTCACCCCGGCCACGGCCGCCGTGCCCACGCTCATGATGGCGCTGGCGGCGTGGGCGTAACGACCGCCCGGCACATAACAGCCGGCCGTCTGGCACGGAATCAGGCGCTGTCCGGCCGTGAGGCCGGGGATCAGCTCAGCCGAAAACTCCTGCATCGAGTCGCGCTGGCGGCGGGCAAAATCCTGCACCCGGTTCCGTGCGAAGCGGATGTCATCCTTGACGCCCTGGCTCAGTGCTGCGTTCGCCCGGTGAAAATCTTCCGGCCCGACCACGATGTCACCCTGCCAGCCGTCGAGTTCGCGGGCGTAGCGCAGCGCTGCCGCCTCGCCATGCTCCAGCAGATCGTCGAGCATGCTGCGTACCGTGCCTGCGGTGGAGGTGTCGGTGGCCTGTGTAGGGGGATGGGCTTGCTTGAGGTATTCGATCGTCATGGTGGTCGGTTATGCCGGAGCGCAATGCCGAGGTTAGCCGCACGGTGCCATCTGCTATAAGTCCAGTTCCACACATTGGATAGTGCCAGATGCCCACTTTGCCAGATCCATCAGGGTTATCACTTAAGTCGAACTCGGTGCGTGTGCCGCGCGGCGAGTCGGCGATGTGGGTTCGCCTGTTCAAACGTTTCGAGCAGCGCGGCAGCCTGCAAGCGCGCATCCGCGACATGCTGACACACGCGGTCCACGAAGGCATTCTTGCGCCGGGTTCGGTGCTCCCGTCGAGCCGGTTTCTGGCTGGTGAACTGGGGGTGTCGCGCCTCACCGTGACGCGGGCACTGGAACACCTGTGCGACAACGGCCTGATCACGCCCCGTGCGCGCAGCGGCCACTATGTCAGTGCCGATGCGTTGCGGGGCCGCGCCCCGATGCCGGTGCTGGTTGCGGGCGTGGCGGCCCCGCTGCGCCGTAGCCCGGTCTGGGAGTCGCGCCTGAAGCTGCGGCCCAGCGCGCAGCGCAATATCCAAAAGCCCGCCGACTGGCAGAAGTTGCCCTACCCGTTCATCTACGGTCAGTTCGATGCGTCCTTGTTCCCGCTGGCACAGTGGCGCGAATGCGCCATGGAGTCGATGCACGTCGGCGCGATCCGGAGCTGGGCCCCCGACCACATCGACCGCGACCACGAACCCTTGATCGACCAGATCCAGCAGCGTCTGCTGCCGGCGCGCGGCATCTGGGCCAGGCGGGAGGAAATCCTGGTCACGGCTGGCGCGCAGCACGCAACCTTCCTGCTGGCACAACTGTTGGCCGGGCCGCGCACGGTGATTGGCATCGAAGACCCTGGTTACCCGGACGCGCGCAACAATTTCCTGCTGCGCACTGCCGCCGTGCGCCCACTTGCGGTGGACGAGGAGGGTCTCGTGGTGGGCACGTCCTTGTCGGGGTGCCGCTATGTGTATGTCACGCCCAGCCACCAGTGCCCGACCACTGTGACGATGTCGTTGGCGCGTCGGCAGAAACTGCTGCACCATGCCGAGCGCCACGACGTGGTCGTGATCGAAGACGATCACGAAAGCGAGCTGAACTTCGCCAGCCATCCGACTGCGGCGCTCAAGAGCCTGGACACCGCCGGCCGGGTGATCTACCTCGGCAGCCTGTCCAAGACCCTGGCGCACGGGCTTCGCCTGGGTTATATGGTGGCGCCGGTTGCGCTGATCGCCGAACTGCGCGCGCTGCGCCGGCTGATGCTGCGCCACCCCGCCACCAACAACGCGCACACTGCGGCACTTTTCATTGCGCACGGGTTTCACGAGGTTTTCATGCGCCGGCTCAACGCTGCCTATCGGGAGCGCGCGCAGGTTTTGCAGGAAGCGCTGAACAAGCACCTGCCGCAAGCGAAGTTCCGGCCGGCGCAGGGTGGATCGGCGCTGTGGGTGAAACTGCCAGAAGGCCTTGATACCCAGCATCTGGCCCGCAAGTGCCTGGCCCAGGGGATCGTGATCGAACCGGGTGCCGTGTTTTTCGCAGGAGACAGGCCCCCAGCGGGCACCATGCGGCTGGGTTACTCGTCGATCGACGCCGATCGGATTGCACCAGGCATCTCGCGCCTGGCGGCCCTGATCCGGCCTTGATGGTGCCGCCTTCCCGGTGCCCACTCGATGATGATGCCGTCACGCACTTGCAGGTCGGCCGTAGCGCCCAGCCCCAGTTGGGCAAGAATCGGCTTGGGAATCGTGATGCCCTTGGACGCCAGTCGACTCAGCGTGAACCGCCCCTGCCCAAAATGAGCTCCGGCAGCAGTGTCGCAACCGGTGGGAACCAGGAGATCAGCAGCGTGCCGACGAAGATCGCCAGCAGCGCCGGCAACACAGAAACCGCCACAAAACGGATCGACTTGCCAAACATGGATGCAGCAAAGTAGATGTTCATCCCGGCCGGTGGGCACAGGAAGCCCATCTCCATGTTCGCCAGGAAAATGATGCCAAAGTGCACCGGGCTGATTCCGCAACTCATGGAGCCTTCGGGGGCCGCTTGATCGCGCGCGGGTCAGCGCCCGTCTGACTGACTGCCCCGGTACCCGTGGTCAACGCTCAGGCTGGCAGCAATGTGCAGCGGGAAATTTGGGCTAGCGCGTCGCCCATCGTTTCGCGCGCAATCGCCGTGTCGTAGTTGGCCTGGCCGCGCAGCCACCAGCCGTCGCTCAGGCCAAAGTAGCGGCATAACCGGAGGTCGGTGTCTGCTGTGATGGAGCGTTTTCCCGCCACGATATCGCCAATACGTTGCGGTGGGACACCGATCTCTTTGGCCAGACGGTATTTGGTCAGGCCAAGCGGCTTAAGGAATTCTTCTTCCAGCATCTCGCCGGGGGAAACGGGTGCAACAGTGCGCATGATGAATCTCCTTCAGTGGTAGTCCGCGATTTCTACGTCCTTCGGGCCATCCGCCGTCCAGACAAAACATACCCGCCATCGCCCACTGACGCGCATGCTGTATTGCCCCTTGCGATCGCCCTTCAAGGCTTCCAGTTGATTGCCCGGTGGCGCGCGCAGATCGTCCAGGACGGTCGACCAGTCGAGTTGCTCCAGTTTTCGAAGTGCGGGCCGCTCGATGTTTACCCAGCGGCGCACACGTTTCCCCGAAAACAAAGCCGCGGTGTCTGTGCACTTGAAACTCTTGATCGGCATGGATAAACATTAACGCATTACGTTAATAACGTCAAGCATGAATAGCCTTGATGTCGGGAGCCTTGGGTGCCTGAACTCCAGTGGTTGGGGTTCACGCGGTGTGCATGTGGGACGAAGGAATGGGAATACCTGACCCAATACTGTTCACATAAGGCCTTTCGCCCTGAGCTTGGCCTGTCCTGAGCCCGTCGAAGGGTCGAAGGGTGTCGCACGGCTTCGACAAGCTCAGCCCGAACGGAAAATGGACTACGCGAACAGCATTGAGACCTGACCCCAGCGATAGACCCCAGTTACATCTCGGGGTCTGTTGCAGGGGGAGGCCCATCTGCGGATTGGCCAGGATGTTGCGCCGCGTCTTGTGTCGTTACCAGTCTTCCTTGACCGGCAGCACCACGTCAGCCCCGGCCGTCTCGCGGGCGGCCAGCTGGGCGGTGACCGTGCCGTCCAGCATCGTGGCGCCGCACAGGGCGAGTAGCTGGGGCCAGGGCAGCATCAGGTCCATGCTCCAATGGAAGCTCTGCGGGTTGACCACATGGACCAGGATCACGCTCACGCCCAGGCCCAGAAGCAGGCCGGCCAGCGCACCGATGGCGGTCCAGGCCAGCCCTTCGGCCGCAACCAGGCTCAGAATCTGCCGGCGCGTCAGCCCGAGGTGTACCAGCAGGCCAAATTCCTTGCGCCGCGCCAGTAGCTGGGCGCTGAAATTGGCCGCCACACCGAACAATCCGATCGCGATTGCGACCGCCTGCAGCCAGTAGGTGACCGCGAAGCTGCGATCGAAAATGCGCAGCGAGGTCGCGCGCAATTCGCTCGCACTGGCCATCTCCAGCAACGCCGCGTCGCCTTGCGCTTGCGCCAGTTGGCGCGCGCCGGCGCGCACCGCATCGATGTCGGCACCCGGCGCGAGGCTCAAAGACAACTCGTTGACGCGCAGGTCGCCGCTCAGGCGTTCGAAGTCACGCTGGTCGATCGCGATCGCCCCGAACTGGCGCGCATAGTCGCGCCAGACGCCGGCAACAAAAAAACGTGCCGGCCCGCCGTCTTCGGCGCCAGCGGGCGCGCCGGCGAACGCCGCATCCAGCAGCGGGAACGGGGCGCCGGCGCGTGCACCGTACAAGGCCACCATCGGTTCGCTGACGTAGATGGCGACCATGCCCGGCGGCACCGGTCGCACATTGCCGACCAACGCCAGGCTGCGCGACGGATTGTCCAGCGCACGCGAGAGCAAGGGCACGGCGACCTGACCCGCTGCCAGCGTCAGCGGCAGCGACCGCGTCGTCGTGACGCCCCGCACGCCGGGCAAGCGGCGTAGCTGCGCCACCATGTCCGGCCCGAAAAAACCCGCGTCCACGCTGCCAGCAGCGGCGTTGCGTATATACAGGTCGGCCGGCAATACGATGTCGAGCCAGGACTGGACCGAGGTGCGAAAACTCGCCACCATGACGGTCAGGGCCACTGCCAGGCTGAGCGAGGCGACGACACCACTGACTGCGATGGCAGCGCTCGATCGCACCCGGCGCGCGCGCTCGATGGCCAGCATCGGCAGCAGCCAGTGCGCCAGACGCGGCGCGAGCCGGTCGTACAACAAGGCGATCAGCATCGGCAAGGCGCCGATGCCGCCCACCAGCAACAGACCGATGGCCAGGTAGGCCGCCAATGGAACACCACCGATAGGTGGCATCAGGGTCAGCACGGCGCAGCCAAGCATCAGCGCGAGCGCCAGCCACGGATGGCTGGGCGCGCTGGCAACCGTGCCCAGGCCCTTGAGTGTCTGCGCCGGTGGCAGGCGCTGTGCGCTGCGCGCCGGAATCCAGGCGCCCACCATCGCGGCCAGCACCCCGAGCAGCAGATAACCGGTCGCGGCCCAGGCCTGCCACTGCAGCTTTGGTGCAATGCCGCGGAAATAGCCACCGCCAAGATCGCCCCCGAGCCAGCGCAGCGCCAGCCAGGCCATGCCTGTGCCCAGCACGATGCCCAGCAGACTGCCGACCGAGCCCAGCAGCAGCGCCTCTACCAGCACCAGGCGCAGGCGGTCACGCCCCGACAGGCCCAGCACAGCCAGCAGGGCAAACTGCTGCGCGCGCTTGGCCACGCTGAGCGCGAGCACCGAAAACACCAGGAACGCGCCGGTGAACAGGGCCACCAGTGCCAGCACCGTCAGATTGACGCGGTAGGCGCGTGACAGGTTGCTGACGCTGGTGTCGGCGTCGGCGGGGGGGCCGATCTGCAAGCCGGCGGGCCAGTCGGGGTGCTCGCGCAGGGCATTCACCAGCGCCTGCGGGTCGGCGCCGGGTACCAGGCGCAAGTCGATACGCGACAGATCGCCGGTGCGCGCAAACAGGTCCTGGACCGCGCCGATGTCCATCACCGCCAGCGGTGCGCCATCAGCGCCGACACTGCCTGCAACACGCACCGTGTGTTGCAGGCCGGCCGCCAACAATTGCAACTCGGCCGCGCTGTTGCTTGCCAGCCCCAGCGCCTGGCTTGCGGCGGCATTCAAGAACACGGTGTCGGGTGCAAAGATGTCGAAGCGTCCGGCGCCTGACATGGGTCGCGGTGCCATCGCGGGCGCCACCCGCAGCACCTGCAGGGCGTCGATGCCGAACACCCGCAACACGACCGGATCGCCGCCACCGCTGCGCACGTAGCTGCGCAACTCCAGCACCGGCGAGGCGACAGCGACCCGCGGATCGTTTGCCACCACAGCATAGGCGGCTTCGTCGATGCGGCCGCGCCCGGAGCGCACTTCCAGATCGGCCTGGCCGTTGACCGAACGTACCGCCTGCGCAAACTCGCTGAGCGCCGACGCGTTGATCAGCGAGACCGAAAACGCCAGTGCCACGCCCAGCATCACGGCCACCACGGCAGCGCCGTTGCGCCACGGATGGTGGCGCCATTCCTGCCATGAGAAGGTCTTGAGCAAGTCGAGCACAGGGCAGTATAGGGAGCGTCGCTGCAGCGCATTGATAATGCCAACTGCCCGCCAAGCCGGGCCTGCCGGTGCGGCGCAAAACCGGTCCGCCCGACCCGCTTTCGACGCGCCCTTTGTTCCGCTCACTGATTGTGAAAGTCCGATCCCATGACGCCTGCCTTGCCCACCTTTCACGATGTCGTCGCCGCTGCGCAGCGCATCGAAGGCCATGCCCACAAGACCCCGGTGCTGCGTTCGCGCACGCTGGAGCAGCGCCTCGATGCCCAGGTCTTCTTCAAATGCGAGAACTTCCAGCGCATGGGGGCGTTCAAGTTCCGCGGTGCATTCAACGCCTTGTCGCATTTCGATGCCGCGCAGCGCAAGGGCGGCGTGCTGGCTTTTTCCAGCGGCAACCATGCCCAGGCGATTGCCTTGTCGGCGCGTTTGCAAGGCATTGCTGCAGTCATTCTGATGCCACTTGACGCACCGCAGGCCAAGGTCGACGCGACGCGCGGTTACGGCGCCGAGGTGGTGTTGTTCGACCGGTTTCAGCAAGACCGCGAGGTGCTGGCGCGTGACCTGGCGCATACACGTGGCATGACCGTGATCCCGCCGTTCGACCATCCGGACGTGATTGCCGGCCAGGGTACGGCGGCCAAGGAGCTGTTCGAGCACACCGGCGCGCTCGACTATCTGTTCGTCTGCCTTGGCGGTGGTGGTCTGCTCAGCGGCAGCGCGTTGTCGGCGCGTGCCTTGTCGCCGCAGTGCAAGGTGATCGGCGTCGAGCCCGAGGCGGGCAACGACGGCCAGCAGTCTTATCGCAGCGGCGCCATCGTGCGTATCGCGACACCCAAGACGATCGCCGACGGCGCCCAGACCCAGTCGCTGGGGGAACTCACTTTCGGCATCATCCGGCGCGACGTGGACGACGTGCTGACGGTCAGCGATGCCGAACTGGTCGACGCGATGGCTTTTTTTGCCGAGCGCATGAAGATCATCGTCGAGCCCACCGGTTGCCTGGCAAGTGCAGCGGTGATGCAAGGCAAGTTGCCGCTGGCGGGCAAACGGGTCGGCGTGATCGTCAGTGGCGGCAACGTCGATCTGAAGCGCTTCGGGCAACTGGTCGGCGCGAGCGCATGATGCGCCGGCCCGCCGCAGCTTGCGCTCGCGCATGGTGATCGGTCGAGCAGGACGCCTGGTCCATTCCGTTCGCCTACAATCCGCCCATCACCGGGGGTGTCGCGTCGACCAGCAGGTCGGCAAGACTGAGAAATACCCCACTCACCTGATCTGGGTCATGCCAGCGTAGGGAGCGTGATCAGGCGAGTCCTTCCCAACAAGAGGTGTCCCGTCTTTTCAAGCGCCCAACAATGGCGCATTGAAAGGATGGACACGATGTTTAGAAGGACTTTTTCTTTTGGAGCGGGCGCCTTGCTCGCCACTGGAGCGCTGCTGGCTGGCAGTGGCGCCGCGGCGCAGGAACTGCGCGTGCTGGTGCATGGTTCGTTTTCGCTGCCCAAGCCGCTGCTGGCGCAGTTCGAGAAGGACGCTGGCGTCAAACTCAGCATCATCAAGGGCGGCGACGCGGCCGAGATGCTCAACAAGCTGATCCTGACCCGTGCCCAGCCGATCGCCGACGTCGTGTTCGGCGTCGACAACGCGCTTGTGGCCAAAGCCCAGGCGGCGCAGGTGCTCGACACCTATGCCGGACCCGCCGGCACGCGCACCGCCGTGGTTCCGCTGGACGGTCCGGTGGTGGCGGTCGACTACGGGTATGTCAACCTGAACTACGACAAGGCCTGGTTCGCGAAAAGCGCCGTGCCGCTGCCGCGCACGCTGGAGGAGCTGGCGCTGCCGATCTACCGCGATCTGCTGGTGGTGCAGAACCCGGCCACCTCCAGCCCCGGCTACGCATTCATGCTGGCGACCATCGCCGGTCTGGGCGAGGAGGCCGCCTTTGACTGGTGGGGCCGCATGCGCGCCAACGGTGTCAAGGTCTCCAAGGGCTGGAGCGAGGCCTATTACACCGAGTTCAGCCGCAACGGTGGTGCCCGTCCGCTGGTCGTCAGCTACGCCAGCAGTCCGGCCGCCGAGGTGTTCTACAGCAAGGAAAAAATCAGCGAGCCGCCCACGGCCAGCCTGTTCCTCAAGGGTGGCGTATTCCGCCAGGTCGAGGGTGTGGCGCTGGTCAAGGGTGGCCAGCAGCGTGTCGCAGCCGGCCGCTTCATCGAGTTCATGCGCTCACCCGCAGTGCAGGAAGGCCTGCAGACCACGATGTGGATGTTCGCCGTCGAGCCGCGCACGCCGCGGCCCGATGTGCTGCGCCATGCGCCGGAACCAACGACGTTTGACGACCCCGGCCAGCAGCTGATCGCACAACGCGGCAGCGACTGGGTCAGCCGCTGGACCAAGGTCGTGCTGAAGTAAATCGCCCGGGAATGAAACAGCCCCTGCGCTCACTGCGTTCGCTGCCCCCTCAGGGGGCCGTCAGTACCTTCGGAACGGCCGCGCGGTATGAAATGGGGCCCCCACGCTCACTGCGTTCGCTGCCCCCCACGGGGGCCGTCAGTACCTTCGGAACGGCCGCGCGGTACTGACATGGCCCTGCCGCCGCCAGCGCAGTTGCAGTCGCACTCGCGCTGGCTGGGGGCATTGCCGCTGCTGTTTCTGCTGCTGGTCATGGTGGCGCCGCTGGCGCGTCTGGGCATCGAGGCGCGCGCCGGGGCGGGGTGGGCGATGCTGGCCGAACTCTGGCGCGACGACTACTTGCGTTGGCGCATCGGGTGGTCGCTGTTGCAGGCGGCCGTGACCTGCGTTGCCGCGCTGGTGCTCGCGCTGCCGGTGTCCTGGGTGCTGGCGCGGTTCCACTTTCCGGGGCGCGGTTTGGTGCTGCGCCTGCTGATGCTGCCATTCGTGGTCCCCACGCTGGTGGCGGCGATGGGGGTTCTGGCCTTGTGGGGACCGCGTGGCACGGTCTCGCAGTGGTTCGGTGTCGATCTGCAGGACACGCCCTGGTTGCTGCTGTATGGCAACCTGTTCTTCAACCTGTGCCTGGTCGTGCGCGCTGGCGTGGAAGCGTTGGGCCAGGTCAGCGCGGCGCGGGTGGCGGCGGCGCGTACGCTGGGCGCCACGCCCTGGCGCGTATTCTGGCGCGTCGAGTGGCCGGCCATCCTGCCCTGGCTGGCGTCGGCCTTGTGCCTGGTGTTCCTGTATTGCCTGTCGGGTTTCGGCCTGGCGCTGGTGCTCGGTGGCCAACGTTATGCCACGGTGGAGGTCGAGATCTACACGCTGGTGGCCCATGAACTCAAACTCGCCCAGGCCGGTGTGCTGGCGCTGTGTATGGCGCTGCTGACCGGCCTGATAGCGCTGGCCTACGCCTGGATCGAGCAGCGGCTGGCCGCGCCCGGGCGCGCCGATGCGATCGCACTGCGGCCGCCGGCCGGGCCAGGGGCCTGGTGCGCGGTGGCCGGAGCCCTGTTGGTGCTGGGCTTTTTCTGCGCCGCGCCGCTGCTGGCCATCGGTATACGCGCCGCCACGGCAGGACCGGACGCCTGGAGCCACGTGTTCGACGAGGAGAGCCTGCGCGCGATCTGGAACACCCTGCGCTTCACCGCGATGGCGCTGTTGCTCGCCACCGTGCTGGGCGTCACGCATGCACTGGCGGCGCGCCGTTCGGTCTGGTTGCGCGCAAGTGCATTTCTGCCGTTCATCGTCTCGCCGGTGACAGTCGCATTCGGTCTGCTGCTGATGTATCCGGGCTGGAGCGCGAGCCTGTCGATGCTGGTGGCGGCCTACGCGCTGCTGGCCTATCCCTTTGTTGCCAAGTCGCTGGGGGCCGCGCTCGACGTCCAGCCGGAGCATCTGACGCAAGCCGCCCGCACGCTGGGCGCCACGCCGTGGCGGTTGTTCTGGCGCGTCACGCTGCCGCTG
>Ga0105044_10005429_pt1 | contig 17558 bp, 15 predicted proteins | sample MAT01_FD_78092 | JGI IMG/M metagenome (GOLD analysis project Ga0105044, IMG submission 78092) | Freshwater microbial communities from Lake Fryxell liftoff mats and glacier meltwater in Antarctica - MAT-01 | ecosystem: Environmental > Aquatic > Freshwater > Ice > Liftoff microbial mat | place...
GCCGCGCAACGCTACATGCGCACCTATGAAATGTTGACCGGCCAGGAATTTGTCCCAGGCGAGTTGCCCGCGGGACCGCGCATGGCACGCAATCTACTATGATCCAAATTCTCTTGATGCCGCTGATTATGGTGGGGCAAAATCTGCAAGGCAATCACGCTGAATTGCGCGCCGAGAGCGATTACGAAGTGAATGTCAAAGCTGAACGCGAGATTGAAGCCATGTTGCAACATCTGGAGCAGCAGACACAATTATTGCTGACGATCACCACCCACCTCGGGCTTGATGCCCAGGCGATCTTGGCCCAACAGCAGGCGCAACGCAAGACGCCCCTTGCCAGCCCGGATGGTGGCCACGAATAATACCGCAATGATCGCTCAATTTTTGCATGACCTTACGTAGCTCTATGCCCAGCATATTATCGACAAGGGCAAACAGCCGCAAGCGCTGATTCTGCTGGCCTTTCTGGTGACATTCTGTCTCGTGCGCTGGATTACCTACCAGATTCACACCCGACCCAGCGGTCTGTTCCGTGATATCTCGGTGGGTGGTCACCATATTCATCACCTAGTGTGGGGAATTTTCTTGATCCTGATTACGGGCTATCTGATGCTGGCCTTTGATGCGCCGCGGCTGCGCGATGGATTGGCTTTGCTCTTTGGCATTGGGGCCGCACTCACGCTGGATGAGTTTGCACTCTGGCTGCGCTTAGAAGATGTCTACTGGCGCAAAGAGGGGCGCTGGTCCGTGGATGTGGCGATTATTGTGGCCGCGATCTTGGCCCTTGCCCTCATCGGCTGGCCCTTTTGGCGCGATATAGAGCTGGAAATCCGCCACTTGTTTGGTCTCTTCTAACGATTTTGCCTAACGATGTTGGTTGTCTTTACTGCGCAAAAGTGATACCATTCCTGATACCCCAACCCCTAATCTGACCCGACTATGAGCCAATTGAATTCGATTCGGAGATCTGATATGAGTACAGCCCATCCACAAACGTTATCGGTTGATTCCGATGATCAAAGTATCTATGAAATTTCTACCAGCGCGCTCGGCCCCGAAGGTGCCTTGCCGCTGGACCCAGAACTGCTGCTCAACGCGCCCAGCGGCGATCTCTTTGCGCTGAGCCAAAACGTGGGCATGGGCTGGGACCCCAGCATGTTGCGGCGCAAAGAGTTTTTGATTCTCAGCACCCAAGGCGGCATTCGCGCCCCCGATGGCACACCGATTGCCCTCGGCTACCACACGGGGCACTGGGAAGTCGGCCTGCTCATGCAGGCTGCGGCTAAACAGTTTACCGCCGAAGGCGCGATCCCATTCGCCGGCTTTGTCACCGACCCGTGTGACGGGCGCAGCCAGGGCACGGCGGGCATGTTTGACAGCCTGCCCTATCGCAACGATGCGGCCATCGTGTTGCGCCGCCTGGTGCGTTCCTTGCCCACGCGCAAAGGCGTGATGGGCGTGGCGACCTGTGACAAAGGCTTGCCCGCCATGCTGCTGGCTATGGCCGCGCAACATGACACGCCCACGATCCTGGTCCCCGGCGGCGTCACCTTGCCCGCCAGTGACGGTGAGGATTCGGGCAAGGCACAGACCATTGGCGTGCGCTATGCGCATGGCCTTATCTCGCTGGAAGAAGCCGCCGAAATCGGCTGTCGCACCTGTGCCTCGCCAGGGGGTGGCTGTCAATTTTTGGGTACCGCGGCTACCAGCCAAGTGGTGGCCGAAGCCTTTGGCATGACACTGATGCACGCGGCGTTAGCGCCCTCTGGGCAACCGATCTGGCTCGACATTGCCCGGCGTTCGGCCACGGCCTTGATGCAAATGCAAGCCAATGGCACTACGACCAAGGATATTTTGACCGAAGATGCGCTGCACAATGCCATGGTCGTCCACGCGGCGTTTGGGGGCAGCACAAACCTATTGCTGCACATCCCGGCCACGGCCTATGCGGCTGGTCTGCCCCGCCCCACCGTCGCCGACTGGCAGCGGATTAACGCCCAAGTGCCGCGTCTGGTTGATGCCTTGCCCAACGGACCGGTGGGCCATCCGACGGTCCAGGTCTTTATGGCCGGTGGCGTTCCCGAAGTCATGCTGCATCTGCGCGAACTAGGCTTGTTGCGCTTGAATGCACTTACTGTCCATGGTCGCCACCTGGATGATCTGTTGGATGAGTGGCAACACAGCGAACGCCGCCAGCGCGTGCGCGAGATTCTCTTCCAGCAAGATGGCATTGACCCCAATAACGTGATTATGGATCCCAAAACAGCGCGCGAACGCGGGCTGACCAGCACTGTGACTTTCCCGATTGGCAACCTCTGCCCAGAAGGCGCGGTGGTCAAGAGCACGGCGATTAATCCCAGTGTGATCGATGCCGATGGCGTCTATCGCAAAATTGGTCCGGCACGCGTCTTCACCAGCGAACGCGCGGCCATGGCCGCGGTCAAAGGCACCGGGCCCGATGAGCACATTCGCCCCGGCGATATTATTGTGGTCGTTGGGCGGGGGCCCATGGGCAGTGGCATGGAGGAAACTTATCAATTGACTGCCTCGCTCAAGTATCTGGAATGGGGCAAGGAAGTGGCGCTCGTTACCGATGCGCGTTTTAGCGGTGTGAGCACCGGTGCCTGTATTGGACACATGGGCCCCGAAGGGTTGGCTGGTGGGCCGATTGGCCGTCTCCGCGAAGGCGATACGATTCAGATTCTGATCGACACCGTCAACTTGACTGGCAGCGTGGATCTGGTGGGTCATGATGGCCAGCGCTATAGTCCCGCCGAGGGCGCACAAGTTCTGGCCGAGCGTACCCCGCTTGCCACCATGAAGCCCGATGAGCGCCTGCCCGACGATACGCGGCTGTGGGCAGCCTTGCAAAATGCCAGCGGTGGCACCTGGGCTGGCTGCTTGTACGATGTAGACCGGATTATTGAATTGCTCGATGCTGGTAAGCGCGCCCTGGCCGCCGAGGCACAGGCCGTTGTGAGCCGCGCCTAAATACGCATAGCAGAGCTATCGGGTCCACGCGACTCTATAGCTTTCCCTACCCTATTTATTGACCCTTACCCCTAGTTATCCGTATGCAAGGAATGGAGAGTTTACATGCAGGAGATTCAGCGGTTTGCGCAGACGATCATTGAGAACGTGGAAAAGGTTATCGTCGGCAAAACCGATGTGGTGGAAACCCTGGTGATTGCTCTGCTCTGCGAGGGGCATGTGCTACTCGAGGATGTGCCCGGTGTGGGCAAGACGATGTTGGCACGTGCATTGGCCTTGACGCTGGGTATTGATTTTCGTCGTCTGCAATGTACGCCGGATCTGCTGCCCAGTGATGTGACGGGCGTCAGCATCTTCAACCAGGAGACGCGCCACTTTCAATTTGTGCCGGGGCCGGCCTTTACCAATATCCTGTTGGCCGATGAGATCAACCGTGCCACGCCGCGTGCCCAAGCATCTTTGCTGGAATGTATGGGCGAACGCCAGGTGACGGTGGATGGCCTGACGCGCATCTTGCCGCGGCCATTCCTGGTGCTGGCTACCCAGAATCCGGTGGAATATGAAGGCACTTTTCCCTTGCCCGAGGCGCAACTAGACCGCTTTCTCTTCAAAATCCATCTTGGCTATCTCTCGGCAGCCCAAGAAGGAGCCATGCTGTTGAACTTGGGTGGCCGTCATCCGATCGAATCGCTCCAGAGGCAAATGGCCGATGTCACAATTCCGCAATTGGCCGAGAAAGTGTGGGAAGTGCATGTGGACGAGAGTCTGCGCAACTATATTATTGCGCTGATCCAGGCGACGCGCGGCCATACAGAACTAGCGCTGGGCGCAAGTCCACGCGGCACACTGGGGCTGTATCGCGCGGCGCAGGCCCGGGCAGCGGTAAAGGGACGCGACTATGTCGAGCCCGATGATATTCAGATATTGGCCCCGCTTGCCTTGCCCCACCGCTGTATTGTGCGCCCAGAGAGCCAATTGCGTGGCCGCACCGCCGAAGCGATTATCGCCGAAATTCTCGAGAAAACGCCGCTCGATCTAGGTGACGTCGAGCGTTAATCGACCCACTTCTGGACCGAGTTGCGACCTACTGCTAGGGAAATTTAGGACAAACAATGCATAATCTCTTTTGGGCGCTGTTGATTCTCTTTCTGGCTGGCGTTTTCCTGCGCATGGATTGGGTTTACTATCTGGTCTATGTGCTGGGCGGCGTCTGGATTTTCAGCCACTGGTGGATCCGGCGGGTCTTGCAGCAGTTGGATGTCTACCGCGTGATGGTCGATCATGCTTTTCTGGGTGAAAAACCTACAGTCAAATTGCGCTTTGTCAACCGCAGTTGGTTGCCATTGGCCTGGCTTCAAATTCAAGAACAGGTGCCGTTGGATCTCAAAGATGCCAGCGAATATAACAAGATTGTCACCATTGCCAGCCGTTCCAGTCTGGATCACGAATATCAACTCTATTGTAAGCGCCGCGGCTACTACAGTGTGGGGCCGCTCCAACTGCGTACGGGTGATCTCTTCGGCTTTGTCAATGGTGCGCGCCAGGAGAATACTGCCGCCGAGTTAACTGTTTATCCGCAAGTCTTGCCACTCGATAAGCTGGGGTTGCCCAGTCGCTCGCCCTTTGGCACACTCGCTAGCCGCCAGCGCCTCTTTGAAGATCCGGCACGCGTCTCGGGTGTGCGCAGTTATAGCAGCGGCGACAGTCAGCGGTCGATTCACTGGAAAGCTAGTGCGCGCGAGAATGCGTTGCTCGTCAAAAAATTTCAACCGGCCATTGCACTCAATGTGGCGATTGTGTTGGATCTGGATCGCAATGCCTATCCCTATCGCGGCGAAATTGGCTTTAGCGAGTGGGCAATTGTATTGGCGGCCTCGGTTGCCAGCCACCTGGCTGGTCAGCGCCAAGCGGTCGGGTTGATCAGCAATGGTCTGGATGCTGTCACCGAACAGCCCATGCCTGCACTACCGGCGCGCACCGGCCAAGGCCACCTGATGAATATTCTCAGCACCCTGGCCCGTGCCGAAATGCAGCGCAATGAGACAGCACTGGCCGACTGGTTGCCGCGCCAGTTGGTGGGTATGGAATGGGGCGCGACCATTGTGTTGATTACACCCATGGTCAATGAAACCACCTTGTGGGCACTGCACCAGGCCTATCGCCGTGGCTCCAATGTGATCGCACTGATCTGTGCACCACAGCCGGATTTTGAACAGATGCAAAGTCAAAGCAAAAAGCTGGGCGTACAGCTGTACAAAACTGCCTGGGAGCGCGATTTGGCGGCTTTGCAGGGGTAGAGTGAATAGAGCGGCTGACGAATAATCAATAATCAATGGCTAATGGCTAACTGCCAATAAAAAACTAATTTCCCGCGGCGGCGGAATTTTCATTGACCATTGACAAGTAGTAATTGATTATTGATTATTCTTTAGCAAATGTAGCTGATGGGAAACGAAGACGCTGTATGACGACTGATCGCTTACCACCGAAATCAATCCAAGCTAGTACTGACACGGGGAAAACTGTATCCTATGATCAGCCCTGGTTGAAATCACTGCTGCATCCCTTTTTGATCGCAGTGTTGGTTGCCTGTTTGGATACAGCCTGGCTGGCCTTGATCGCCCGCTTTGTCCCAGCGCTAGCCGGTGGCTACGGGCAGATTGTGCTTGGTTTTAGCATACTGGTGACAGTGCTGGGCTGCGTTACGACGACTATCCTCGCGCAACCGGGGCAACGGCGGCGTGCGGCCTATCGTTGGGTCGAATTTGCCTTTGTCGTGGTCGCGACCCGCCTGATCCTGTGGGCGGTTACGGGCAACTGGCCAACGTTGGACGGTTTGATCTATCGCCCGTTGGCCTCCTTATTCGACGGTGCATTTTTTAGTGCCGGTCTGGTTGTCATTTTCTCCTGGATCGTGGCGCTTGAATTGATGGGCGATCTGTTGCGCCTAGCGCTGCAACCAGATGAACTTCATGCCCTGGAAACAGATCGCATTGGTGAAATGATTCGCTCGTCTAACACCGACCGGCCGACGATCCTGGCGCGCATTGTGGCGCGCTGGGTGGCGGGTGGAATTCTGATGGTAATGGCGGCGGCAGGTTTACAGGTGGAGCGGCCCGCAACGGGTGGCTTCCTGGCGCTGACCCAGCAGAATATTGATCCCTCTGTCGTGGCGGCTATCGTACTCTATTTTCTGGCGGGGTTGATTCTGGTGAGCCAAGGCCAGCTTGCCTTGTTGCGCACCCGCTGGCTCTTGGATCGGGTGCCGTCTACCGAAAGTGTGCTGCGCCAATGGCCGTTTTATGTGATGCTGCTTTTGCTCGCGATTGGGATATTGGCGGCCTTGTTGCCCTTTGGCGGCACCTTTTTGTTGGCGCAGATTCTCTTTGGGATTATTGGCTTTGTTTTTAACTTCTTCCTCAGCATCTTTCGCTTTTTCATGGGGTTGCTCCTGCTGCTGATCGGCGCGTTCACGGGGGACGCTCCCGAAACGCCGCTGCCCGAAACGCCGCCTGCGCCACCGCCGCCGATGCTAGAACAATTGCCACCTGCCGCGGCCCAACTGCCCGCATGGACGGGCGGCGCGCTTTTCTGGACGGTGATGATCCTTTTCCTGAGCTATGCCGCTTATATTTACCTGAGTGACCGTGGGGTTAAATTTACTTGGCTGGCTACCTTTTGGCGACTGTTGCGCGAGCGCTGGCAAATGCTCTTTGGCACGCTTCGCCAGTGGCAGCAGCGCATGGTGCCAGGCCGTGCAAGCAACGATGATGCCATTGCCGAGACGCCCAGGGTACATTGGTCGAAACGGGGTCTTGATTGGCGGCGCTTGGAGCCGACCCAGCAGATCCGTTACTTTTATCTAACGACCTTGGAGCAAGCCCAAGGGCGAGGGATTGGACGCACCCGCGGCGAGACACCTGCCCAATATGCGCCGCGTCTGGCCGAACATCTTGCCGCACAAACTACTGAAACTGAACAGCGTTCGGATGAAGTTAGAGATCAACAAGCTGTACAAAAGCTGACAGACGCTTTTATCCAAGCACGCTATAGTAAGAAACTTGTACAGAAACCAGAAAGCAATGCCTTAGTACAAGTATGGGAAAATCTTAAGGTGTACCTAAGATTGTAGTTTCTAACTCAATTGCTAAAAATATTTCCTTGACGAGTCGCCGCGACCCTGGTATAATCATATTATTAGGGACAACAGAATCTGTGCTAGGTTGTTGCAAGTTCATTTGCATGGGTACTATCCCAAAAATTTACCCACCACATTGCTCAAATCTGAGCATAATCTAATTTTTTTTGGGATCTATAATCGGCAATGGCTTCCGACCTCCCGCCACCATGTTAGTTGGCACAATTGACCAATGGCGGAAGCGGCGTTTCATCATGAAGATTCTACTCAATCCGGGTTCGCTCGGGGTGAGGCAAAGCAAGCAGCAGGGACCCCGGTTGGGGTGAGTGAGGTTGGCATGAAGCAAGCGGGCGAATATAACAATGCGCAGGATGCAACTGATCGTGAAATTTTTGAAAAGTATCTGGAGACAGATCTCGACTTTGATCTGCCCGAGCGCGGGGATCTGCGCGAGGGTGTGATTGTCGAGATCCGCTCGAATGAGCTTTTGGTCAACGTGGGCAGCAAACGCGATGGGGTGATTCCCCAATCCGATCTGACCAAGTTGGATCCAGAGTTTGTCAAAAATCTTCATGTTGGTCAAGTAGTGGATGTCGTCATTAGCCGGCCACCCGAAGACGATGGCACGTTCCAATTAAGTATTGCCGATGCGCTCCAGCAGCGCGATTGGATCGATGCCCAAGAGCTACTGGACAGCGGCAAGATCGTTACCCACAAAGTGATTGGCTACAACAAGGGTGGATTAACGATTGAATTTCGCCATCTCAAGGGCTTTGTGCCGGCTTCGCATGTGATCGATATGCCGCGCAACATGAGCGAAGATCAGCGGCGCGTCGAGTTGGAAGGCTATAATGGCCAGGATATGCGCCTCAAGGTGATCGAGGTGGATCGCCGTCGTCGTCGCTTGGTGATGTCGCAAATGCTGGCTGAACGTGAATACCGTGATAGTCGCCGCGAGGAACTCTTCTCGAGCTTGAAAGTTGGCGATATTATCGAGGGCGAAGTGCGCAATTTGCGCCCCTTTGGTGCCTTCGTGGATATTGGCGGCGCCGATGGCTTGTTGCATGTCAGCGAAATTGGTTGGTCGCCGATTGGCCACCCGCGTGAAGCGTTGACTGTGGGCGAAAAGATCCAAGTGCAGGTGATCCGTATGGATCCCAAAGAACAGCGCATTGGATTGAGCCGCAAGCGCGCGCTGCCCAATCCTTGGGATAATATTGAGATGCATTATCGCACCGGCGACGTTGTGACGGCAACCATTACGCGCGTGGTCGACTTTGGTGCCTTTGCCCAGCTGGAGCCAGGCGTAGAAGGGTTGATTCATATCAGCGAATTGGCCGACATTGCCGTTGCTGAACCGCTGAAGACAATTGCGGCTGGTGATGAAGTCAAGGTAAAAGTCTTGCGTGTCGATTCCAAACGCCAACGCATTGGCTTGAGCCGCCGCCAAGCCGAAGGTTCAAGTGATACCGAAAGCGACAGTTCCGCCGCGGATACGCCAAGCGATGATGACGCGGATGAGGCGTAACGGCGCATCTTGTCAGGTCAGTGGCGGCTTGCTGCCTGCTGCTTGATTGAAACCTGATCTGTGCTGATTTTTAGGAATGGCTGCAATCAAGTATAATTTTTATTGTTGTCGTTGTATACGTGGCGTCCCATTGTCTATTAAACCTGTCAGCGGGGATCAGACATCTCTCTGACAGGTTCTGTTTTGTCTTAGATACGACTTGCGTCCTCCTTGGGGATTTCCTGCTGGTGGAAAAGTGTAAGTTTTGTTTTTGCGAACTCTTTGGGCTACCAGTCATCCCGCACGATGATTTTGAAAATCTACCTTGAAAGGGGGTGAAACAAATATGAGCGTAGAATTGCGACCTGGTGAATCACAAGACAGCTTGCTGCGACGGTTCCGTAAATCCGTTGCCGAGGCCCGCATTCTCCCGATTGTACGGCAGAAGCGTTGGTTTACCTCACGAAGTGAAGTCAAGCGGATTAAGCGTCAGAAGGCGATCCGCAAGTCTCAACGTCTTCCTACTCATCCATAAGCATCGCCTTTGGTGATTGATGGAGCGTTGGCATAGGTTGAATGGATGGAAGGGCTGAGCGTATTGAATCGCTTAGCCCTTCCGCCTGTCCGCCAGTGAATTGCTTATCCGCCGATAAGCCCATATAATTGAACAGCGGAGTGATTTTCCAACTCTTTTGCCCGCTGAGACCGACGATTATTCGGATGCATCCTGCACGAAACAGGGGCGCGGTCGGGCTAAGTTGTGGAAATTTATAGAAAACGAATGGAGTTACATGTCTGAAGAAAATTTAGTTTTTGAAGGAAAAATTGTAGATACATTACCCAACGCCATGTTCCGAGTCGAGCTAGACAACGGTCATAAAGTGCTTGCCTATCTTTCTGGCAAGATGCGCAAATATTATATTCGTGTGCTGCTGGGCGATAAGGTCAAAGTTGAAATGACCCCTTATGATCTGACGCGTGGACGAATTGTTTATCGCTACAAGAATTGATGTAGAGTGCGGTTGTCTTGAAAATCGGCGGTTTGGCAGCCCTCTTGGAGAAACGAAACTCGAGTTTTCAAACAGAGCCTGGTTATAGACGGTTCCGTATTGGGTTCGTTTCTTGCGTAGCGTCTCTTTGGCGAGAGACCATCCTTTCAATTCCTACCAATTATGGGTATGCTGAGTATTGGTTGGCCGTGTCGTCAGCCGTGTGTAAATTTTGTCTTTCGGTTCGGAGATGAAACGGACACGTTGGGGTATACTGTCACTTTATAGGCGCGCATAAGCTTTCAAAGCTTTGCGCGCCACTGTTTTTTCTGCCGTAAAAGTGAGTGCGGTCACTGCGTCTGCTAACGGCAGCCACACCACCTGGAATTGTAGTTGATCCTCGGCTGGGCGTTCTACCTGCGTCTCACTCTGTAGGGCCATGAGAAAATAATATTCAGTGCGCCGATAGTGTTGCCCCTGGTAGTCAAATTCCACCAGCTCGCTGCCCAAGTCGGCTACAATCACAAGATCGCTGTAGCCACTCTCTTCTGTAGTTTCGCGCAGCGCTGCTACTGCGGGCGTTTCGCCAGGATCAATATGGCCTTTGGGTAGGCGCATCTCTTGGCGGCTGGGACGCCTTAGCAAAAGCATTTGTTGCTGGTGGATGATAACCCCGCCACCGGTTTGATAGCGGCGGATTTGGGTTGAGTTTGCTTCGGGCATAGTACTAATTTACAGGCAAACAAAAAAGCTGATCGGCCAACTCACTGCCCAAAATTTTTGTCACGCTTTCAACATGATCCCCGGTAAACACTTCGAGGGTCACAGGGCCGCTAAAGGGTGCTTTTTCGATCAAGCGCACGTTGCGCCCTGGGATCAGATCGAGTTGGGTGAGATAGCGCAAGACACGCGCATCGGTAATGCCCACGCGCCGCAACTCACCATGTTGCCCTGGCTCTAGCTTCATCACAGAAATTAGTGGATCGGCTGGGATCGTGCCATCTTTGCGCGGAATCGGGTCGCCGTGCGGGCAGTGGGTGGGATAGTGGCACAACTCATCCATGCGGTCTTCAAAATGTGCACTAACGGCATGTTGTAGCCCATGCGCCTCGACATCCACCTGATCCCATGTGTAGCCCATGACATCGATCAAAAATACTTCCAATAAACGGTGGCGGCGGATCAATTGAAGGGCCGCCAAGCGACCCTGCTCTGTCAAGGTGACCCCGCCCATTGGGGAGCGTTCTGCAAGCCCAGAATCTTCCAACCGTTTTAACATGCTGCTGGCGGCGGCTGGCGAAACATGCATTCGTTCTGCCAATCCAGAAGTGGTGACTTTATCACCACGATATCCCAATTTATGAATGGCCGCTAGATATTCCAGCATGCCGTCAGTTGTTAATCCACAAAATGTCTGCATAAAAGTTACAAAAAGACGTGCTACAATTTTTCTTTTTGATCAACTGAAAGTAGGTTGACTCCGGTACACTACTGCAGCGTCAGTACAACACACGGTATAGGAACGGTATATGGTCGAATTTTTATGATTAAAATTAGAATTATTAAGAATTATATCTAGTTTCGGCGACCCTGTCAATCTATCCATATGCTACGATGAGATTCATATTTCGCGCTAGATTACGTCGAATTCAATAGAATTCCATAGATTTTGGCGATGGTTCTCTTATGATTATACGGCAAATTCGGTAAAAGCAAAACCGCGATTTCCTGTCATCAAGCTGTCAATTGCGAAATTTTACCATTCATTGTCCGCTTACGCCAACGCAAAATTGATCACCAACTTGGCATTGGTTTTTGCAATCCATCCTCGATCCACAGAAATTGTCCATTGATCGCCGCGCTTTCCTCACGCAATAGGTTGAGGATCAGGGTAACACTTTTTTCAGGCGGATCGCCCCCCGTCTCACCTACCCAGCGGGCCCAACGCTGATATCCTTCGGCGGCTGGACCTAATTGTTCAGCCTGATCGCGAATGTCGGCCCACATTTCGGTTTTGACTTCGCCCGGGTGAATGACATTGGCTGTTACACCAGTGCCTTCCAACTCGGCAGCCAGATGACGGGTAAAGTGATTCAGCGCGACTTTGCTGGTGGCATAGGCGCTGTTGGTTGGTCCCGGCGTGTGCAAGGCCGCGGCTGACGATAGATTGACAATGCGTCCCCACCCCTGGTCGATCATCCCGCCCACAAATGCCTGGCAGGTTAGGTAGGGGGCAATGGTATTAATTTGCAGCGTCTCGATCCAGTCCGCAGGGTTACTATCCTTGATCAGCTGGACTGGCCCAAAGATACCGGCTGCGTTGACCAGGATTGCGGGCGGGCCCAACTGGTCGAGAATTTGTGCTTTCATCTGTTGCACGGCCAGTGGCTGACTGCTATCGCCAGGGATGACCAGCGACCGACCCCCCTGCTCGGCGATGGCCGCCGCGGTGACGTGCAATTGTTCTGCCCCGCGCGCGACCAACGCCACCTGGACGCCTTGCTGGGCCAACCCAATCGCTACGGCGCGGCCAATGCCACGACTTGCCCCGGTGACAACCGCGATTTTTCCATTCAAATGGTGCATCAGCTTTGATCCCATCCTTTACAAAGGTAAGTAAAAATGTCTTGGTTCCAGAGAAGTGGCTAGAAGTGTAGCAGATCCACTTTATTCCTGCCAAGTCGATAGATTGACAACCAGACCAATCTCATTACAATGCAATAAGTCTGGTGACAGATATCACCGCTTGATCAACGCTGCCTCGCACAGAAGGAAAACACTTGATGAGCAATCCACTCCCACTGCTAGCCTATCCCGATCTTGCGCGCCAGGTGCAGGCGTTGGAGGAAGATGGCTACGCCTATTTGCCACGCGTACTCACTACGCTAGAGATTGCCGAACTGCGTGTGGCTATGGATCAGCTCACGGCCATTCCGGCCAGCTTTGATCGGCAAGATAGACCAGAGGAGGGGGGCGGCTTCTTCAATAAGAGTATCAATAATGTTTTTAATCGCGATGCGCGCTTTCTAGACTATGTGGACAACGAAGCGGTTGTCGCGATCGCCGAGGCTGTGCATGGCCCCGACTGCCACATCATCGGCATGACGGCCTGGATCACCGGCCCTGGTCGGCCTGATCAAAAGCTCCATGCCGATTGGCAACCCATCACCCTGCCGCCTGCGCTGCTGGCCGATCCTCAGGTCAAAATCCCTATCTACATCTCTACAGCCCATTTTTATTTGGATGATCTCAGCGAAGAACTGGGCCCGACGCAATTGATTCCCGGTAGCCACCGCGCCGGACGCGCCCCCGGCGATGACACCACGTATAACGGTGTCGGCTCACAAAGTATTTTGTGTAAAGCGGGCGATGTGGTTATCTTTCGCTGTGAAGTCTGGCATCGCGGCACCGCCAACCGCAGCCAGCAAAATCGCTACTTGCTCCAAGTGCATTATGCCCAACGGATGATCGCCCAGAAATTTCCACCCTATCTCAACCGCTTTCAATTTGACGAAACGATCCTAACCGCAGCAACTGCCCGCCAACGCCGCTTGCTGGGCGATCACAAACCGTCTACTTACGATTAAAACAAAACCGGCTGGGATTTCCCAGCCGGTTTTGTTTTTGTGAGCGTATGCTCTAGTAAGCGTTTACCTGCAACTGACCTAATTGTAGCGAATGCGTGGATCGACAACCGCGTACAAAATATCGGCCAAGAGGTTACTGACGAGGATCATGGTGGCGCTGACCAGGGTAATGCCCATCAGGATTGGGTAATCGAGCGTGGTGGTGGCGCGATAGCCGAGCATGCCCATGCCCGGCCATTGAAAGATGGTTTCGATGATCACCGCGCCGCCCAGCAGGGCTGGCAAGCTGATCGTGACGATGGTGATGAGTGGCAGCAGCGAATTGCGAAAAGCGTGTTGGATGATCACCACCCATTCGGGCAAGCCCTTGGCGCGCGCTGTGGTCACATAGTCGGCATGTAACACGTCGAGCATACTGGTGCGCGTGTAGCGCGCCCACACGCCGGCATTGAAGACGCCTAGAATGGTGGCGGGCATAATCAAATGGCGCACGCGATCAAGGAGTGAGAACGATTCGCCAATTGTCTGCATACCATAGGTCGGCAACAGATCCAGCTTAAGCGCGAAAATATAGATAAAGCTGAGCCCCACAAAAAACGAGGGAATCGAGAGATTGACAAAAGCGATCACGGTCAAAATGTAGTCGAGCAGCGAGTAAGGCTTTAAAGCCATAATAATGCCCATGGGAATCCCGATCAGGAGGGCCAATGTCAACGACGCCCCCATGAGCAACAGGGTGGGCGGAAAGCGTTCGGCGAGTTGATCGGCCACCGACATTGAGCCTTTGTAGGGGTATCCTAGGTCACCCTGGACGGCCGCGCTCACCCAGCGGAAATAGCGCACGATCCAAGGATCATTTAAGCCAAATTGTTCGCGCACTTTGGCTACTTCTTCCGGTGCCATCTCCACAAACGCCGAATAGCCAATGATATTCACGACCGGATCGCCGGGTGAAAGCGCAAACAGGGCATAGACGATCAGCGTGATCCCAAAGAAGACAGGAATCGAAACCACCACTCGCTGAATAATATATTTTGTCATGAGCTTCTTGTCATCAGTTGATTAGCGTACGTAACCGCAGTTGATCATGGGTCGGGTATTACCCCGCACTGTTATAGCCGCAGCACGAGGTAATACCTGGCTTATGCGTCGACTGGGCTTATTGTTCCCAAATCCACCAGGCGCCTGGCTTGTACATCTTGGTCCAGCCACCTAGGCCTGCATTGCTCTGCCAATCAACACCTTGCATGCGCGCGCTCTTGGCCACCACAAACGAGGGTGATGCAATCATGAACGCTGGGAGATCGGCATTCCAGATACAGTCGATCTGTTGGTAGATCTCGATCCGCTTCTGTGGGTCGGTTTCGATCTCGGCTTGGGCAATCAGATCGGGCAAGGCCGGGTTGGTGTAGTATTCGGCATTGGGCTTGATGCCGCTGGTCGCATCGGGCTGTTCTGGCCAGGAACGATAGCTTACGTTGGAGGTTGAATCTGGGGCGATGAAGGGCAAGATCGTTCCCGGATCGGCACCTGCGCCAAAGAGCAGAACATTAAAGTCCCATTCTGTGCCACGTTGGGCTCTGCCTTGTGTATACTCAGGAATCAACGAGGGATCGATTACATCCACATTCACGGTGAACCCCTGCGCCTGTAGATAGGCCTGGGCAATCGGCAGGAAATCTAGACGTGCTTTGATCCCCGGCCAGCCCATCAGATCGATGGTAATGGTCGTCGGGTCAATGCCAATCTCGGCCCACAGTTCCTTGGCTTTTTCTGGGTTGTAATCGTAGGTCGTCATGGTCGGGCAGGCATAAGGTGTGCCATCATAGAAGCTGTGGCGCACTTTGCCAAACCCCTGTAGAATGCTGTCGACATAGGCCTGGCGGTCGATGGAGTAGAGGAACGCTTGCTTGGCGCGCGGATCACTCCACAGGCCGTCTTCGGCAAAGTAGTTCGCTTCTAGACCATACCACTGGGCGTTATTCTCGGCTACGAGAATATCAATCCCAGCTTCTTCTTGCAGACGCGTGACTTCGGTCAATTGCAGCGGGTTCACAAAGTCAATTTCACCACGCTGGAGTTGGACCACGGCTACTTCGGGTGTCGCGATCTTCAAGAAGAGACGCTCTGGGCCAACTGCGCCGCCCCAGTAGTTTTCGTTGCGGGCATATTCAATGAACTGGTCGGTCTCATAGTTGACGAATTTGTAGGGACCCGTGCCGATGGGTGCCGTATACCAGTAATCAGCGGTACCAGCCAATACCTGCGCGCGATCCAGGGTTTCGACAATATGCATGGGCACAATTTCTGTGCCATCGCCAAAGAAGAGGCGCGCTAGACCCGCGTCGGGGCTGTCCAGCGTGACCTGCAAAGTATGGTCGTCGATGATCTCCATGCCGGTAATGCTATCCGCTGTGCCTTCGTGATAGGCCATTAACCCTGTAATCGTGCGGCCCTGGCGTGCTTCGTTGAGCGGGCGCAGTTCGGGATCTAAGCGGAGTTCATAGGTATAGACGACATCGGCGGCGGTGAAGGGTGTGCCATCGTGCCAGGTGACGCCTTGGCGCAGGCGAATGGTATAGACGAGGCCATCTTCCGAGACATCAATGCTCTCGCCCAAGACGGGCTCCAGGGTGCCATCGGCCAGTGGCCAGAAGAGCCATTCGGCCATGGGGCTAATCGCCCAGGCGCTTTCCCAGTTGCTGCGATGGGGCCAGCTTTGTTCGGGCCAGCCATTGGGCTGCCAGACGTTGAGCGTGCCGCCAGCTTGTGGCTCGCTCGGTGGTTCGACGGCTGCGGCTGGTTCAGCACTTTCTGGTGCCGCGGCTGGTACCGCATTACAGGCACTGAGCACCAGCATGAGCAAAAGGAGCGGAATACCGTACAAGGATACTAATTTGCGTTTCATCTGTTTTTCTCCGTTATGGATAGGAAGAATATAGACACTGTATAGACACTGTCGGAAATAAACCATCATCTCGGGTAGACAGGAGGATAGCAGGTCAGGCAATCGGCAGACAGTCGCTTTGAACTCGCTTATTTCCGCATAATGTTTTCTGAATAGAGTACACTTATTGGCTTGCGATGACGCCCTTGGGATCCAGCGCATCGCGCAACCCATCGCCAATGAAGTTGATCGACAGCACAGCCAACATGATCGCCAGCCCGGGCGGCAACCACAGCCAGGGCATCTGCTCCAGAATAACCAACTCTTGCGCGCTGGTCATCATATTGCCCCAACTGGCCGCCGGTGGCAGAATCCCCAGATTGAGAAACGAGAGCGACGCCTCGGTGAGAATGGCCACGGCCACCCCAAAGGTGGCGTTGACGACTAAGGGCGCAACAATCCCTGGAATCACATGGCGGCGAATAATCCGTCTATCGGGCACCCCAAGCGCACGCGCGGCCAACACATAATCCATTTCGCGGATCGAGAGAATCTGGGCGCGTACCAGCCGCGTTGGTTCGGTCCAACGCAGGAGGGCAATCGCCAGAATCGTATTTTGCAGGCCCGGCCCCAGAATCGCCACCAGGAAGATGATGATAATCAACGAGGGGAACGTCATCACCACATCCACCGCGCGCATAATCAGCCAATCGACCTTGCCGCCATAGTAGCCCGCAAGCGACCCCAACACGATGGCGACCACTTCGTAGATCGTCACGGCGATCAAACCGACAGCCAAGGACGGCCGCGCACCCCAGATCAGGCGGCTCAAGACATCGCGCCCAAAACTATCGGTGCCTAGCCAGTAATCGGCGCTGGGTGCCTCGCGGAAGCGGCGCAAATTCTGTTCGGCATAATCGTAGGGCGCGATCAGGGGTGCCAGCACAGCCACCACGATCATCAGGATCAAGATGATCAAGCCGAACATGGCGAGTCGGTGACGCAGAAAGCGCCGTTGGGCCCGTCGCCAGGGTGAGTCGACTTGGTGACGGGCAAAGGAAGCGGCTGCCGGTGGGGATGGTTGCCCCGGTCGCGCTGGTAGCGCCTCTACACTTTGTGAAGGTGTTGACATGATCGCTTCAATCCGTTGTAAACCGTGGAGGGGGTAAATGAACCTAGAAAGCGCAGATGATCTTGCGCCATCTGAACGATACACAATTGCGGTAACACACGTAATTTTGGCACGAGCTTTATCATACAACAGATGGCACAAATCTGTATTGAGCCACTATACACAGAATTTCGCGTGGCTTGTTTATGCAACTTCGGCAATACGTACTTTCCGGTCTGTACTTCCCAGTACGTAGTTGCCTGCGTCTTGCACAGCGTGGATTCCGATGACGGAGTACAACATGGAATGGATCGCCAGTTTGCGAGCTAGTGCCAAGCCTATTATAGC
>Ga0105044_10005430_pt1 | contig 17557 bp, 15 predicted proteins | sample MAT01_FD_78092 | JGI IMG/M metagenome (GOLD analysis project Ga0105044, IMG submission 78092) | Freshwater microbial communities from Lake Fryxell liftoff mats and glacier meltwater in Antarctica - MAT-01 | ecosystem: Environmental > Aquatic > Freshwater > Ice > Liftoff microbial mat | place...
GATCTGCGGTGACCACTGTGCGCATGTTCACGATGGTCGAGCGGTGAACCTGTACGAAGCAATTCGGGTCGAGCTGATCGGCTAATTCTTTGAGTGAAATGCGGATCAGTTGCTCGCCGTCGGCGGTGTAGAGCGAGACGTATTTGTCCTGCGCTTGCAGGTGCGTGACCTCGTCGACGGGCACAATGCGCACCGTGTCACCGATGCCAGCGCGGAAAAATTTCAGGTACGACGTGGCGCCGCTGTTGCCACCGCCTGCAAGGCGTTTGATCAGGTCGAGCGCGCGGGTGAGTTCGCTAGTTTCGGCCTCTGGCTCTTTTGCGGTCAATCGCTTTTTCAGGCGCTCGACGGTTTCTGCGAGCCGCTGATCGTTGACCGGCTTCACCAGATAGTCCACGGCTTCGCGCTCGAACGCCTGCACTGCGTATTCGTTGTAGGCAGTGACGAAAACCACCAATGGTCCTTCGCTACCGGCCAGGCGCTCCGCCACCTGCAGCCCGGTGAGGCCTGGCATCCGAATGTCGAGAAATAGCACGTCCGGCGCATGTCGATCTACGGCGTGAATCGCGGCCGGGCCGTTGCCGACGACGTCAACAATGCGCAACTCTGCCCATGTCCGGGCGAGCGCGTCTTTCAGCGCCAGAGCCAGATGGGATTCGTCTTCTGCGATCAGTGCCGTGAAATTGGACATAAAAATACCTTAGAATTTTTGACAACTTATGGCTGAAAGGCCGATCACACTGGGGCTATACACGTTTTTCATTATTAGTTGACTTTAGGCGTTTATCAACGTTAGCCCCTATTGATAGGTCGTTTCACGATAAAGCTGCTATGCCTGGACGGGGATAAAAAGACTGATTTTCGTACCCGTCGCTGGTTCGACGAGCTGGTCAATCGTTAGCTTCGCCGCGTCGCCGTAAAGCGCTTTCAACCGTGCGCGAACGTTCGCCAGCCCGCTTCCGCTGCCGCCCGTGTCCGTCGCTACGCCAAAACCCAAACCGGTGTCGGCAATCTCGATCCGCAGCGCGCCGTCCTCGACACGCGCTAACACCGTTACGTTGCCCCCCTCAATCTTCGGCTCCAGCCCGTGCTTGATCGCATTCTCGACAAGCGGTTGCAGCAGCATCGGCGACAGCGGCATCGCACGCGCCACGTCGTCAGCGTCCAGGGAATATGTCAGCCGTTCGCCCATGCGGATACGCAAAATTTCCAGATAATCCGCGATGATTTCCAGCTCATCACCGACGGTGGCGTGCTCGCGGCGCGATGCATCCAATGTGTGTCGCAGGTAGCCAATCAACCGTTCGGTCATGTGCTTCGCGGTCTTCGGTTCGCGCTCAATCAGGCTGACGACGTTGGAGAGCGTGTTGTAGAGAAAGTGTGGTTCCACTTGAGCGCGTAGCGCTTTTAGTTCTGCCGTCGCTCGTTCGCGATCAGCTTGGGCGACGGAAGCCTCAAGCTCGGCGCGCTCGCGTGCCTCAGCTTCTCGCTTGCGGCTAGCTTCGACGGTCTCCCACAGCGCCCAGCCAATGGCGACGGCGATGCAGGAGGCAAATACAAACTCGCGCCAGCCCTCGTTGAAGCGGAACACCGTACCGCGCGTGACAACCGCCAGCCCGATGGAATAGCCAATGTAGATGCCGCCCACCGGAAGCACCAGACCGAGAAAGGCGGGATGCATGACCCAGCGTGCCCAGCCAGGCCGCTTTCTCGCCATCGAGATGAAAAACTTGTAGACATAGTGCTGGGTGTAGCCGATAGCCAACGTCACCGTGGAAATTTCGAAAATGCGCTGCCAGGTGAGGCGTCCACCGAACGCCGCAATCGTGATGGCGATGAGCGCTACGATCACCACACACAGGATGCCGGTGAGGATCAGATTGCGCAGCATCGAAGGACGCCAGCGCCTGAAGAGTGGAATCACCTGCATGGGGTGATAGTCCGTGCTCGGGTTCAAGCGCGCTTCAAGCTTGTCGTTCATTTGAGGCTTGTTCGGCTTATCTGGCTTATCTGGCTAAAGCTGCAACTGCGGATGGGCTCTCGCGATTCATCCCGAATAGTGTAGCTGCGCGCCCGATGAACACGCCCGACAGCGCGCCCTTTATCAGCGCGGGGACGACCTGCCAGACCATTTCGCTGCGATACGCAGGATTAATGGCGAGCACGACGTTGATCACGTAATTCAGCAGGAAAATCGCGAGCATCAAGAGCATCGGTATGATGCTGCCGGACATGTACAGGAGATCTCCGTTCTCCTCGTAGCGCGCACCCTGAGTGGGTTGCCAGACGAAGAAGGTTGCGCTGGCGAGGCTGATCAGGGACGCCGCCCAGGCGGCGAACCCCACCGGGCCGCGACCCGCGGACATCAACCCCAGGAACAGGAATACAACCGGCGCGATCAGCACCGAATAGCGCTTGACGACGCGTGCTTTCAACTGTTTGCTGCCCAGATAAATCAGGGCCGCCAGAATGGCCCACACCCAGATCGGTGTTGCCTTAAGGATTTGGATTGCGTATTGACTCATCATTCACTCCGTCGCTGTTTGGTTTCGATGAGTGAATGTTTGCGCGACGAGGCGATGGCGTCACAAGCTTGCGACGAACAGTGCGAGCGCGGCGTGAGTGGTGTGATGTCGGGGCGAGCGGCAAGCGAACAGCCCGTCTTTGTGGGAGCGGCTTTAGCCGCGAAAGCGGGTGTCGGAACCCATCGCGGCTAAAGCCGCTCCCACAGCCCGAATAAAACCCTACTTCTTCGAGCTAAACCGCTCCATCGCGGTGACGATTTCAGCGCGCGCATCCGCCGCCTCAGTCCAGCCGAGCACTTTCACGTATTTACCGGGCTCCAGATCCTTGTAGTGTTCAAAGAAGTGCGTAATACGGTCGATCTCAATCGGTGGCAGGTCGCGCGGGCTCTGAATGTTGCGATAAATGCTGGTCAATTTATCGACTGGAACTGCGAGAATTTTTTCGTCACTACCCGCTTCGTCCTGCATTTTGAGCATGCCAATCGGGCGGCATCGCACCACCACGCCAGGCATCAGGGGCACCGGCGAGAGCACCAGCACGTCCGCCGGATCGCCGTCCCCGGAAAGGGTTTTCGGGATATAGCCATAGTTACACGGGTAATGCATTGCGGTCGACATGAAGCGATCAACAAAAATCGCGCCACTCTCCTTGTCGACTTCGTATTTGATCGGCTCGCCGTTCATCGGGATTTCGATGACGACGTTGATATCGTTGGGCGCGTCGCGACCGGAGGAAAGTTTGTCGAAGCTCATGACGTGGGTGTCGCTCTTGGGAAGATGGATTGTGCAATTTTAGACCGTCGATGCTGGCTGGAAACTGACGCGCAGCCCGCGCCGTGCCGTCATGCCCGATATAATCGAGTTAAAGCGAATCACCCTTCCACCGCCCCGCGGGGTCATTTCCGTAACCACCAGCACACGCAGACAGTGGCGCCATGCGGTTAACGACATGACGACGCTGCGGGGCACTGCATCCACGAGCCGTGTCGACAGACTGCGGCCCGCCCGATGCGCCCACCTAGGTTTTGCCGAGTGATCAAAGCATTCATCGAGCGCGTCCTTCCCAAAAAAACAGCTGTCCGCAAGGAACATTCCGGTAAAGCACTGGGTATCCATAGCGAGCACATGAGCAAGAACGCCGTGTACGTCTGCGACAAGTTGCAGCGTGCCGGGTTTGAGGCCTACATCGTGGGCGGTGCAGTGCGTGATGCCTTGCTCGGCGTGATACCCAAAGATTTCGACGTTGCCACGAACGCCCGGCCTGAGGACGTGAAACACGAGTTTCGGCGCGCTTTCATCATCGGGCGTCGCTTCCGGCTGGTTCATGTCATGTTTGGCGACGAGACGATTGAAGTCTCAACCTTTCGCAGCAATACCGTCAAAACGACGGACGGCAGCAAGGGAGCGGGCGAAGTTGAATCCGATTCAACTGGGCGCATCACCTCGGACAATGTGTACGGCACCCAGGCCGAAGACGCAGCACGGCGCGACTTCACGATCAATGCGCTGTACTACGACCCAATGCGCGATGTCGTCGTTGATTTTTTGGGCGGACTCAAAGACGTCCAGAAGCGCACGCTGCGCCTGATCGGCAAAGCCGAAACGCGTTATCGCGAAGACCCGGTGCGCATGCTGCGCGCGATACGACTCGCGGTCAAACTCAAATGTGAAATCGCGAAAACGACGGCCGCGCCGATTCTTGAACACGCCGATCTCATACAAAACGTGCCACCTGCACGGCTGTTCGACGAGATTCAAAAGCTGCTGCTTTCGGGCTATGCGAATGAGACCCTTGCGGCATTGCGTAAACATGGTTTGGCCGAAGGTTTGTTGCCGCTGCTCGACCTGATTTACAAGCAGCCGGGTGGACAAAAGTTCATCGAGCTAGCGCTTGACAATACGGATCGCCGTGTCCGCGAGGACAAGCCGGTTTCGCCAGCGTTCCTGTTCGCCAGCCTGCTCTGGCACAAAGTCACAAAACGCTGGAGCGAGATTGAAGCGGGCGGCGAAAACCGCATTCCTGCGCTGATGCAGGCGATGGAAGAAGTCATCGACGGTCAGCGTGAAACCATCACCTTGCCGCAGCGATTTGCTGGCGTGACGCGCGAAATCTGGCTCATGCAGCCCCGGTTCGAGCAGCGCACCAGCAAGGCTGCGCTACGCGTGGTTGAGCAAGCGCGCTTCCGCGCGGCGTATGACTTTTTGCTGCTGCGAGCAGCCGCCGGCGAAGTGGAGCAGGAACTCGCCGACTGGTGGACTAATTTCATCGAGTCTGACCCCGATATTCGGCAGGAACTGATTAGCCAGCGGCAACGTGCGCAGGCGCGCCATACGAGCCCTTCAGGCGAGGGCACAGGCACGGACGGGCCAGCGCGCCGCCGTCGCTCACGTGGCGGTCGCGGGCGACGACGCGATAACGAAGGTGGCGCGGATAGCGGCGGTGCTGGGTCAGCCGACAACGCGTGACGGCGTCGGTGATCGCGTATCTCGCGCTGGGTAGCAATCTTGGCGACCCCTTGGAGCAGCTGGTAAAAGCACGCGCTGCGATCAACGCACTTTCCGGCGTTACGATTGTGTGCTCATCGTCCCTCTACCAAAGCCCGGCGTGGGGTAGTGACGAATTGCAACCCGATTACGTTAATGCGGTGATGTCTGTTCAGACCACGTTGTCCGCTCACGACTTGTGGCGGGCGTCATCCCGTGTCGAAGCCGCGCAGGGGCGCATGCGCAACGCCGCGCGCAATGCGGCCAGAACGCTCGACATTGATCTGCTCATGTACGGTGATGCGGCAATTCACACGACCGATTTGACCCTGCCCCACCCGCGCATGCACGAGCGCGACTTTGTGCTCATGCCACTCATTGAAATTGCGCCCGAAGCTGTGATTCCGGGACGTGGAAGTGCGCGCGATTGCCTGCAACGGATTGCCCATTCCGATATCCAGAAACTGAGCCACAATTCAGCATGGAACTGAACGATCTTCGATACATCGTCGTGGAAGGGGCCATCGGCGTTGGCAAGACCAGCCTTGCGCGCAAACTCGCCCAGAAACTCGGTCGCGATTTGCTGCTGGAGGCTCCAGCGGAGAATCCGTTTCTGGAGCGTTTCTATGCCGAGCCAGAGCGGTTCGCTTTAGCCACGCAGCTAAATTTCCTGTTTCAGCGCGCCGACCAGGTGAAAACTCTGTCTCAGATGAGCCTTTTTTCACGTGGGGTTGTCGCCGATTTTTTGCTTGAAAAAGACCCACTATTTGCGGCGCTGACGCTCTCTTCCGATGAGCTGAAGCTCTATCACAAGCTTTACTCGCATCTGCAGCCGCAGTCGCCGACGCCCGATCTGGTGATTGCATTGCAAGCACCGACCGACGTGCTGGTGCAGCGCGTGGCCCAGCGCGGCATTCGCTTTGAACAGCAGATGCGCCCCAGCTATCTTGCGCGGCTGTCAGACGCCTACACCCGTTTTTTCCACACCTATGACGCTGCGCCCGTGCTGTTCGTCAACACCGAAGGCCTCAATTTTGTTGACTCACGGTCCGACGTTGAGCTTTTGTTAGCGCGCGTCGCAGGAATGCGTGGCGAACGTGAGTTCTTCAATGTTGCGTCGGTTGCTTAGCGATCTCTACCATGGCTCAGTTAGGGTTTCTTCGTTACACTCTTCCCCATAACAACGGAGGCACGTGTTCTGTTCAATGGGGAGCCCGGATTGACGCGTCGATTACGTAGCAAGTCTCGTCTGGCTTTAGGTGCGGCTGCGTCGTGCGCAGTTGCCTCTGGCGTGGCAATGTGGTCGCCCGTCGCCCACGCACTGTCGTTCGGACGTGAACAGGTGACTTCGTACCTGGGTCAGCCGTTGCGGCTCGCGATTCCATTGTTGGGTGCAACCGGGGATTCTCTCGAAGCTCGCTGTTTCCGCGTGGTCCCCCCCTCACGTGACGACGGGCTCGCGGTGATCTCTCAAGCTCGCATCGAGCTGCAAACGGCTTCAAACCCTCCGCTTTTGATCGTTCGCAGCAATCGATCGGTGGACGACCCGGTCGTGCGCGTGAGTGTTGAAGCGGGCTGTGACAGTCCGATTCGGCGCGACTACACACTGCTGCTTGATCCGCCCTCGCTTCAGACGGCGGAAACGGTGCGTCCTGCGCCAGTGCTGACGCCGCCCGTGGCGACGGGCACCAGCACGAACTTGAATGAAGCAGTGCCGCCCCCGTCATCCGCCCCGAAGGCTGCTTCCAACGCGGGTGATCGAGCTGAACGCAGAGAGAGAGCCCGCGCTAAAGCAGCCGCTGCGAAAGCCAATGCCGGCGACTCGTCATCAGGCGGGCAGCGCAGTGTCCCGAGGTCTGCTACTAACGTCGACAGGTCCCTGCGCATTGCCCCAAATTTGGCAAACACGCAATCAGATCAGCTTCGTGTTCAGGACGGTTCCGGTGCCAGCAGCGCGCTAGTCGCCGATGCCTCGCTCGCTGCACTGGCGGTGCCGCGATTGAAAATTGCCAGCGATCTGCCGTCTTTCGAACCGTCACCTCCGGGTACAGCACGAGTCACTGACGAATTGCAGGCCGCGATCGCTAGTGACCGTCGCGCGCGGTTGCTCAGCACGCCAATTGAAGAGGATTTATCGCCGCGGCTTGAGGCAGATTTGGTGGTCGCAAAACGCCGACTGGCCGAGCTACAGTCTCAGTTGAGCGCTGCTGGTCTAACCGGTAAGTCCGACGTCGCCGCGGCGGGTGCGGGCGTGGCGGCGGGCGCGGCGGCAATTGCCAAAGGTACCGAAGCCGCAGCCGCGCCTGCGCCCAGCCGGAACTGGCGAGAGTGGTTGTGGATTCCAGGCGTACTTCTAGTGCTGGGGATGGTCGGGTTCCTGTGGCGGCAACGAAGCTCACAAAGCAAGGCGGAGGCGTTCTCGACATCGACATCGGCTACGACCGCCGATCCGCCGACGCTGCTCGATCAGGATGTTTTCGAGGCGACGCGACCTGCATACCCGCTGTCACCGGCGTCCACTCAAATCAGCGGGCGCCCACCGGCCAACTCAGCGCCGGTTCCGACGCTGATTGCTCCGGTACAAACGCCAGCGTCGCAACCGATTGCGTCGAAGCCGAGCCCCATCAACCCGCCGAGGCGCTCGCCGTCGACTGCGATCGCAGAGCGTGAAGCGTCCGACCGGCTCAATAATCCGCTGTTTCAGCTTGGCGACACGACCCGGCATGTCGACGTCACCGAGCTCTCGCAAGTGACCGACGAGGCGCAGGTGTACGTTGATCTCGGCCGCAGCGATGAGGCCATTGATATTTTGCGTGACCACATCGAATCGCAGACCTCGGAGCGCGATTCGCCAGCCGCGTGGCTGATGATCTTTGATCTCTACCGGCGTACCAATAATCGCGCGGGCTATGATGAATTGGCTCCGAAGTTCCGTACGCACTTCAACGGACGCATGCCAGATTGGGACAACTACGGTCACGAGCTTGCGCTCGACGATGGGCTGGAAGCTTTCCCGCATCTGGTCGCCGTTTTGCAACGCGATTGGGGCACGCCCGAGGCGCGCAAATTCCTCGAAGAGCTGCTCTACGACAATCGCGGTGGTTCCCGCCTGGGCTTCAGCCTGGCCGCTTATCGCGACATCTTGCTGCTACTTCAGGTGCATGAAGCGCTCGAGAGCGAGCAACCCGCGTTCGCCTCCGTTGATTGGGAGTCGCGCGGCGCTAATGACGACGATGGAACGCCAAAATGGGATCTTTCTCTGGACATGCTGGAGCCCGCCAAAGTGGGGGAGCTGGAATCGTTCCTGCGTAATCGCCCGCCGGACGATAAGTCCTGACAACTTCTAGCTTGCGTGACCGCGCTAAGCGCACGCAAGATGATTAAGGCAATGTATTGCAGAGCGGTCGTCTGAGCGAGAGACCACCTGTTTGCGGTGTCACCAAAAACTCACACGCATCGTAGCCCTGAGACTTCAAGCGACCGATGATTTCGGCCACTGCAACCGTTGGCAGCGAGGGCTCGCGCGACAGAATCCAGCCGTAGCGGCGCGATGGATGACCAACCACCGCCCAGCTGTAGTTCGGGTCAAGCGCGATAACCCAGTAGTCAGCCGCAACCCAGAACCGGTATTCGCCAAACAACTCAAGAAAAGTCACCTCAAGCTTGGACGCGACACTCGGATCACCGGCTCGGGCTCGCCCGCTCGCACGCTCACGCGTTCCATCGTCGCGAGTGCAAACGTTATCCACGCGGATCAGGGAATCCGCTGCAGTGCTGTAGCTAGCCTTGGTGTCACGCACGCACTTGCGTTGAAAGAATTGTGGAATCGAGGCAATCTCGTGCCAGGTACCGAGGTATCTGCTGACCTCAAACGATTCGACGGGCTTGACGTCGAACGCGTTTGCAACAGACATCGATAACGATGACGCCAGCAACGCCAACGCTAGCGGAAACACTTTCACTGGGCTAAACCCACTCGCTCTTACCGCCACGCCGTGCTTGACTCGCATGATCAGCGGTGTTGAGCGCGTGCGGCCTAGTAGCCGGTGGACGGCTTCGGAACGTCGCCTGCCGCAGGCTCAACGAGCGAAGTGGCAATATACGACTTGGCAGCTTGCGCAAGGTAGACGCCCTCGTGGGACAGTGTGATCATCTGAAAACCTTGTTTGCGGCGAATTGCGCCGACCTGGCCGCTCGCGCAAAAGATGCCCGCAAGCTTCTCATGCGCCTTGGCTCGGGCAAGGATATGCGCAATGGTGTCGATGCAGCGCTGATCGGTCAAATCGGTGCCGGGGCGTGCGCCCAACACCAGCGCTAAATCGGCGGGTCCGATGTAGATACCGTCAAGCCCAGGGGTGGCGAGGATATCGTCGAGGTTCTTGATACCGTCGAGCGTTTCAATCATCGCCAAAACGACGATCTCGTCATTGGCGTGATCAAAATAATCTGCGCCGCCATAAAGCAGACCGCGCGCTGGCCCAAAGCTGCGCATGCCGACTGGCGCGTAGCGACAAGCAGCAACCAGACGCTCGGCCTCTGCCCGATTATTGATCATCGGACAAATGACCCCATACGCCCCCGCATCAAGCAGATGCATGATGATCGCAGTGTCGTTCCAGGGCGCTCGCACGATCGGCACGGTGGGCGTTGCCGAAAGCGCCTGCAACATGGGCATCGCCTGCGCGAAATCGAACATACCGTGCTGCATGTCGACGGTGACACTATCAAAACCAGCATGGCCTAGCAATTCGGCCGAAAACGACGAGCCAAGTGCGCACCAACCGTTGGTGGTGCAATCACCGCGCAGCATTTTTTCTTTAAGCGTGTTTTTTTTCATAACCGTATTTGACGAAAGCAAATCTCATTATGGACTACGCATGCGTTGCTGCCACGCGTCACGTCCCGGTTTCACCGTGACGCGGCGCGCATCAGTTGCGGCCGATTAGTCCAGCTTCATCAGGAACGGGATTTCGACGTCATACTTGTCGCCCTCACCCTTGGTCCTGCAGGCCGAGTCCGTCAGTGCAGTGGCAAATGTCCGCTGCACCGCATTACGCAAACTACCGGGGGTAATGTTGCCCGCGCGCACATTGCTGAAGGTCCCGTCGGCGTTCACGGTTGCGATGATCGTACCCTCGATTCGATCCACACCAGCCTTGTTCATCTCGCGCGCCGGAGGCGAGTCAGGACGACAGGGCTGTGGCAATGAAGCGATACCAATCCTGGTCACAGCAGGCCTTGGAGCCGGTGGTGCCGCCACAGGTGCTGGCGGTGCTGGCGGTGCTGGTGGCACTGGCGGCGCGATTTTGTACTCAGCTTTCGGTGGCTCTGAGGTGGTCGTGATAGACGGCGTAGCGGGCGCAGCAACCACAACTTCAACCGGCGGCACATAGGGTGGCGGCGGTGGGGAAGACGGTGGAGGTGGCAGATTCGTCGTGCTCGGGGGCGGTGGAGGCGGCGGTGGAGGCGGCGGTGGTGGTGGAAGTTTGATTTCCTCCACAATCTTTGCTTCCAGCGGCTTCTTGATGACATCCACGGCTTTGCGCGCGAGGCCAGTGACCAGCGCGTAAACGATGAATATGTGCAAAGCGATCACGACGGCTACAGCCACCATTCGCTTGTTCGATTGCTTCGGGTTGTAGGAATAATCCATGCGAGATAAGCGCTTTCTTGAACGTCTGGTGCTTACAGCACGCGCTTAAAGGAATTGCTCATGACCGAGGATGCCCATCTTGACCAGTCCGGCGCGCTGCGACGCCGCCATGACATAGGCCACGATCTCATACTTGGCGAGCTTGTTTGGTCGCAGATGAATCTCCGGCTGCGTGGGAAGTGCCGCAGCAGCGACCATCTTGGCCTGAAGTTCATTCCTGTCCGCGACCATTGCGCCATTCCAGAATATTTGGCTGGCCTCGTTGATATCGATCTTGACGATCTCCGGCTCAATCGGTGGCTTCACATTCGAGGCCGGTGGCATGTTCATGTTGACCGAGTGCAGCTGGATCGGAATGGTGATGATGAACATGATGAGTAGCACGAGCATCACGTCAATGAGCGGTGTCGTGTTCATGTCGACCAGCATATCGCCGTCGCTACTGTTGTTGCCTACGTTCATGCTCATGAGAGGCTCCCTGGCGCTACTTTGAGCGTGACCATGATGAGGATTTTTGTCATGGTTATTCTCTCGCGGCGGGTTCGGTCAGGAACGCGATTTTGGAGATACCGGCCGAGCGGCAGGCAAAGATGACGCGACCTACACCGTCGTAGGTCGCCGTCAAATCACCGCGAATATGAACCTCGGGTTGCGGATCCATCTTGGAGACTTTTTTCAGGCGATCCGTCAAATCGCGGATGTCCCGGATCGGCGTGTCATACATAAACATCTTGCTGTCTGCGTTGACAGAGATCACGATGTTTTCTGGTTTCGATTCTCGAATCTGTATCTCTTCCTTCGGAAGCTGCAGTTTGATCGAGGTGGTGACCACTGGAATGGTGATCAGGAAGATGATCAGGAGCACCAGCATCACGTCCACTAGGGGCGTGGTGTTGATGCTGGAGTTGATCTGGTCTTCGTCGCTGCTACTACCTACGTTCATGCCCATGATTCAGGCTCCGATCGCGCGGGTGGTGCCGGTCTATCGCTTGCCGCCTGCGGCCGCCGCAGCCGAGCCGATCAACACCGAGTGCAGATCTGAGCCAAAGTTGCGAATCTTTTCGAGCGTGGTTTTGTTCTTGCGTACGATCAGGTTGTAGCCAAGCACCGCGGGCACCGCAACGGCGAGACCGATAGCGGTCATGATAAGCGCTTCACCCACGGGGCCTGCGACTTTGTCGATCGAGGCTTGGCCTGAGACGCCGATTCTGACCAAGGCGTTGTAGATGCCCCAGACGGTACCGAAGAGGCCCACGAACGGGGCGGTGGACGCGACCGACGCGAGGAAGGCCAATCCGTTTTGCATGTTGCTCTGGACGCTCTCGGTGGCGCGCTGAATGCTCTGCGAGACCCATTCCGAGAAGCTGATGTGGGCTAACAGTCCATCGTGCTTCTTGGTCGACTCCAGAGCGGCTTGCGCGATAAAGCGGTAGGGACTCTGCTCTTTAAGCGTTTCGACACCTTGAGCCACTGACGGAGCGTTCCAGAAAGTGGATTCAGCATCCTTAGCCTGGCGACCAATTTTGGACAGCTCCAACAGCTTGGAAATCATGATGTACCAGGTGCCCACCGACATGATGATCATGATGATGAGCGTGGTTCGCGAAACGATGCCGCCTTCGTTCCAGAGGGCTTCGATGCCGTACGGGTTTTCGACTTTTTCCACCGTCGGCTTGCCCGGCTGGAACGCTGGTGCGCCTGGTACGGCGGCGGGTGGCGTTGTGGCGGGAGGAGTCGCCACTGCGGGCGACGAAGACGTCGCAGGGGTAGCTGGCGGGGTTTGGGCTATCGCAGCGACCGGCAGCAGCAACGCCGAGGAGACCATGGACACCGCAGCCAAAGTCGCAAGCGCGCGCTGCGCGGAACAAACAAATGATTTCATGGACACAAATCTTTCCTCTTCGCTAATGAGCCGGATCGCAGCCTTAGCGCAAATATAAATTTAACCAACTATTATGCCTCAATTAGAACTGCTCCTTGTATGACGTGTGACAACAAGCTAACAGCATCAAGGCGTTCAAAATCGAAGATTAACAGAGGTCACTGGCAGCAATGTCTATGCCGCGCGCAATTCATTCAGAAAAGGTGGCACCCGTTGCAACTAATCATCGCCGCGACTGCGACGAAGCAACAAGCGCTCAATGCTATTGAGCGCTTCATACCATGAGGCAAACTCTGCAAAGAAGTCTCTGTCAACGTCATCGGGCTCATGGTTGACCCGCGAGGGCATCGCGTGCTGCTGGCGAACGAGATCGAAAATTTCCCGCCATGTCCGGTTGCCGTTGAGCGCGAGAAAAATTTGGCGCACGACCGATGTTGGATACATGTCGCGACGCAGCCCCGATTGACTATGTGTCAACAAAAAAGGCTTGCCGTGATGTCCGTCAATCACCGAGGCGAGAGCAGAACCTGACGCGGGATGCGTCTCGCGCAGAAAAAAGGGAACGTATCGAAGGTCGCCGTACGGCGCAACAACCTCGCTGCCGCGTGTCGCGAAAAACGCATGCAGCACCAAATCACCACCGACCAGTTCAGCCAGTGACTCTTGCTCACGTTGTGACTTTGAACTAATCAGAGCGAGCTCTGGCAAGTCGTGTAGCCAGGTTGACGGCGAATACGGCAAACGCCCGCGATGCACATCGGAAAAGTAAATATGAAGCGCGTGCCTGTCAGCGAGCCACTGATATATCTCTTCAACATCGTAGGCGCGATCTTGCGAGTGCAGCAGCAAGTCATAGAGTGCAGCGTCGCCTCCCTGATGCAAATCCGGGTGCAATTCGGCCGAACGGGCCAGCCAATTCGTACGCGGCAACTTGGCAAGCAACCGTTTCGCCTGATCGACTCGTTCGGCGTACGTTGCAGCCGCTGGCAGACGGCGCAGAATCTCTTGTGCCTGGTAAATGCCGATGCGACCGATCTTGCCGTACAGCAACACGGCCATGGCACCATCGCGCGCGAGCGAACGAAGCAGCACTGCCAGACCCGCCTCGGGATCAGCTAAATGATGCAGAACGCCGACGCAATTGATGAAATCAAACTCACCGAGATTCATCGTCGGCAAGTCGAGCAAATTCCCTTGAATAAATTCAATGGCTTCGAGCCCCCTGCGCGCTGCGCGTGCCCGCGCAATGTCGATGGCTGCCGCGCTTAGATCAAGGTGAACGATGCGCGCACCAAAGATGCCTCGCTCGCGCAGTTGCTGAGCGATGAAAATGGTGCCGTCACCGGTGCCGCCACCGGCAACCAGTACGCGGAACCTCGCATCGAATTCGCGCTCGCCACGAAAGCAATGGTGATTGAGTAGATCAAGATCATCTAGCCAGGTGCCAATCAGCCGCGTGTCCTCATCGGCTGGATCGCGCGGCGGGTACGGTAGCGCTTCATACTGCGCCGCTACAGTCGCGCTGATATCGGGCACCATTAATGCGTTTGCTTCATTGGTTTTGTCGGTCTGGCCAGTTTCATAGTCAAGAGCAATCATGCTAGTGGCGCAATCAAGTAATTGCGTTGGCGGCCCGCTACCTGATCAGACACACAACGGTTTGGATCGAACTCTACCGGATGTCACCTATCACTATGTTCCTTGCGATCATACCGCACGCCCTGGATGACGCTTTCGCGCGTGGATACTCGACATCACGTTGCTGCAAACCAGCAACCCAGAAACAAAAAGCCCGCGTCCTTGCGGTACGCGAGCTTTTTGGGCACCGGGGCCAGACAGAGACTCAGCGCCTGAGCGCCAAGACTGCCTTACGCTTTACCTGAATTTGTATTCGAGCGCAGCGCGGTACGTACGACCACGTGGGTCAACGTACGTTGGGTCAAAGCCGACCTGGAAGTACTGATTCTGAAGAGTGAAAGGTGGGCTGCGATCCATGAGATTGCGGACACCAAGCTTTACTTTCAGGTTCTTAATGCCAGACCAGGTGAGTGCTGTGTCCCATGTCTCGTAAGGCGACACTTCGCGAGTACCGCCCTGATCCTGGTAGGCGCTCTGCCAGTTGTAGCCAAGGTAGGCATTCCACGGACCACGATCCCACGACACCGATGTTGTGTGCTTGAAGCGAACCACCGGGCCAAAGTTTGCCCATTGACCCACGTTCTCGGTCTCAGCGCTGCTATTGCCTGTCCGCGACTTTTGTGAGCCGAGGTAGGTGCCTTCCATTCCAAGCGTGAAATCACCCACCGCCGTCTTCGGAATACGCAATCTGATCGAAGCGTCGAAACCGCTGGTTTTCTGTTTCGACACGTTACCGTAGAGCGAGCCAACGTAGTTGATCACTGTCCGGCCCGTCGCCGCATCAACCTTTGTGATGATATCCGGCGAGTAGATGCTCGAACTGGTGCGCGTAGTTGGATTGAAGTTGGCGATGTAGTCTGCCAATTTCGCATCCGGGCTGATGATGCCGATCACGTCTGTCTGATCGATGTTGAAGTAGTCGAGGCGCAACGATACGTTGGGTGTAGGTTCAGCCACGATGCCCAAAGTGAACTGCTTCGACTTCTCTGGTTTGAGATTAGGGTTACCGCCCTGTCTGACCGTCAACTGCGCATTGCAGTATTTCGGATCAAAGCGGGCCTCGCAGCCTGCGGCACCGCCGTACAGCGGATCGTCATAGGCACCACCCGTATTGGTTTGTGTCTGCGGCAACAGGAGCTCAGGCAGCGTAGGTGCGCGGAAGCCTTCGCCGTATGAGCCGCGGAGCAAAATTTCCTTCATTGGCTGCCAACGCAGGCCCACCTTCGGGGTAACCGCATTACCAAAGTCACTGTAGCGGTCATAGCGGACCGCTAACTGCGCTTCAAGATTTTTGACAATCGGAGCATTAGCCTCGGCGAACAAAGCGACGACATTGCGTTTACCGACCACTGGCAATTGATTACCACCGCCGCCGAGCACGTCGCCGTCATTGAGCACGGCGAGTGGCGTGTCGTTGTACTTAACCTGTCGCGCTTCGCCGCCTAGAGAAACACCAAGCGGTCCGGCTGGAAGTTGCGCAATTTCGCGCGACATATTGAAGTCAAATCCGGTGTTGGATGACTTGGCTACCCGTACGTCTTGCAGCACAAGCGTCGAGCGCAGCAGCGCCAGGCCAGCCGCATCGTTCGGCCCCCACAGGTTGATGTTGCCAGTGGCAACTGCGGGCAAGAACTTCGATTCGAAGACCCAACCGCCAACGTAGCGGTCAGCCACTTTAGATTCGGCGTAGTACAGGCCGGTTTTGTAGTCCCAACCCCCAATGATGCCTTCGAGCCCGATCAACGCACGGCCTTCATCAGCCTTTGGCTGATTGGCACGACCACCCAAGTCAATGGTGCGGTAGTAGACGTTCAGCGGGCCAGTCAGCGCTACGCCGGGAACGGCGGGTGTAATTCCCGCGCCGGGGTAGTAGCGACCGTTAGCCGGGTAAAGCAGCGGATCGCCGTTAAACGTGGTCGCTTCCGACGCTGGCACCGGTGAGACCGTGAACAATGTCTTTTGCGTGGCGTAGTTGAGTTCTGCGATGAACTTGTTGTTCGCGTTGATCTGGAACGCAGCCGAACCGACGAACGAAAGTTTCTCGGTCGGCGTAACGACATCGATCACGCTGGCGTAGTCGAAGCGGCATCGCGAATCAGTTGCGCTGGTACCGAGTGACGTGGGCGGCGTGCAGTTCTTGCCATATCGGTTGGCGAACGGATTGACGAAGCCTGCATCAGTCAGAATATTCGCCGGGAAAGAGTTTGAACTCAGACGATTAATCAGAATCGCACCTGTAGTGCGGTCCCTAATCAAAGCCGTGGCTGCGTAGTCACGGTCGGACGCTTTCAGGGCTTCCTGCTTGTAGTAATTAAACGAGCCGAAGGCGTTGAAGCCATCTTTAGCGAGATCGCCGATACCAAACGTGGCCGTCGCACTGTAGTACTTGCCGTTACCTTTGCCATCGGGCATTGCCGCCTGAATTTCAGCGATACCGCCATTGAAATCACGACGCGTAATGAAGTTGATCACGCCTGCAATTGCGTCAGAGCCGTAAATAGCCGACGCACCGTCACGCAGCACTTCAACGCGCTCAAGCGCAGCCAATGGAATGGCACCGAGGTTGACCGCACCGCCGTCCAATGCGTACACCGCGAGACGACGACCGTTCAACAGCACCAGCGTGTTGTTGGAACCCAGGCCGCGCAATGAGGCGCCTGCGAAACCGGGACGCGCTGAGTCGCCCAAAGCGAGTGAAGAGTTGTAGCCACCGCCGTTGTTGGCGGACAAACGCTCGATCAGATCAGCGGCCGAGGTGGCACCGCTGCGCTCAATCTCGGCGCGGGTGATCACGGTAACCGGCAGTGCGGTTTCGCTATCGATGCGCTTGATGTTTGAGCCCGTAATTTCGACACGTTCGACTTTTTGTACGTCCTGAGCAAAGGCGGTGTTGGTGGCCGCCATCACGGCCAGCGCGTTGATCACCGCGAGAGCGATGTGCTTTCGTTTTGTATTCATGTATATCCCCGAAGATGACAAGTAAATGACACATGGATTGTGCATTAGCGCATGCTCGCTGTCAGCTTGCTGTGCAGCGACGTCGACGGCACCGGGAAATGCAGGGATCAATAGCGGAGCTAGTCGGTGGCGATTAGTGCACTGATTTTTAAGGGTTTTTTACTTTCTGAAGCGTAACTTCAACGAAAAAACGTTGGAAACGCCGCCTTCAGCCTTATCGTACTTCCTCATCAGCTTTTGTTTGCAACCCTTATTTATGCGGGGCTATATGGCTTTTTGTTGATATGTCGACTTATTGCAAAATTCCGATCTAGCCCATATGCCACAGTCTTTTTGTTGAAAAGCCAATAGGTTCACGTTGTGAATGCGCAACACTGTAGAAAAGGGGCAGAAACAAAAAGGGCCCGCACTAATGGC
>Ga0105044_10005431_pt1 | contig 17554 bp, 16 predicted proteins | sample MAT01_FD_78092 | JGI IMG/M metagenome (GOLD analysis project Ga0105044, IMG submission 78092) | Freshwater microbial communities from Lake Fryxell liftoff mats and glacier meltwater in Antarctica - MAT-01 | ecosystem: Environmental > Aquatic > Freshwater > Ice > Liftoff microbial mat | place...
CTGTCGGAGAAATTCGGCGACTGGGCCGGCGGACCGCTGGAAGGATTGAGCGAGCAAGAGCGCGCGATTCTGCCGCAAGATACCGAAGGCGCCCGGCGAGTGTACACGGATTCCGCCGGCAACCAGGTGTATTGTTCGATCGTGCTGGCCGGGCGGGACGTCACGAGTATTCACCGGCCGGAGCTGTGCTTGCCCGGACAAGGCTGGTCCATTCAGACCTCGTCTGTGGAACCGGTGACGGTTCCCTCGGCGGCGGGCGGGTCCTTGGAGTTGATGCGCCTGAACACCGTGCGCAACCATCAACTACCCGACGGCCGCACGGTGCAGGGACGATCTATCTTTGTGTATTGGTTTGTGGGCAAAGACCGGACCACCGCGCATCACTTGGAACGCATCTTCTGGACTACCAAAGACCGGGTGTTGCACAACACCAACCATCGCTGGGCGTACATCCTGATCCATTCGCCCGTGCGCCTCGAAACCAATACGGCAGATGAAATCAAACGCGCCGATGCCGCCGCAATGAAAATCACTGCGCGCTTTGTGCAAGATTTGTATCCCACGCTGGTGAAGCCGGCCGTCGAGAGCTGAGCCGACCGCGATGCCAAGCAAGCAACGAGATTTGGCGATCCAGTTCAACCAGTTCACCGACGCCATCTTTATCGCGGCGGTCTTCTGGCTGGCGCACGCGTTACGGGAACATCTGGCGTACTGGTTTCCGCTGCCGGTTTCCTGGGCAGGTTTGTTCTCGGTCGAGTTTTCGCCCATCTCCACCTTTCGGAATTACAAATGGCTCTACTTGGTGATCCTGCCGGTCTGCCCATTCGTGTTGGATCTCAACGGATTCTACGAGCGGCGTAACTCGCTGGGAGTGGGCCAGACACTCTGGCTGCTCGTGAAGAGCATCGGCCTGTGCGCGTTGGTGGTCATCGCCACGATGTACTTTCTCGGGCTGTCGGGGTTGAGCCGGAGCGTCATCATGCTCTTTGCGGTATTTGCCGTCGTCACGCTGTTTCTGAAGGATCAACTCTTCCAGCTTTACCTGCGGCGCAACATTCAGACCGGGCGCTACACGCGCTCCGTCATCTTGGTGGGAGCAGCCGAGCGCAATGCCGAGTTTGAACGCCTCTTGAGCGATCATCCTGCCTGGAACATGACTGTCCTCGCCAAAATCGAACCCGACCCGGGTCTCATCAACACCCTGTCTGCCATGTTGCACCGCAACCCCGTGAGTTGCGTCATTTTCAACGTGACCCAAACCTCGTTCAGCGAAGTGGAACAAGCCATCCTCGTCTGCGAGACCGAAGGCATCGAAGCGTGGCTGGTCGCCGACTTTGTCAAAACCTCCATCGCCCGGGCCACCGTGGATGATTTTTACGGCAAACCATTGCTCGTTTTTCGCACCACTCCGGACATCTCCTGGCAACTCATCTGCAAACGGATCATTGACGTGATCGGCTCCGGCACCGCCTTGATTGTCATGGGACCATTGCTCATGCTGCCACTGGCCGTCATCATCAAACTCACCTCACCCGGCCCGATCCTCTTCCGCCAAAAACGCAGCGGCCTGCACGGCCGGTTGTTCATGATGTACAAGTTCCGCTCGATGGTTACCAACGCCGAGATGTTGCGGGCCGAGTTGGAAGCCTACAACGAACAAACCGGCCCCGTCTTCAAAATCAAGGATGACCCGCGCGTCACGCCCATCGGACGATTTCTCCGCCGCACCAGTCTCGACGAACTCCCCCAACTCTGGAACGTCCTCAGTGGCGAGATGAGCCTCGTTGGTCCGCGCCCACCGATTCCCGGCGAAGTGGAACAATATCACCCGTGGCATCGCCGCCGGCTCTCCATGAAACCCGGCATCACCTGCCTCTGGCAAATCGGCGGTCGCAACAACATCGCGTTCGAAGAATGGATGAAGCTCGACCTCCAGTACATTGACAACTGGTCGCTCTGGCTCGACCTCAAAATACTCGCCCGCACCGTGCCCGTCGTGGCCTCCGGTCTGGGCGCCCACTAGGAGAACATCATGCCCCCCCCCACCACCGTCGTCACCGGCGGCGCCGGCTTCCTCGGCTCCCACCTCTGCGACCGGCTCCTCGCCGAAGGCCATCGCGTCTTCGCGCTCGATAATCTGCTCACCGGCAACACCGACAACATCGCGCACCTCGCCGGCAACTCCCGGTTCACCTTCATCCACCACAACGTCACCGAATACATCTATCTCGCCGGCCCGGTGGATTACGTCTTCCACTTCGCCTCGCCGGCCAGCCCGATTGATTACCTCGAACTTCCCATTCAAACCCTCAAAGTCGGCTCCCTCGGCACCCACAACGCCCTCGGCCTCGCCAAAGCCAAAAACGCCCGCTTCCTCCTCGCCTCCACCTCCGAATGTTACGGCGACCCGCTCCAGCATCCACAAACCGAAAGCTATTGGGGCAACGTCAACCCCATCGGTCCGCGTGGCGTCTATGACGAAGCGAAGCGGTTTGCCGAAGCGATGACCATGGCCTATCACCGCTATCATCACGTGGACACCAAGATCGTCCGCATCTTCAACACCTACGGCCCCCGCATGCGCCTGCGCGATGGCCGCGTCGTGCCGGCTTTCGTGGGGCAGGCGCTGCGCGGTGAACCGCTCACCGTTTTCGGCGACGGCAACCAGACCCGCAGCTTCTGCTATTGCAGCGACTTGATTGACGGTATCTACCGGCTCAGCCAGTCCGACTTTCATGAACCGGTCAACATTGGCAACCCCACCGAGTTCACCATCCTCGACTTTGGCAAACTCATCCAAAAAATCATCGGCTCGAATTCCCCCGTCATTCACAACCCGCTCCCGCAAGATGATCCCAAACAACGCCGGCCCGACATCACCCGCGCCCGGCAACTCTTGGGTTGGGAACCGAAAGTGGATCTGGAAACCGGCCTCCGTCAAACCATCGAGTACTTTCGCGGCAAGGTCTAGCCGGTCAGCGGAACGACGCAGTGAGCCGCCCTGTATCGCAGATAAATCAAGGGTTTTAGTTTGACTCAGGAAATCCGTTCTGTCACAAAACCCGCGGGGCGGTCACGACGGTCGCCTCCCATAACAAGGGGCAATCTTTCTCAGGAGGAATGATGAACAAAGCTCAGTTGGTTGACGTTGTGCAGAAGGAACTCGGCAAAGAAATCAGCAAGGCGGCCGCCGAGCGCGCGTTGAACGCCGTGCTCGCCGGCATTCGCAAAGGCGTGAAGACCGGCACCCCGGTGCAGTTGGTTGGGTTTGGCACGTTTCGCGTCTCCCGCCGTCCCGCGCGCAAGGGCCGGAACCCGAAAACCGGCGAACAGATTCAGATTCGCGCTTCGAAGACCGTGCGTTTCAGCGCCGGCCAAGGTCTGAAGGAAAGCCTGTAGATCGTTTCCACAATGTGGTCGGGGGGCGGCTCACGTGGCCGCCCCTTTTTTGTCTCGGGTTACAGTTCGGCGCTGCTGCCAAACTCCGGCACGCTGATTTCCGCCCGCGGATGCAGCTCCCGCAATGATCCGGCAAGCGCCTCAGCGGCTTCGAGTTCGCCGTGGACGAGAAAGATGCCGCGCACCGAGCCGGTGACTTGTCCCGCCCATGACCGCAACTCATGTTGATCCGCATGACCGGAGTACGCGTTGATGGTTTCGATGCGCGCTTTCACTTGGTAAGGCTCACCGAAGATGTTGACCTCCTTGTGGCCGGTTGCGAGATGGGAGCCGAGAGTGTGCGGCGCACACCAGCCCACCATGAGGATCAGGTTCCGCTTGTCCGTGATGTTGTTCTTGATGTGATGCCGAATCCGCCCCGCTTCGGCCATGCCGGAGGCGCTGATGATGATGCACGGCCCTGTGAGATCGTTCAGTTGCTTGGATTCCTCGACGCTACCGGTAAAGGTGATGTTCGCGTTGGCGAAGGGATTCTCCGGACTCATCATCACGTCGTGAAAATGCTTGTTGAAACATTCCGGATGCCGGCGAAACACGTCCGTAGCGTTGCGTGAGAGCGGACTATCCACGTAGATCGGCAACGCCGGCAGACACCGGGTCTGCATCAATCGAAACAGCGTGAAGAGCAATTGCTGCGTCCGATCCACCGCGAACGCCGGAATGATGATCTTGCCGTTGTCGGCGACAGCGCGATTGATCATCGCGCAAACACGCTCGTCCACGTCGTCCAAAGATTCATGCGCCCGGTTGCCATAGGTGCTCTCCATGAGCAGATAGTCAACGTCGCGGGGATGCGCTGGATCGCGAAGCATGTTGTTGTTGCCCCGGCCAATGTCCCCACTAAACGCCAGCCGCACCCGGCGTCCGTTCTCCTCCAGATCCAGCACCAGCATCGCGGAGCCGAGGATATGCCCTGCGTCCAACCACGTCACCGTCACGCCGTCGGCAATGCGCACCGGCTGGTCGTACGACACCGGCGCGAACTGTTCCAACGCCTTGGTTGCGTCCGCCTGGGTGTACAACGGCTTGACCAGCGGCAATCCTTTCCGCGCCAGTTTCTGGTTGAGGAAGGCCGCGTCCTGCTCCTGAATATGCGCGCTATCCAACAACATGTACTGACACAAATCGGTCGTCGCTGCCGTGGCGTGGATTTTCCCCGCGTACCCCTGCTGACACAACACCGGCAACAACCCGCTGTGATCAATGTGCGCATGACTCAACAAAACCGTGGTGATACCAGTGGCTGCGAACGGCAGCTGGCTGTTGTACTCGATGGTCTTGCTGCGGCGTCCCTGAAACATCCCACATTCGATGAGCACGCGTTGCCCCTTTACTTCCAACAGATGTTTCGAGCCGGTGGTGGTGCGGTTTGCGCCGAAGAAGTGGAGTTTCATACGCCCCGCCATTCTGCCATGCACTTGACCAGACCGGCAACCGCGAACTACACTACCGCCCACGACTGCGGAGGGATGGCCGAGCGGTTGAAGGCGGCGGTCTTGAAAACCGCTAGGCGCGCAAGCGTCTCGGGGGTTCGAATCCCTCTCCCTCCGCCACTCTCATTATGCTCATCATCGGATTACAACTGGGTGGGGCGGCGCTCTTTGTCGCGGGCACGCTCGCGTTGCGCCGCTGGTTGCTCCACAATCCCACCCCCCGGACAGCGGCGCGCAGCGGATTGCTCAGTCATTTCATGTTTCATCTACTGCTGTTTGGACCGCTCTTGCTGGGGATCGTGAATCCCGGGTTACGACAATTCGATGCGCTGGTGCATCTACCATCCTTACCGGCGATGTCGCGAGTGGCCGGGATGATGTTGTTGGGGATCGGCGTCGCGCTCATCGTGCTTGCTTCAGGATTGTTGGGACGCATCGGCAAAGGCGCGCCGTCCTTTTTAACACCCAAAGAATTCGTGGCATGCGGTCTGTATGCCCGGTGTCGCAACCCGCTGGCGCTGGGGTGGTACGTATTCTGTGCCGGCATCGCCCTCTGGGCGAGTTCCACCTACCTCACGTTGTTGTGCCTGCTGGTGCTGGTGCCGGCCCACGTCTTCTTTCTCAAACGCTTTGAAGAAGTGGAACTAGAAATCCGCTTCGGGGCCAGCTATCGCGACTACAAAGCCCGCACGCCGTTCCTGTTCCCCCGGCTAGCGGTCCATCCGTAACGCCACCGTGTCCGTTACTCCCCACCCTTGCCGCGGATGCCGGGCTCGGTGAGGAGGCGGAGGTTGAAGATTTCGTCGAGTTCCTTGTCGCTCAAGCCGGATTTCTCGCGAGCCACCTGCCGGACGGTCTTGCCTTCTTTGTAGGCGGTTTTGGCGATCTCAGCGGCTTTGTCGTAGCCGATGACCGGGGCCAGTGGCGTACACATCGCGAGACTCTGTTCGACGAGCGAGAGGCAACGTTCCCGGTCGGCTTCAAGGCCTTTGACACCGGCATCGGCGAAGTTGCGGGCGCCGGTGGAGAGCAAATGAATGCTCTCGAGCAATTGCGCGCCGATGAGCGGCATGGCGACATTCAGCTCGAAGAAGCTTTGGAGACCACCGAGCGTGATACTGACATCGGCGCCAATCACCCAGAGCGAAACCTGAATCAAACTCTCGGAGATGACCGGGTTCACCTTCCCCGGCATGATGGAGCTGCCGGGTTGAACCGCCGGCATTTTGATTTCGCCGATACCGCAGCGCGGGCCGCTGCCGATGAGGCGGATGTCGTTGGCGATCTTGGCGAGGCTGACAGCGATGGTTTTCAAGCAACCACTCGCTTCAACACACGCATCCCGGTTGGCAGCGGCCTCGAAGTGATTGCGCGCCTCGGTCAATTTCACGTTCAATTCGACGGCGAGCTTGGCGATGGTCTGTTTCGGGAAGTCCGCGTGGGAGTTCAACCCCGAGCCGACGGCGGTACCGCCGAGCGGCAACTCGCTCAACACATCAATCGCCCGACGCGCGCGCGCGACGCTGTATTCGACCTGCGCGGCGTAACCGGAAAATTCCTGACCCAACCGCACCGGCGTGGCGTCCTGCAAATGCGTGCGGCCGATCTTGAGAATATCATCGAAGTCTTTCGCCTTCTGCGCCAGTTCGCCGTGCAGATGTTGCAAGGCCGGGATCAGTTCTTCCTGGATGGCCGCGATGACGCTCAGGTGGATCGCTGTCGGAAAAACGTCGTTGCTGGATTGGCAGAGATTGACATGGTCGTTCGGATGAACCGGGGCTTTGTCGCCGCGTTTGCCACCGAGGATTTCATTGGCGCGACTGGAGATCACCTCGTTGGTGTTCATGTTCGTCGAGGTGCCGGAGCCGGTCTGGAAGATGTCCACCGGGAACTGCGCGTCGAGCTTGCCGGCGACGACCTCGGTCGCGGCGGCGACAATCGCGTCGCTGACTTTCTTCTCAATCAAACCAAGTTCGAGATTCGTCTTGGCTGCGGCGCGTTTGATCTGTCCCATCGCGTGAATCAGCCGGGGCGGCAACGGCCAGCCGCTAATCGGAAAGTTCGTCACGGCGCGCTGCGTTTGCACGCCGTAATAAGCCTCGGCCGGCACTTCCAGTGGTCCCATGGAATCTACTTCGATGCGTGTGCTCATTTTTTCACCTTCTCGTACAATCTCAAAATGTTGCCTTCGGGATCCTCAAACTCGGCCAGCCAAAATCCATATTCCAGCCGGGGTTCGTAATGGAATTTGGCGCCGAGGGATTGGAGTTTCGCCGCGACGTTTTTGATGTCACTCACGTCGAAGCTGAATTTGATCGTGTTGTGCGCTCGATTGGCACCGGCGAAATGCTCCGGCTTACCCTGATGCAGCGCGAAGTGCGAGCCGGTGCCCACGGCATATTCCACCCACCACTTGGCGTCCACCACTAGCTTGGCGAGACCAAACGCTTGTTCGTAAAACGCGCGTTGTTTGGCCAAGTCCTGGCAGTAGAGAAAAACGACGCTGATCTGATTGATACTGCTCATGTCGCTACTTCAGCCCAAATCCACTGGCCGCCGTCACCGCCATTTCCACCAGCGGGCGCTGGTAGATACCCAAACCGATCATCGCCACCATGCACACCACCAACGTCACGCGAACCGGCAGGGTCACAGGAATGGCGGTTGAATCTTCCGGTTCCTGTATGTAGATGGCGCGGGCGACATTGAAATAGAAATACAGCGAGACCACCACCGCGGCCGCACCAATGGCGGCCAGCACGTAATAGCGCCCGTCCGTCGCCGCCCGTTCAATCACGGCGGCGAACAGTTGGAACTTCCCAAAGAACCCGCTCAACGGCGGCACGCCGGCCAACGACGCCATCGCCAGAAACAACGCCAACCCCAAAATTGGCGCACGTTTGCCAAGACCCGCGAAACTCGGAATCTCATCGCTCCCAGTCACGTTGGTGACTGCCACAATGACGATGAAGGCGCACAAGTTCGTGAAAGCGTATTGCCCCAGATAAAACAACACCGCCCCGGCCCCGAGCGCATTCACCGCCGCCACGCCCATCAACAGATAGCCGGCGTGGCCGATGGAGGAATACCCCAGCATCCGCTTGATGTTACGCTGCGAAAGTGCGCCGAGATTGCCATACACCAACGTCGCTGCCGCCAGCACCACCAAAAGAATCGCCCACGTCTCCTGCACCGGTAGCAGCCCGGCGTACAACACGCGCAACAACAGCGCAAACCCGGCCGCCTTGCTGCCCACCGCCAGAAACGCCGTGACCGGCGTGGGCGCACCCTGATAGACATCCGGCACCCAAATCTGGAACGGTACGCTGGCGATTTTGAAACCTAGCCCGGTCAGCACCAGCAACATCCCGAATGTGAACGCGCCATTGGGAATCCCGGTCTGGCGCAAGCCGGCGGCGAGTGTGTCGAAATTCGTCGTGCCGGTCGTGCCGAACACATAGGCAATCCCGTACACCGTGAACCCGCTCGAAAGCGCGCCGAGAATCAGATACTTCGTGCCGGCTTCCAACGACGGGATCTGCCGGCGCAAGTAACTCGCGAGGATGTAAAACGTGATCGTCACCAACTCCAACGTCACAAACAGCAGGATGAAATCGTTCACCGACGCAATCAGCAACATGCCGGTCGCGCAGAACAGGATCAGCGCGTAAAACTCCGCCACCCCGGCTTCGATCCGCTTTGAAAATTCCGCCCCCATCACCAGCACCATCGCCGTCGCGAGCAGGAACAGCCGTTTGAAGAACAACGCAAATGCATCCAGCCGGTACATCCCATGGAACAACGTGTCCTCCACCGGCTTCAGGGAGAAGCTGTAGAGGAACAGCACGCCGACGAGCGTCCCGACGATCAACCCCAACTTCCGCCGATCCTCGACCGGCCGAAACGCATCCGCCAACAGCGTCGTCACGCCGAGAATGACCAGCAACGTCTCCAATTGAATCGCGTACAGGTTCACTGCTTCACCACACTTTCCACCTTGTCACCCTGAGCGAAGCGAAGGGTCTCTATCGTTTCTGGCCTTTTCTCGGACGGACTGAGATTCTTCGCTTCGCTCAGAATGACAGACTGGGTGGAAACAATCCGCTCCACGCTCGGTTTGATGATATCCGTCAGCAACCGCGGCCAGAAGCCGACGGTCAACAAGACCAACAACAGCAAGACGTAGGGAAACCTCTGTTTGAAAGTCACCGCGTCTTTGAGCATCGCCCATTTCTCATCGAACGGTCCGAAGAAACTCGTCCGCACCGCCCACAACAAGTACGTCGCCGTGACCACAATCCCCCAGACCGCGCACACCGTCGCCACGCGGAATACCGTCGAGCCTTGCTGCCACGCGCCGAGGAACACCATCATTTCGCTCGCAAAATTAGCAAAGCCCGGCAGCCCGCTCGACGCCATCGCCGCCATCACCATGCACACGCTGATGAACGGAATCTTCTTCGCCAAGCCGCTCAACGCCGTCACATCCCGGTTATGCGTCTGATGATAGAAGAAGCCGATCAGCGAGAACGTCAACGCCGCCATCACGCCGTGTGCGAACATCAGCAGCACCGCGCCGCTCACACCGATCACGTTCAGCGTCGCGATGCCGAGCATCACGTAGCCCATGTGACTCACCGAGCTGTACCCGATCACAAACTTCCAATCTTTCTGTGTCAACGCCGTCAACCCGGCATACAGCACATTGAAAATGCACAAGATCGCCAGCAAATCCGCCCAGTGCCGCGCGCCTTCCGGCAGAAGCGGCAGAGCCAGCCGGATGATGCCGTACGCCCCGAGCTTCTTCAGCACACCGGCGTGCATCATCGAAGCCGCTGTCGGCGCCGCCGCGTAACCAATCGGCGACCACGTGTGAAATGGGAACAACGACGCGAGGAAACCAAATCCAAACAACAAACACGGGAACACCCACCGTTGCGTCTCGCCGCTCAACCGGAGATTCTGCTGCAACTCCACCATGTCGAACGTCCGGCCGCCGGCGAAATACATCGTCAACAACCCGATCAGCGCGAGCACCGCACCCGCCGTCAGGTACAACGTCAACTTCATCGTCGCGTATTCCTTCGTCCGTCCATGCTTACCGGCGGGCAAGGACCCGAACATGCCAATGAGTAAGTACATCGGGATCACCGCCAGTTCGTAGAAAAAGTAAAAGAAGAACATATCGAGCGCACAAAACGTCCCGCTGATGCCCGACGTGAGCGCCAGAAACAAAATGTAATACTCCTTCTCCCGCTCATGAATCTCATTCGACACCAGCGCGCCGCAGAACGACACAATCCCGACGAGCAACATCAACGTCATCGAAATCCCGTCCACGCCGAACTTCAGATTCACCCCCAGCGACGGCAACCACTCAATGGACTTCACAAACTGAAACCCGGCATCCTGCCGGTTGAACTGCGAGAAGATATACAACGTCAGCAACAGCGACACCCCCGTCGCAAACAGCGCTAGCGCCCGAATCGCCCCCGGCTTCTTCGCCGGGAACAAAAACGTCAGAAACGCCGCCGCCAGCGGGAGCAGCACTGCAATTGTCAGCAAGTTTTCCATTTTCCTACATCACTTCAAATTCTTTTCTTCCAAAAATATGGTCGCCGTTTCAAATGCATCACGGCAATCAAATAAATCTCCTCCGGGCGAATGACATACACCAAGCCACCGGGTTCTCGCAGACACGGGCAATGCCGGCCTCGAACTCATCCAGAAAATCTCGTCCCAAGCCCGGACTGCATGATTCATAGTGCTCAAGGGAGACGGTGAGTTCGATTTCGGCTTCGCGGTGAGGTATGACCCTCATCGGACTTTGGCGCGCAGCTCGCGGATCACGTCCTCAATCGGACGGCCTTTCCCTTGGCCTTGATCCATTTCCCGCAAGCGCCGGTCAATCACCGCCAGCCACTCGGCTTCGGCCTGCTCGTCCACCGCTTCATCAAGGCTTTCGATGAGCTTGTGCGCCAACGACGCCCGTTGCGTCAGCGGCAACGCCAGCGCTTCGGTCGCAAGTGTTTCGATGCCTTGTGCCATGCTCGTCAGCTTACCTCCTGTTGATTATTTATGTCAAACGACCAGCCCTTCACGCCTCTTCTCACTTCACCACCATATAATAAATGATCACCGTCACGCCGGCGCCGAACAGGAACGCGTAGCTCTGGATGTTGCCGGTCTGGAGCAGGCGAAGGGTTTTACCGGCCACGCTGGTCGCGCCGGCCAGGCCGCCGATGGCCAGCTTCTGGAGAATATAACGGTCAAACAATTCACAGAGCGTCGCGATGGTGCCTTGGACGTACTTGATGATGAGCGCGTACAGTTCGTCGAAGTAGTACTTGTTCTCGACCACCGTCCACAACTTACCGAGCGCTTGCTTGACCGGCGCATCGCTCGGGTTGGCCCGCAGATAGATGCTGGCGGCCAAGGCAAAACCAGCCACCGGAATGGCAATCAGGAAGGCCGTCAGCAAGGCCGGGTGTTCACCGTGGGGCATGTGTTCGTTGATAAAATGCGGAATCTTGTTACCCCAACCGGCGATGATGGAGAGCACGGACAGAAACACCAGCGGCAACGTCATCAAGAGCGGCGACTCGTGCGCGTGGTCGTAGGCGTGCTGGTCGCGTGGTTTGCCGAAGAAGACCACGAACACTTCCCGGCCCATATAATAGGCCGTCAACAACGCCGTCAGTGCGCCAATCGCGAACAGCGCCTTGTTGTGCTCGAACGCCAACAACAAAATCGAGTCCTTGGAATAAAACCCGCTCAACGGCGGCACACCGGCCAGTGCCAAGGTGCCGATGAGGAACGTCCAAAACGTAATCGGCATTTTCTTCCACAAGCCGCCCATCTTCCAGATGTCCTGCTCGTGATGCAACGCGTGGATGACGCTGCCGGCGCCGAGGAACAACAGCGCTTTGAAAAACGCGTGCGTCGTCAGGTGGAACATCGCCGGCGTGATGCCGGTCAGCCCGACCGCCATGACCATGTAGCCGAGTTGGGAAAGAGTCGAGTAGGCGAGAATGCGTTTGATGTCGTTCTGCGCGATGGCAATTGTCGCGGCCATCAACGCGGTGATCCCGCCGATCCAGGAGATGAGCATCAACGCCGTTTCGCTCGGCAAAATCAGGAACGCCACCCGGCAGAGCATGTACACGCCGGCTGCCACCATTGTCGCGGCATGAATGAGCGCGGAGACCGGCGTCGGACCTTCCATCGCGTCCGGCAACCACACATGCAACGGGAACTGCGCGCTCTTGCCCACCGCACCGCAAAAAATCAACGCGGCAATGAGGCTCAACGTCCCGGCTGGTATCGCCGCAATCTTGGCCGGCAGCTCTGCAAAATCGAATGTGCCGGTCTGCGTCCACAGCAGGAGAATCCCAAGCATCATCCCGAAGTCGCCGATGCGATTTGTGAGGAACGCCTTCTTGCCGGCTTCGGCGGCGCTGGGTTTTTCGAACCAGAACCCGATGAGCAGGTAGCTGCTGACGCCGACCAGTTCCCAGAAGATGAAGATCTGGATGAAATTATTAGACAGGACGATGCCGAGCATCGAGAAGGTGAACAGCGACAGGCAGGCAAAGAATCGTGAGAATCCCGGGTCGCCCTTCATGTAGGCGATGGAGTAGATATGAATCGCGGAGCCAACGCCGGTCACCACGAGCAACATCAGGATGCTCAAGTGATCCACCGTCGCGCCAATCTCGATTTTTACGAGGTCGCCAATCACGAGCCATTGGAGGGGAGTGGGAGCAAGTGCCGGGGTGCCGGAGTGTCCGAGTGCGAAGTAGAGCTGGAGCGTCAGCACGAAGCCGATGATGATCGCCGCACACGAAATCAGTGCACTGAGCATCTGGGCCTTCCGCGTCAGCACCATGATCAGCGCGGCGGAAACCAGCGGGGCAAAGAGAATGATCCAGACCGAGTTCATGTCGTTAGTTTTTCACCTGACAATGCGAACGTGCCAAGGACTACCATCCTGTCCTTTTCTGTTTTTCTGGCGACCTTCAATGGATGCTCCATCTTCCGAAATCTCTCCTAGGTAAGTATCGCCCTCTCCGTCGGCGGCGTTGTAGCGGATTTCCGAGCAACTTCTACATCGCACTTTTCCGCAGCGCCTTGATACAAGTCGATCCCAGCGAATGACCGCATCGCGAGAACCAGAAACAAAAACACCTGGATCTCGACATTCTTCATTCTCATGGTCGGGCCTTTCATCTGTTACGTACGAACCCGGTATTTTGCCCCGCTTGCTGGCTGTTAAGCACCGTCGCCGCCATGATTGCGCCATGCTCGGTGAAAGCAAAAGGCAGCTTGCGCCGACCACCGTAGCCAGAACTTGATGTTGCAATTTGCAACATCAAGTCTTCGTGCTCCGTCTTGGTCAACCGGAACACAAAATCCTCAGGAAACCGCTCCTGATTCCGCTTTATTTGCTGGTTCAATCGTGCGGTCGTAACGCCGTAAATGCGCACCAAATCCGAATCCAAGATCAACTTCTGACCCCGGATGATTCGGATCAACGTTTCGACCTGCTCGGTCGTCGCCAGATATGTAATCTTCGTTTTCATTCACTTCGGCATGCGGTCACAAATTGTGACCTTGAAGGTAGTCGCAATCTGCGACCACCTGCTGGCCGGCAAGCCACGGCAAAACCCACCGACTGAGATTCTGCGCTTCGCTCAGAATGACAGCCAACTGGAAGTTTCGTCTTCATTCGTCGCTATAGCCGCATCGTCGTCAATTCATCCACGCTCACGGTTTGTTTGCGCCGGAACAGGGCCACGATAATCGCGAGGCCGACGGCGACTTCGGCCGCCGCGATGGCGATGATGAAGAACACGAACACTTGGCCGTCGAGGTTGTGGTTGAACTTGGAGAAAGCAATCAGCGCGAGGTTGGCGGCGTTGAGATTCATTTCCAGCGCCATGTAAATCACGAGCGCGTTCCGCCGCACGATCACGCCGAGAATCCCCAGCGCAAACAGCAGGCCGCTCACAATGAGATAGTGATTGAGTGTGAGGTCGCTCGTCATCGCAAATCCTTTTTTGACAGCAACACCACGCCGATCATCGCCACGAGCAGCAGCAACGCGGTGATTTCAAACGGGAGCATGTATTTCACAAACAGCGGTTTCACCACGTCGGCCAAGCCGACCGGGAACGGTTCATTGGCATTCGCCAGCGGTTTGATCGGGTCGCCCAAAATCGTCGCTAATTCCCACACGAACACCCCGGCCACCGTCAACCCGCCTACCAAACCCGCCCACTTGATGCCGCGCATTTCCGTCGCCTTGATATCGAGCAGCATCAGCACAAACAGGAACAACACCATGACCGCGCCGGCATAGACGAGAATCTGAATCACCGCGAGGAAGATGGCTTCCAAGAGCAGGAACAGCCCGGCCATGAACACAAACAGCAGCACGAGACACATCGCGCTGTTGACCGGGTTGCGGTTGGCGATCACCAACACCCCGCTCAGCAACATCGCGATGCTGAAGAACCAAAATAATGCGTCGTGAACGTTCATCGGTTAGTGCCCGGCCTGCTTGGCGACCGGCTTCCCGTCGCGGACCGGGCCAATCGGCGTGCCGGGCGGTGGCGCGCCTTTGTATTTCCACTTCCAAATCGAGTCCGGTCGGATGCCGCCGAGTTCGAGCAACTTCTGCTTGTTGAACTTCAACTCCTCGCGGCTGTAGCCGGCAATCGCAAAATCGCGCTGGAGATAAATCGCCTCTTCGGGGCAGACTTCCTCGCAGAATCCGCAGTAGATGCACCGCAGCATATCAATCTCGAACTCCTGCGGTGCCTTCTCCACGTTCTCGTCCGGCGCGCCATCCGTACGGAAGCCGGGCGTGATGCGGATCGCTTTCGGCGGACACACAAATTCGCAAAGCTGGCACGAGACGCACTTCACGCGGTTCTCGGGATCCTTCACCAACGTCGGCGCGCCCCGGTAATTACCGAGCAACGTCGGTTTTTCTTCCGGGTACATGCGCGTGACCTTCCGCTGGGGAATGTGTTTCAACGTCAGCCACATCCCCTTGAGGATTTGCGGAATGTACGTCCGTTCCAGCAGCGTTAATTTGGGTCGTTGAACTTGCATGTTATTTGTTGAAGAAAAGCATGATGACCGCGCCTGTGAAGAAAATGTTCACGATCGTCAGCGGCACAAAAATTTTCCAGCCCAACGCCATCAACTGGTCGTAGCGGAACCGCGGGATCGTCCATCGCACCCACACGAAGAAGAACAGGAAGAAGATCACCTTCGCGAGGAAAATTCCGATGTGCGCCAAGCCAACCCCTAGCGTGGTGGCCGGCGCATTGAACGGCGCGAACGGCAGCGACCAGCCGCCGAAGAACAACGTCACCATCAACGCCGCCGCCACGAACATGTTGGCGTACTCACCGAGAAAGAACATCGCGAATTTCATCGAGCTGTATTCGGTGTGATAACCGCCGACGAGTTCCTGTTCCGCTTCCGGCAAATCGAACGGCGTCCGGTTCGTCTCCGCGAACGCGCTGACCATAAAAATGAAAAACGACAACGGCTGGCAGAACACCAACCACGTGTGCGCGCCCTGATACTCCACCACGGTCGAGAGATTCAACGCGCCCACCTGCATGAATACCGGCACCACACTCAACCCCATGCAAACTTCGTAGGAAATCATTTGCGCGCTCGACCGGATACCGCCGAGGAACGGATACTTCGAGTTACTCGACCACCCCGCCAGCACGATCCCGTACACGCCGAGTGATGAAATCGCGAAGATGTAAAGAATGCCGACATCCAAATCCGCCAGCACGCCTTTGACGTTGTGGCCGAACACCGGCAGATTGCTTCCCCAAGGCACCACCGCAATCGTGATCAAGGCCGGCACCATCGTGATCGCCGGGGCGATGGTGAAATAGATCCAATGCTTGATGTGATGCGGCAGGACGTCTTCTTTGAAAATAAACTTCACGCCGTCCGCCAACGGCTGCAATAACCCAAACGGCCCCACGCGATTCGGCCCGATCCGGTCCTGCATCCACGCGCACACCCACCGCTCCAACATCACGGTGTACGCCACAATCGTCAGCATCACGCCAATGACAGCCGCGATCTTGATGATGTGAATCAGCAAGTCGGTGGAGATCATACCTTGGCCGCCTCCGGAACTGCCGGCGCGGCCACCGGCGGGGCTTCCATCTGCAACTCCACACCCAGATCGCCAATCTTCGACAAATTCAATCCTGCCAACGCCGGGAACGTCCGCGCCATGTCGGCGAAAACGTCTTCGATGGCGAGGTAGCTGCCGTCCACTTTCAATTCGTTGAGCAGCGCGACGAGCGTCTGCCATTCAGGCCGCGCGATACCGGGGCTGGTGATCGCCGCGTTCAACCGCTGCAACCGATTCTTCCCGTTGATGAACGTCCCGCGCTTCTCGGCGAACGTCGCCCCCGGCAACACATAGTGCGCATACTCCGTTGCCTTGCCCGGCAGGGTGTCGATGACAACGAGGAGTTCCAACTTCTTGAGCAATTCCTCATCAATCAAATCTTCGCCAAACAGAATCAACGTCTTGACCGTACCGGCCTTGATGCCGTCGAGGATCTTCGCCAAGTCACCAGTCGCGACACCGGTCAGTTTTGCGCCGCCGGTGTTCGGATTCCGGTCGGCCTGCAACAATTTGCCGTCGGCCTCGCCGGTATGCGGCACGATGTCCACCAGCTCCGCGCCCAAACCTTGCCGGACGAGTTTGTTGAACAGGAAAAGTTCTTCCGTCGTCGCCTTGCCGGTTGCAATTCCGGCCACGCCCTTCGCCGCCTTCAATTTGCCCGCCACCTGCCGGGTCGCTTCCACCCAGGTCAGGTTGAACCGCTCGCCCATCACCACCGATTTCACCGTCGGCGCCGTGAGCCGGGCGGGATCGTTGATGAACTTGAAATTCAAGCGCCCGTAATCGCACATCCAACACGCGTTGACCGCATCGTTGTCACGCGGCGTTTGCCGGTGGACCACGCCTTCGCGCGACCAGAGCACCGTGTTGCAGCCCATCGAGCAGTTCGGGCAGACGCTCTTGGTTTCCTTCAGGAACCAGACGCGTTGCTTGAACCGGAAATCGTTGGAGGTCAGCGCGCCGACCGGGCAGATGTCCACGATGTTGAGATCGTAATTTGTCTTCGGCTCCTGGCCGGGATAGCACGTGAGCGTCGAGTGACTGCCGCGATCAATAAACCCGAGGCAATCCTGACCAGCCACTTCCTTCATGAAACGGATGCAGCGCGAGCAGAGAATGCAACGTTCGTCGTCGAGCGTGATCTTCGGTCCGATGGCTGACTTCTTCGGCTTGTGAACTTTCTCCTCGATGAACCGGCTCTCGCCCTTGCCGTAATCCACGGAAAATTCCTGCAACCGACACTCACCGGCCTGGTCGCAAATCGGGCAATCCAGCGGATGATTGATCAGCAAAAACTCCATCACACCTTCGCGCGCCTTGTGAACTTTTTCCGTGCGCGTGTGAACAACCATCCCCTCGGCCACGGTCGTATTGCAGCCGATCGCCAACTTCGGCGCAAACATGATCACCGGCTTGCCGTCCGGCCCAATCTCCGGCTTCTTGTCCTTATCGAGCTTCGGCATGCCGGCATCCACGAGACACA
>Ga0105044_10005437_pt1 | contig 17545 bp, 18 predicted proteins | sample MAT01_FD_78092 | JGI IMG/M metagenome (GOLD analysis project Ga0105044, IMG submission 78092) | Freshwater microbial communities from Lake Fryxell liftoff mats and glacier meltwater in Antarctica - MAT-01 | ecosystem: Environmental > Aquatic > Freshwater > Ice > Liftoff microbial mat | place...
AGAACCGCCGGGAAACGGCGCAGAAACCTTGCCAAACCCCGGTTCGGCATGATTTCTACGGCCAGCGCTATTTGAGAATACGGACTTCAGGTCCGCAAAATAATTGAGGGATCGCAGCGGGCATGACCAAGGTCGTTTTTATCGAGCACAACGGCAAGGAACACACGGTTGAAGCGGCCAATGGCCTGACCGTGATGGAAGCCGCCGTGAAGAATCTGGTGCCCGGCATCGATGCCGATTGCGGCGGCGCCTGCGCCTGCGCGACCTGCCACGTCTATGTCGATCCGGCCTTTGCCGGCAAGCTGGGCGAGAAATCCGACATGGAGCAGACCATGCTCGACTTCGCCAACGAGGTGACCGACCAGTCGCGCCTCTCCTGCCAGATCAAGCTGACGGACGCCCTTGACGGCATCATCGTCCGCCTTCCGGCCTCTCAGCACTAGGTATGTGACGCCCATGCCCCTGCGACGCCCGAACGCAAAGGCGCTGTTGGGCATGAGCGAAATCGAGCGTCGCGCCTGCGTCCTCGGTATGAACCTGTTTTTCGGGGCTTTGCTGGGCGCCAATATTGCCTCGTTCAATGAGCTTCCGCTCAAGGACTACGTCCTGCTGACGAGCTTGATCGGCGGCGCCGTGATGGGATTGTTCACGATCGCCGTCTCGCGCCGGCCCTACATGGTCTGGATGACCATATTGACCTACGCAGTCGTGCTGGCCCTGTTCGTTTACGACCCGGCATTGCGCCCGGCCGGCAAGGAGCAGGAGTTCTCCCGTATCGCGGTCACGCTCGGCATCTGGATGGCCTTCATCGTGCTCCTGCGTTTCACGCCATCGACCGATCCCTCGCCGTCGCGCGAAGAGGCATTTCTGGACTGAAAGGAGTTCGCGCTCCCAGGGGCGCTCTCGGGCCGGCGTTCAGAACGGCTGGTCTATGCCTTCAAAGCCCGGCAGCGCCGGGCTTTCGCCTGAGCGGGGTAGATGGCTCGTCACTTCCGTGCCCTCGCCCTTTTTCGAGCGCAGCGACACCCAGCCGCCATGCAGCTCGACGATCGAGCGCACCAGCGCGAGGCCGAGCCCTGTACCGCGCGGCGCATCGCCGACCCGGCTGCTTTCGAAACGCTCGAACGCGACGGCCTGCTGCTCGGGTTCGAAGCCGGGGCCGGTGTCGCGCACCCAGAAGCGCAGGCCCGCACCTTCCGCCGCCGCGCCGAACTCGATCGTCCCGCCTGAGGGGGTGTAGCTGATCGCATTGGTCAGCAGGTTGAACATCACCTGCTTCAGCCGCGCCGGGTCGGCATTCAGCGGCCCTAGATCGTCCGGGGCCTGCATCACGAGCTCCAGCCCCCCCTTGTTGCAGCGTTCCTGCACCATGGATCTGAGATTGGTGAGGAACTCCACCGGCTCAATAGGCCGCAGATCGAGCTTCAACTCACCCGCATCCAGCGCCGCGAGATCGACCATATTGTCGATCTGGGTTTTGAGCTCGGCCGAGGCCGCCAGCACATTGCCGAGATAATAATGCTGGCGCTCGTTCACCTCGCCGGCGATCCCCGCATCGAGGGCCTCGGCAAACCCCATGATCGAGGTCAGCGGCACGATCAGCTGATAGGAGACGTGGCCGATGAAGTCGGTTTTCAGGCGCGCCGCCGTGGTCAGCGCCTCGTTGCGCTCCAGCAGGCTCTGCTCGGCGCGCAGCGAATCCGTCATGTCGACAAAGCTCATCAGCGTCGCGCCGTCGGGCATCGGCACGGCGGCGAAATGCAGCGTCACGTCGTCGCTGCGCTGCATTTCGCCGCTCACTTCGATGCGCTCGGCAGCGCCCGTGACCTGGCCGCGCACCTTGTCCCAGTCCTCATTGTCGCCGCCGAGCGCGGCGCAGAGCAGGGCCACCTTCTCGAAATGCGGTTCGCCTTCCAGCTGCGGCGTCTCGAGCCCCCACAGATCGGCGAAGGCGAGGTTCCACAGCTTGAGCCGCCCATCGGTACCGAAAAACGCGACGCCCTCATGCAGGTGATCCAGCGTCGAGCGCTGAACGTTGAAGAGGTCGTTGTAACGACGCTCCATGCTGAGCTGCTCGGTCATGTCCTCATAGAGATAGAGGAGGCCGCCGAAAGGATGCGGCTGTCCGGCGATGCGCAGCGTCTTGCCGTCGGGCAGGTGCCACACCTCGTCCTGTGGCGAGGTCATTGAGGCATAGAGTTCGGCCCGCGCGCGTTTGAACGCGGCAAAGCTTTTTTCTTCGGGGATCAGGCGCTGCTCGCGCAGCTTCTCCAGGATCTCGCCCTCGGTCGGCTTCTGCTTCAGCCATGACGCGTCGAGCCGCCAGAGCTCGACATAGGCCTTGTTGTAGAAGCTGATCTTCTGGTCCGGTCCGAACACCGCGACTGCGGTCTTCAACCGGTTCAGAGTCTCATCATACGCACCGATGTGGCGCTGCAAGCGGTCGCGCGCTTCCGCCGCCGCGCTTTCATCCGCCACCGTGATGGCGACCGTGTCGCCGGCGGGAGACGCCGTCACTTCCAGCGCCTTGCGCTGGCCGTCGATCACCGCAAAGCGCCGTTCGGTCACCGGCACCCCGGCTGAGAACGCCGCCTCGGCCAGTTGCGGCTCGTCGGAAAAGAGTTTCGCCTGCGCCGCCACGGCAGCAGCCGGCGTCGCCGCACCTGCGGCCTCGGCATAGGCGGGGTTGGCATAGATCAGCTTGCCGTCGCGCCCGCGCGCCGCCAGCGGTGTCGGCAATGCGTCGAACATCTGCGCGAGGCGGCTGTCGTCCGCGATGCCGTTCTCCGGCGGCGGCGGCGACATCATCGGATCGCCGGTATACGAGCCCTCAAGGAAAATCGCGCTTTCACGTCCCGCCGCACGTCCGCGCGCCCTTACCGGGCCTTGTTCGGGATCGCGCGCGCCGATCGTGAAGGGCTCGCCCGACTGGCGCAGCTTCTTGATTGCGTCGGCGAGTGTCAGTCCGTCCGGTCCGCGCAGCACGCGCTCCAGCCGGCCCTGATCCGGACCGAAAATGCGCGGCCGGGCAGCGCCGGGCGGATAAAGATAAAGCGGCGTGTCGGAGGCGAGCAGCAGGGCGCTCCGCTCCGCCGCCACCTGCCGCGCCTTGCTCACTTCCATCAGCAGCGCCGCTTCACGCGTCCGCCCGCGCTGCATCGCGCCGATGGCAAACAGAACGCCGCACACAGCGAGCGCAACCAGCCCGGCAATCGCCAGCGGCACGATGAACCCGGCCGGCCCGGTGGGGTCTGCGTCTTGTGCAAAAGCAGGGTTGGAACACGCCAAAACTGCAGTCAGGAACGCTCCCGACCGCCGCAAAACCGGCGTTTCAATGTGCTGGACCATCAGGCCGCTCAATCCTCGTCGACCCACGCGAACTTCCAAGCAGGCGAAGCGCGAATCGTCCCCGCTTCACGATAGGCGCGCAAGACTCGCCGTTAAAGAGTCCACAGGAACGGATTCATCTCAGCGCATGAGTCCAAACCGAAAACAAAAAGCGCCGGCGTTTCCGCCGGCGCTTTCACTGAAGCCTGATTGGGAGCGTTTAGTAACGGTACTGGTCCGCCTTGTAGGGGCCGGCGACCGTCACGCCGATATAGTCGGCTTGGGCAGGCGAGAGCTTGGTCAGCTTCACGCCGATCTTGTCGAGGTGCAGACGGGCGACCTTCTCGTCGAGATGCTTGGGCAGGGTGTAGACCTGCTTGGCGTACTTATCCGGGTTCGTCCAAAGCTCGATCTGCGCGATCGTCTGGTTCGTGAACGAGGCCGACATCACGAATGAGGGGTGACCCATTGCGTTGCCGAGGTTCACAAGACGGCCTTCCGACAGCAGGATGATGCGCTTGCCAGAGGCCATCTCGATCTCGTCGACCTGTGGCTTGATGTTGTTCCACTTATAGTTCTTGAGGCCCGCGACATCGATCTCGTTGTCGAAATGGCCGATATTGCAGACGATCGCCCGGTCCTTCATGCCGCGCATGTGGTCGATCGTCAGGATGTCCTTGTTGCCGGTCGCGGTGACGAAGATGTCGGCGCGGGGCAGGGCGTCTTCGGTCGTGACGACCTCATAACCTTCCATCGCCGCCTGCAGCGCACAGATCGGATCGACTTCCGAAACCAGCACGCGGCAACCGGCCTGGCGCAGCGACGCGGCCGAGCCTTTGCCCACGTCGCCAAAGCCTGCGACGAAAGCGACCTTGCCCGACATCATCACGTCGGTGCCGCGGCGGATCGCATCGACCAGCGACTCACGGCAGCCATAAAGATTGTCGAACTTCGACTTGGTGACGCTGTCGTTCACGTTGATCGCGGGGAACAGCAGCTCGCCCTTGGCGGCGAGCTGATAGAGGCGGTTGACGCCCGTGGTGGTCTCTTCCGACACGCCCTTGATCGAGGCGGCGAGTTCGGCGAACCAGCCCTTGGGCTTGGCGGCCAGCGTCTTCTTCAACAGCGCGAAGAAGATTTCCTCTTCTTCCGAACTCGGCCTGTCGAGAAACGCCGTGTCGCCGTTCTCGGCGCGGAGGCCAAGGTGGACGAACATGGTGGCGTCGCCGCCGTCATCGAGGATGAGGTTGGGCATGAGGGTTTCGCCAGGCTTGGCGCCGTGCCAATCGAACAGCTTGGCGGTGAAGTCCCAGTACTCGGTCAGGTTCTCGCCCTTGAAGGCGAACACCGGCGTGCCGCCGGCGGCGATCGCGGCGGCGGCGTGGTCCTGCGTCGAATAGATGTTGCACGACACCCAGCGCACATCGGCGCCCAGCGCCTTCAACGTCTCGATCAGCACGGCGGTCTGGATGGTCATGTGCAAGCTACCGGCGATGCGCGCGCCTTTCAGCGGCTGGCTCGCGCCGAATTCTTCGCGGGTCGCCATCAGGCCGGGCATTTCGGCCTCGGCAAGGTCGATTTCCTTGCGGCCGAAAGCGGCCAGATTGATATCGGCGACGTGGTAATCGTGGGCGGACATAGGGCCTCGGAGCGGATTTGGGGACGGCTAGAGGTGCGCTTTTCAAGGCACCCCGCCGCAATGCGGCAGGCTGTATCAGCCGCCCTGCACGCGCGCAAGTATTATATAAGGATATCTTTATGTAAGACTGGAAGCTGTCAGAAGCGTGGTGTAACGCGCATGATCGTATCGGCGCGAGGCACGGCTTTGCCGGTCGCGATATTGGGCTTCGCCGCCCACTCCGCGCCGAGATCGCGCAGCGTATCGGCGCGGTTCAGCAGCAAGTCTTTCCATTCTGCGCTTTCGGGTTTGTAGAATCCGCCGAAACGGTAGCGGCGGAAGAATTCGGCGAAGCCCGGTACGTCCGGCCCGCCGTCATAGGCCGCGTCAATTTCGCCGAGCGAGCGTTCCATCCGGCTCATCGCGACGAGGAACCGCGTCCAGCGGTGATTGTCGAGCGAGAAGCCGCCCGCCGCCGGCTTCGTGGTGACGCGCTTGCCTGCAAGCACGCCCAAGTCGTTGAGCCGCTTTACGGTCTCAGGGGGCATTGTCAGATTGATGCCGCCCTCGTCGTCTTTCAGATCGATCCTGACGATGCGATCGCGATGTCCGGGCAGGATGCTTTGCAGATTGTCCTGCCAGTCCTTGGCGGTGTCGAGAAGCCGCATGGCAAACCCGCCGAGCCCCGCGATGGGCGCGATCGGAAGGAACAGCCCGTCCTGCGCTTTCACCGGCATGTGGATGCGCGCCGCGTCGCTGGCGACGCCTGTCCGGTCCCGTTCGGCGGCATAGGCGCCGAGCGAAATGGCGAAAGTCGGTGTATTGGGCAGCAGGCGGTCGAAGAAATGGATTGGGAAATTGCTGGTAAGCCCGCCATCGCTGAAAAGACAGCGCCGGGGCGTGCGCTGCGCTTGGCGCGTCGCCAGCGTGTAGTCGCATTTCCACATCGGAACTGCCTGGATCAGCAGCGGAAAGCTGAGGCTCATGCGCGCCGCAACGACGACAGGCAGATGTTCGGGCGCAGGCATATATCTGAGGTCTTTCGGCCCCGTCTGGCGGCCATCCGGCAACGCCGCGCTCTTCGCCACCATTGCGTCCACCACCCGGTCCGGAAACAGGCGGCGGAATTCGCGTTCGCTGAAATAATGCTCGTGCCCGGTGAAGGGCAGCGAATAGGGCCGGCGCGTCATCAGATCGCTGGTCATCACCGAAAGCTGAACACCATGCCGCCCGCCCGAGGTGTCGGCAAGATCGCCGAAGGTCAGCGGCGTATCCGTACGCTTGCGTCCGGCAACGCGGTCGATCGCCTCCGTGAGCCAGTCGGTCAGTGCAGGGCCGGGCGCGCCGGGCTGCGTCTTCATGCTGCACAACCCGAAATCCGCATGGGCCAGCCGCGCGACGGTCGCCGCCAGCCGACATGTGGTGACGGCCGCCAGCGCGACGACGGTGACCAGAATGGCGAAGGCACCCCAGCCGATCGCGTCATAGCGCCAGAGCAGGACGGACGCGATCGCCCCGGCGGCGATGATGCCAAGCGTGCTGCCCGGATATCCAGCAAGCGCCCGCCAGAGGACGTGCCCCATCTTCCATCGCGCGCGCCCAAGCAAGGCAGTGAAGAGGCCGAAGAGGGGCTTGAATGGCGGGTCGGGCTGGAATTTCTCGAGCAGCTTCGGCGCGATCTCCGCCGGCAGCGCGGCGAGCCGGTCGAAACCGCCGCAGCCTTCTGCGTCTCGAACCTCACGCCCATATTCCGCCGCAGCGGTCAAAGCGGCCGCAATCGCCCCTGCAGACGCACCGCCGATGCCTTTGAGGCGATAGGATTTGGCGATCTCGGCGACGGCGCCCGGATAAACGACGCCGCTTGTGATGCCGCCCTTCATCACCAGATCGCAAAGGGGCAGGTCTTGCCGATTGCTCGGGTTTGCCGCTGCATCGGACATGATTTTTCTCCAGCTGGAGCACAATCAGAGGTCACCGGCTGAAATTCTACAACGAGCGTAATTGCCGCAGAGTCTCTAACGCAGCTCTATCGCAGCGGCAGTGCGATGATGCCGTCAACTCCCACCGAGCTTCACACCGCCGGCGATCGGTCCCGCCGCGCCCTCCTGCACAACCACGACGTATTGAAGCCCGGACTCCATAGCCAAAACCGGCGTCGTCAGCGGCGCACCGCCGGCCGTGCCGATGATCTCGTCGCTCTTCACGGCGTTGGAATAGTCGATCTCGCGGCCGGCATTTTCGCCCGCTTCGATCACCACACGGGCATTCGGGATATAGCCGATCAGGTGTACATCCGCCCCGTCGGCGCCGCTGACCGCGATGCGCCAGGTGCCGCCATCAGCGATATTGGCCACAATATTGGCGGTCTGCGGCCGGGCGCGGGCTGTCGCGATCATGCGGCGGACGGTGCTCTCATTCGAACCGATGCCTTCCAGCACGCCGTCCGCGACGATCTGCGGCGTGTAGACCCGGTTCGACGAGGTGATGGTGCGGGCATAGCCGCGCTGCTTGCCGGTGTTCTCGGGGCTGGCAAGCGTGTCCTTCCAGCCCAGTTTGTCCCAGTAATCGACCGGTCGCGAGAGCGCGATGATGCCGTCTTCATCGGCCAGCGTGTTCAGCACGACATCGGCCGGCGGGCATGACGAGCAGCCTTGGCTGGTGAAAAGCTCCAGAACGACGACGCGTTCAGCGGCTTGCGCGCCGGTAATCGTCACAAGTGTCGCCAGCGTCCATCCGATGAATTTCATGGCCGATCTCCTCATGTGTGAGGGATCATTCGCGCGAAACTGCCGGTTCGTTACCCTCGGCCCGCTCACCGTCTCGTGAACGGAGACTACGGCCCCTCAACCTCGATGCCCTCGTCGCGAAGCATAGCGATGACGCTTTCATCGCCTGCGAGGTGCCCTGCGCCCACGATGATGAGATACGAGTTCTTGTCCTTCATGAAGAACTCGCCGATTTCCTTGGTCCACCGCGCGTTGCGGTCGGCGAGCAAGGCGCGGGCGAGGCGGGGCGATCCCTCCATGCCCCGGTTCATCAGCTTGTCGATCTCCTCGACATTTCCCGTCGCCCAGGCCGTGACCAGATTTTCCATCTCATCCGGCCGGGTGAGGATCTCCTTCGCGCCCAGCACGAGGAAGGTAATCTGCTCATCTTCAGGCAGTTCGATGAAGACATCGAGCTGTTCGCGCACCTTCTCGAAATAGGCGAAAGCCTTGCCGTCGGATTTGCCGTCCGCCTCGATCGCCTTGTCGACGCCCTGGCTCGGGTCAAAACCCTGCAGCACGGCATAGGTGACGGAAATCTGGATTGCCGAGAACCAGGGCTTGTAACCCTCCATCGACGAGAAGCTCATCGCGGCCTTGTCCATCGCGGCCTCGACGGTCGCCTTTTGCTCGGGCGAGAGCAGTTTGGTCAGCGTGACGCCCGGCGGGTTCAGCGAATTCTTCGCGAGGTAATTCGCGACATCGCTGTTCCCCATCTCGGTGAGGTCGGTCTCCATGACGATCACATCGGCCGCCTCGTAAGCATCTTTCAGCGCCTTCGTGCGCCAGCCGTCGCCGTCGGGCAGCAGATGGACGCTGCCGAACAGCGTGATGGTCGTGCCGTTCGGTTTCTGGATCGTCCAGATCGCCGGCTCGTCTATTTTCGGCGCGGCGAAGGCTATCGCCGACGCCATCACAGCCGCTGCGGCAAAGCCTGCGGCGCGCTTCAGCAGACCCATCGTACTCAATCCCATTTGAGGTGACGCACCGAACGTCCGTCGTCGCGGATTTCCTTCAGCGCCGCGATGCCGATGCGGATATGCGGCTCGACATACTGGCCCGACACGCGCTTGTCGCTTTCGCTCGTCTTCACGCCCTGCGGCACCATGGGCTGGTCGCTGACCAGCAGCAGCGCCCCGGTCGGAATACGATTGGCGAAGCCGACGGAGAACAGCGTTGCCGTCTCCATATCGATCGCCATGGCGCGCACCTTGCGCAAATAGTCCTTGAACGGCAGGTCGTGCTCCCAGACACGGCGATTGGTTGTGTAGACCGTGCCGGTCCAGTAGTCGTGGCCCTGATCGCGAATGGTCGACGAGATCGCCCGCTGCAGCGTGAAGGCGGGCAGGGCCGGCACTTCAGGCGGGAAATAATCGTTCGATGTGCCTTCGCCGCGAATGGCCGCGATCGGCAGCACGAAATCGCCCAGCTGGTTCTTCTTCTTCAGGCCGCCGCATTTTCCCAGGAACAGCACGGCCTTGGGCATGATCGCGGTCAGCAGATCCATAATGGTCGCCGCCATCGGGCTGCCCATCGAGAAATTGATCATGGTGATGCCGTCTGCCGTCGCCGAATGCATGGCGCGGTCCAGACCCATCACCTCCACGCCATGCCATTCGGCGAAGCGCTGGACGTAATTGTCGAAATTGGTGAGCAGGATGTACTCCCCGAATTCTTCCAGCTCGAGCCCGGTGTAGCGGGGCAGCCAGTTCCGGACGATGTCGTCTTTGTTTTCCATGGCCGCACAATCTAGGGGTCCAAGGCCGGGAAGTCAGCCCTGCGGCACCACCGGGCGATAGCCCATTTTCTCGATAGCTTTCATCAGGCCGTCCGGCCCGCCCAGATGCGCCATTCCCACCGCAATGAAGCAATCGCGCCGCGCGGCGTCACATTCGCGGGCGATCTGGGTCAGCCAGGCTGCTTCCCGGCCCTGCAGGAAGAGATGGGCCCATCCGTCGCTGACCGCGCCCTGGTCGGTCTCCATCATCGTACGGGCGTCCTCGATATGACCGGAGGTCCACATGATGAGGAGTTCTGCATATTGCGCAGCGGTCGCCTTCGCCGCTCCTCCGCGCCGTTTTTTGGCCGCGACCTCAGCCGCGCAGTCGAGCGCATCCTCGTCGCTGAGACGGCTGAAATTTTCCGCTCGCTGGTATTCGCTCTCCAGGAACTGGGTTTCGATGCCGTTGGCGACGCCGTACATTTCGACTTTCAAATCGGGTGGCGCGAGATCGGGGGCGCCATAGGCCGCCGACAGTCCCTCGATCATCTTGCGCTCTTCCGCGCTGATCGTCCGGCGCTTCCTGGGCGGGATTTGCAGATCGCGACAGACGCGCCAGGGTCGCATCGCGCTATAGGTGGCGGGGTTCAGTTCCGCATCGACCATCGCCGCTCTGATCTGTGCCGTGACTTTGGGGCCAAGGCGCTTCTCGGCATCGGTCCACAGCACACGGCCCGGGGGCAGCAGCATCCGAGTCGCCAGCACCCCGGCTTCATCGTTGGAGATCTCCACCTGCTCATGCTGGAAAAGGCTGGTCTCCGTGAGGATCAGATCCGACGCTGCCAGCGCCGCCTCGGTCGCCGGCGACATCCACTGCATCCGCTCCGGCACCAGATGCGTCGTGCCGAAGACGGCGATCGTTGCGCCGTCTTTCTCCAGCACAAAGACATGCGGTGCGGGCACACCAGCCGGCGTCCGCTCCTCACTGAGATCATAGGCCGGCATTTGCGGCTCAGCCGCCGGAACACTTGCGCAGCCGCAAAGCAGCATGGCGAGCGCGAGGGGCATCAGACACCGCATCAGCTTGCCTCCTGCACGCGCTTGTATCCAAGCCGCTCGAGGCTTTTCATCAGGCCGTCCCTCCCGCCCAGATGCGCGAAGCCGACCGCAATAGCGCAGTCGATCCCGGCAGCCTCGCAGCGTTCGGTGATCTGCGAAAGCCATTGCGCCTCACGCATCTGATAGAGCCGCACGGCGAACGCGGGCGACATCTTCGCTGTCTCGGCAATTTCGATCTTGCGCGCGGCTTCGACATCGCCGCGCCGCCAATTCTCCAGCGACCCGGCGAAGCGGGTTGGAAACGCCTGCCAGTCCTCGCCCGACACGATGGCGTGAGCGCGGTGACGGATGCACGCCAGCGCATCGGCATCCGGCAAAGTCGAATAGATGCGTGACCGCGTTGCGAAGGTTTCAAGCTGGCGATGCGCGAGACCATGGCTGAGGCGAAACCGCTCGATCCGCGCATCGGGCGACGCCGGCCCGGTTTCGATCGGCCCCACCGCCTGCATCGCCGCGATACGCGCTTTGCGTGACGCTGCACCGAGACGGTTCAGCACGCCGGCAGATTCGCCGCGCTGAAGATCCAGACACAGCGTCCAGGGACGCAAGGCGCCGAGCGCGGCCGCCTGTACCCCGGCAAGATCGAGCGCTGCATCGAGTTCGGTGCGTTCCGGCGTTCCCGGCAGCGCCACGAGATCGAGCGTGTTCAGCCCGTCATTACGGGCGAGCAGGGCCATCAGATCTCCCATCTCGCTTGTCCGCGGATTGTACTGCGCTGCATCTGTGGTGCCGACTTCCGTCATCACCAGATCGGCCTCGGCAAAGGCGCGCCTCACCTCCGGCCGCAGCCAGCGAAAGCCCGCCGGCACCGCGTGCATCGTGCCGAAGAGGCTGAGCGTGCGGCCGTTCTTCTGAAAAACGAAAAGCTGCGGCGTGCCGGCAAGGTTTGTGGCGCTGACATCGGCGAGATCGTAGAGCGCCGGGCGCGCCGCGATCTCCGGCCTGTCATCGGCAATAATGCCGGGCGGGGTCGCGGACGGTGCCTGCACGCAGGCTGCAAGAGCCGCCGCCAGCAGAAGCGCGGCGGCGGACCGCGCTCTCATTCCTCGTCGAACTTGGCGCAGATCATCGCGTTGATGGCCTCCAGCGCCTCGCGCGCGTCGGGGCCATCGGCTTCGACGAGAATGGTCGAGCCGGGCGCCGCGCCCAGCGTCAGCAGGCTCATGATCGAGGTGCCGTTCACGGTGTCGTCGCCGCGCGTCACGGTGATCGCGCTCGTGAAGGTCGAGGCAAGTTTCACGAACTTCGCCGAGGCGCGGGCGTGCAGGCCGCGCTGATTGACGATCAGCATCTCCTGCGCGAGCTTCGTCATCGCCTCAGACGCTGCCCGCGAGCTCTTGGCTCGCGACGATGATATATTTGCGTCCCGCGTCCTGCGCCTTCATGGCGACTTCGGCGAGCTTCCCGTTCACGCGGGCTGAGGCCAGCTTGATGAGCATCGGCAGATTGACGCCGGCAATCACCTCGCCCTTCGCCTTGTCCATCACCGAGATGGCGAGGTTGGAGGGGGTGCCGCCGAACATGTCGGTCAGCAGGATGACGCCGTCACCCAGATTGACCGATTTCGCAGCCTCCAGGATTTCCTTGCGGCGAACGTCCATGTCGTCGTCGGGGCCGATGCAGACGGCCTTCACATGGGTCTGCGAACCCACGACGTGCTCCATGGCGGAAATGAGCTCCAGGGCAAGATTGCCGTGGGTAACCAGGACGAGGCCGATCATCGATCACTTTACGCGGCAGTGAGCCAAACGGCCCTGACAAGGCTGCGGGTTCTAGCAGGAACCATGAGGGTGCCCAAGACCCTAGAGGGTACATGGTCAACCGGCGTTGCGGATTTACCCTCCCGCAAGGGCACGCCATGCAACATACGTCGCAACGAACAAGATCATCACCGCAAAAAGCCGCCTCGCCAGATCGGCGCGCACTGCAAGCGCCCGGCTGGCCCGCGCGCCCGTCAGCGTGCCGATCACGCCGCCCCCCACCAGCGCAGCGAAAAGCGGCCAGTTTACGAGACCGGACGCTGCATAGCTCAGGCTTGTAGCCGCGCCGAACAAAACGACGGACACAAGCGAGGTGGCGGCTGCATTGGCGAGCGTCATGCCGGTTGCCGCCATCAGGCCCGGCGCGATCAGGAATCCGCCGCCGATCCCGAAGAATCCGGCGGCCAGTCCGGTCGCCGCGCCGACAGGTGCCAGTTTCAGGGTCATACTAGGCGTCAAATGAACGTCCGGGTCGCCCAGATCGCGCTTCGGCAGCAGCATCGAGAGGGCGATCGCTGCCATCGCTGCTGCAAACCAGATCAACAAGGCGTGTCCGTCGATCGCCTTGGCGATTTCCGCGCCGATCAGGGCGCCGCCCAGACCTGCGCCACCGAACACCAGGGCACAGGGCCATTTCACGCGCCCGGCGCGCGCCTGAACCGCCAGACCGCCCAGCGCATTCACAGCAACAGCCGCCGCCGATGTGCCGATCGCAATATGCGGGTCGGCCACACCGGCCACGGTCATTAACAGCGGCGTCGCCAGTACCGAGCCGCCGCCGCCGAACACGGTCAGCAACCACGCGACCGCTGCGCCGGAAACCGCTGCGCCGGCGATTTGCCATAGCTCGATCATGGCCTCACGCCGGCGCGAGCCGGTTCCATGGCATTAGCGCCAGTAGGCGGGCCATGCCGCAAAAGCCTGAGATCCCGGCGAACGTCAGGCCCGCGCCGACAAATGCGGCAAGGCCGAAGAAGCCGGGATGAACGACAAGCCCCAGCCCCACGCCGATCAGCACCAAAACGCCTGCGGTGATCTGGACTTGGCGCATCATCTCGAGCGGCGCTCCGGGATTGTTTGCGACCGGCAGCCCGCTCTTCGTCCAGTTCTCGATCCCGCCATCCAGCACAAAGGCTTCGCCATTCACCCGGGCTGCCAGGCGGCCGCAGTTCGCACCGGTCCGCATTCCCGTCCGGCAGGTGAAGATCGCGTCTTTCCCTGCAGCAATGCCCAGATGCGCCTTTTCGAAGCCCGAGAGCGGCCGCGACAGCGCCCCGACAATATGATTGCGCGCGAATTCGTCCGCTTCACGAATATCTATAAGCACCGCCGTGCCGGATGTCAGGCGTTCAGAGACGTCGGCGGGCTTAAGGGCGATCAGTTTTGCGGGCATGGGACCTTCTCATGTCAGGGGGACAGAATATCTCTGCGAGCGTCGCCACCACTTTGACGGCGGCTTCATTGGCGATCCGGTACCGGATGGACTGGCCGTCGCGGCGCGTCGCCACGATGCCCTCGCTGCGCAGCACCGCGAGGTGCTGCGACAGCGCCGACTGCGAAAGCCCCGAACCGGGCAAAACTTCACCCACGGTCATTTCGCCGTCTGCCAACTGACACAGGATCATTAACCGCCGTTCATTGCCGAGCGCGCGCAGAAGTCTGGCGGCTTCTGCAGCACTGGCTTCGAAGGCAGAGATGTCGAAGGTAGCGAGATCGAACATGCGGCCAATATATTAGTTCTTGCTAAATTAGCAATAGCTAATATGTAGAGAGTAGGAGGCATTCATCGATGAAACCCATCATCCACCCGTTTTTCGACACGGCCACCAACACCGTGACCTACCTGGTCGCCGACCCCGCTACGCGGCAAGCTGCGATCATCGACCCGGTTCTCGATTTCGATCCAAAGTCCGGCCGCCTGTCGACAATGCAGGCAGATGATGTGCTGGCAAAGGCACGCAGCGAAGGGCTCGAGATCGTCTGGATTCTCGAAACCCACGCCCATGCCGACCATCTTTCCGCCGCCGACCACCTGCGGCACGAAACCGGCGCAAGAATTGTGATCGGCGAGCACATCGACGCCGTGCAGAAGATTTTCGGCGCCCTCTTCGAGATCGATGCACCGACCCGCGTGTTCGACCGGCTGGTGAGCGAGGACGACACGCTTGCGCTTGGCGGCCTCACAATTTCGGTCCTCCACACGCCGGGTCATACGCCGGCCTGCGTCACCTATCTGATCGGCGATGCGGCCTTTGTCGGCGATACGATGTTCATGCCGGATTACGGCACCGCTCGTGCGGACTTTCCCGGCGGCGATGCGGGCACGCTGTATCGTTCGATCCGCAAGATTCTCGCTTTACCGCCCGAAACGCGCATCTTCGTCTGCCACGATTATCTGCCCCAAGGCCGCATCGCCCATGCGTGGGAGACAAACGTGGCGCTCGAGCGCGCGGGCAATGTCCATGCCCATGACGGCATCAGCGAAGCGGAATTCGTCGCCATGCGAACGGCGCGCGATGCGACGCTTGCGGCACCGACATTGATCCTGCCGTCCTTGCAGGTGAACATTCTCGCCGGTGCCCTGCCCGCACCATCGCCGGGCGGCCGCATCTTCCTCAAGCTGCCGGTGAACGCGCTCTAGCCTTCCACCTTCCCCAGCAGCGCCAAGGTCACCTTGGCGGGGGCCGAGGGCTCCAGGGCATTCAGCGCATAGAGTGGAATGCGCAGCGCGCCGCCGCGGGCGCGGAAGGTCTGCGGCGGCTGATACCAGCGCCTTTCCGGCAGCCGCTCTATGGCGGTGCCCGGCGTCAGGTCGAAGACCGCGGCAATCCTGACGCCATCCGAAAACGGCAGATGTATGAGGCCGATTCCCCGCGCCTCGATCAGCCCGGCAATGTTCGACGGCGCAGCGCCCCACAGGCCCCCCTTGCCGAAGCTGACATCGACCTGATCGTCGGCGACCAGCAGCGCGCCGTCATGAATAAGGCGCAGCGCAAGGTCCGATTTCCCGCTCCCCGGCGGCCCAAGGAACATCGCGCCCAACTCTCCGCCATCCGCGCGGTCGATGCTGACCAGCGTGGCGTGGATGCGGATGCTTGTATCTGCGCTCATGCGCTTCGTTTGCCCCACGGCAGTTTTCTGGCGCGTCATGGCAGCTTCAGGCGGATCGTGAACACCGCACCGGCCCGCGATCCCGGCACCGGGCCGGGACGGTTGGCAGCGCGGATCGTACCGTCATGAACATCGACGATCTGTTTCGAGATGGAAAGCCCAAGCCCCGAATTGCGCCCGAACGATTCGTCGGGCCGCGAGGTGTAGAAACGCTTGAAGACGTCCTCCAGATGCTCGGGCGGAATGCCCGGCCCGTCATCTTCCACCTCGATCACCGCATGGCGCGGCTCGCGCTTCAGCTTCACCCGCACCGTGCCGTCGCCCCGCGAGAACGACAGCGCATTGTCGATGAGGTTGCGCAGCACCTGCCCCAGTGGCCCATCCAGTCCGGTGATGATGAGGCCGCTGCGCTGCGTCGGCATATCGAGCTCCACCGTCACTTTCGGCCCGCCCGGCTTGCGGCAGACCGCCGCGACCTCGTTGGCGAGCTCGATCAGGTCCACCGGTTCGGCCTTCTCGCGCGCCAGTTCCGCATCGAGCCGCGAGGCGTCCGAGATGTCGCTGACGAGGCGGTTCATCCGCGTCACGTCATCCTCGATCACCTCCATCAGACGCTCACGCTGTTCGGGAGTCGCTTTACGCATCGTCTCGACCGCGCTTTTCAAACTGGTCAGCGGATTCTTGATCTCATGCGCCACATCCGCCGCGAACTGCTCGATCGCATCGATCCGGTCGTAAAGCGCGTGCGTCATGGAATTGAGCGACCCCGACAGATCGCCGATCTCGTCATGCCGCCCGGAGAAATCGGGGATCGGCGCGCGGCCTTTCACGCGGGTGCGCGCCCCGTCGGCGGCATCGGCCAGCGCCCGGATCGGCCGCGCGATATTGCGCGCCATCAAAATCGACGTGCCGACCATCACCGCAATGGCGATCAGCGAGAGCTGCAAAATGGCGATGCGCTCCTCGCGCAGGATCGCCCCGATATCGCCGCCCTCATTGGTCAGCTGCAGCACGCCGAGCACCAGCTGATAGCGCTGCACCGGGACGGCGACCGAGAGGATCAGATCGCCCGTCGAGTTCACCCGGATGGCGCTGGAGGGCTTGGCCTGCAGCGCCTCGGCGACCTCGCCGTAGAACGTACCGTCCTGGCCCTGCAGCTCCAGATAAGGCGGATAGTCCGCCCCCGGGGCCCAGCGCGCCAGCCACTGATAAATGCCATCGAGGCTCTCCGACCAGAACCACGAATTGGGCTCCGGCAGGCGCTGCGCTACCACCTCGTTCGAGGGCACGATCACCCGGCTGTCGATCTGCGACTGGCCCTTGCGATCGAACAGACGCACGCGCGCATTCGTTTGCGCGATCAGCCGCCGCAAAAGCGGAATGGCCAGCTCGTCGTCGATGCCCATCGCCTCAGGCCCGAGCGTTGACGTTTCGGCCAACGCCGCAGCGATGATCGCGCCCTGCGTCTTCAGGCTGAGGATGCGCTCGTCGATCATCCCGACACGGCGCATGTTCAGCCAGAACGAGCCGGCGATCAGCACGAACAGCGCGATGAGGTTCAGCGCGATGATGAGCCGCGTCAGCCCGCGCCGTCTGCGCCGCGGAGCCGTATCGGCGTTCCTGGCCATCGCGCGCCCTGTCAGGCTTCCTTGAAGCGATAGCCGACGCCGTAGAGCGTCTCGATGGAATCGAAATCGTCATCCACCGCTTTGAACTTCTTGCGCAGCCGCTTGATATGGCTGTCGATCGTCCGGTCGTCGACATAGACCTGATCGTCATAAGCCGCATCCATCAGATGATCGCGGCTTTTCACGAACCCCGGGCGCTGTGCCAGCGCCTGCAGGATCAGAAACTCGGTGACGGTCAGCGTCACGCTGCCGCCGCCCCACATTGTGGCGTGGCGCTGCGGATCCATCATCAGCTTGCCGCGCGTGAAGGCGGCCTGCGCCGGATCGGCCGATGCGCCGTCTTTCAGCGTCCCCGCCCGCGCTTCGGCACGCCGCAGCACGGCGCGCACCCGCTCCAGCAGCAGGCGCTGTGAGAACGGCTTCTTGATGTAATCGTCGGCCCCGGCATTCAGCGCCATCAGCTCGTCGATCTCCTCGTCTTTCGAGGTGAGGAAGAT
>Ga0105044_10005441_pt1 | contig 17530 bp, 15 predicted proteins | sample MAT01_FD_78092 | JGI IMG/M metagenome (GOLD analysis project Ga0105044, IMG submission 78092) | Freshwater microbial communities from Lake Fryxell liftoff mats and glacier meltwater in Antarctica - MAT-01 | ecosystem: Environmental > Aquatic > Freshwater > Ice > Liftoff microbial mat | place...
GCACGTTGCTGTCGCCGCGCAAGAACCACAGCAACTCCAGCGCCACACTCTTGAAATGCACCTTCTTGGTCGTGATCAGCGGGAATCCCTGCTGCAGATCAAAGCGCATCTGGTGGCCGAAGACACTGCGTGTGCCGGTGCCGGTGCGGTCGCCTTTGGCGACACCGTGCGCGTTGACATGCCGCATCAGGGCCTCGTACGGAAACTCAAGCGCAGGGTGGGCGATGGAGGTCATGGGCAAGGAATCCCTAAAAGCTGAGTTGCAAATTATCTTTGGTCTGTCCTTGATCGAACTGCATCGCTGCCAGCCGGGCGTACAAGCCGCCGCGCGCGACCAGTTCTTCGTGGTTGCCGATGTCCACAATCTTGCCCTGGTCCAGCACCACGATGCGGTCCGCCTTCAGCACCGTGGCCAGGCGGTGGGCGATGACGAGCGTGGTGCGGTCGGCCATCGCCGCTTCCAGTGCAGCTTGCACCATGCGCTCGCTCTCTGCGTCCAGTGCGCTGGTGGCTTCGTCCAGCAGCAGCAACGGCGGGTTTTTGAGCATCGCGCGGGCGATGCTGATGCGTTGGCGCTGGCCGCCTGACAGCCTGACGCCGCGCTCGCCAAGATAGGTGGCGTAGCCCTCGGGCAGGGCTTCGATGAAAGTGTCGGCATAGGCGGCTTTGGCGGCGGCTTTGACCTCGGCGTCGCTGGCTTCGGGCCGGCCGTAACGGATGTTTTCCAGCGCACTGGTCGAAAACACCGTGCTGTCCTGCGGCACGATGCCCACGCGTTGCCTGAGGGTGGCGAGCGACACTTCGCGCAGCGGCACGCCGTCGATCAGCACACGGCCTTGCTGCACGTCGTAAAAGCGCATCAGCAGTTGAAATACCGTGCTCTTGCCGGCGCCGCTGGGCCCCACCAGGGCCAGCGTCTCGCCGCGCCGGATGTGCAGCGAAAAATCGCTGAGCGCTGCTGTCTTGGGCCGCGAGGGGTAGTGAAAACTCACTTGCTCGAAGACGACCTCCGAGCCTCCCGGCAAAGAAGGCATCGGCCGCGGCTGGGGCGGGTCGGTGACGGGTGAGTTGGAGGCCAGCAGCTCCATCAGCCGCTCGGTCGCCCCTGCCGCGCGCAGCATCTCGCCATAGATCTCTGACAACACGGCCACCGCGCCTACAAAGATGATCACGAAGACCACCGTCTGCCCCAGGTGCCCCGCACTGATCTCGCCGGCGATCACGGCTTGCGTGCCTTGATACAGGCCCCACAGCAGGGCTGCAAAGGTGGCGCTGATCATGAAAGCCACCAGCAGCGCGCGCACCCGGGTGCGTTTGCGCGCGATCTCGAAGGCCGCTTCGGTGCTCAGGTCAAAGCGCTCTGATTCGCGCGTTTCCTGCACAAAACCCTGTACCACCGGTATCTCATTCAGCACTTCGGCAGCGATGGCGCTCGAGTCGGCCACCCGGTCCTGGCTGGCGCGGCTGAGTTTGCGCACGCGGCGGCCAAAGTAGATGCTGGGCAGCACCACCAGCACCAGGATCGCCAGCACCTGCGTCATCACCACCGGGTTGGTAATGACCAGTGCGATCAGCGCGCCGGCGCCCATCACCACGTTGCGCAAACCCATGCTCAGCGATGAGCCGACCACCGTTTGCACCAGCGTGGTGTCGGTGGTCAGGCGGCTGAGGACCTCGCCGGTCTTGGTGGTCTCAAAAAATTCCGGGCTTTGGCGCAGAACGTGGGCGTAGACCGCGTTGCGCAAGTCGGCGGTGATGCGCTCACCGAGCCAGCTGACGACATAGAAGCGCGCCGCAGAGAACACCGCCAGCGCCACCGCGACGCCAAACAGCGCGAGAAAGTGGCCGCGCAGGGCCAGCACGCGCTCGCCGGGGTCGGTGGCCACCAGTCCCTGGTCGATCAGCACCTTCAGCGCCACCGGAAACGCCAAGGTGCTGAGCGCAGCCAGCACCAGAAACAGGGCCGCCATCGCGACCACGCCCCGGTAAGGTTTGATGAATGGCACCAGCCCCGACAAAGAGCGCGGGCTGGAGGCGGCGGAACGTGAGCTGACTTCTGGCATGGCAGGAGTCTATGGTGGCGCTGCAGACGGACGACACCGGCTGCTTTCGGGTTGCAGTCGGGCTGCTTTCGGGCTGCCTTCGGGTTGACATTCGGCACTGCGCAGCCTTTTGGGGGCCGACCCGCAGCGTCCCACAGCGCGGAACAATGCTCGACACCGCCCGACATCGCCCGACACCGCCCAACATCGCCTCACCGTGGCCCCCGCGACCCTGGACCCCCCCGCTTTGAGCGTGACAAGCCCCCGACCCCCTATACAAATGCCCCTTCAGATGCTGCGGCTTGTGGTCGAATAGCAAGCTAGGTTTATCAAGACGATGACGCCCCCCAAAAGACCCGCTTCCCCGGCTGCGCAGCCGCCTCATGCGCGACTTGTGCCTTTGCGCGCTGGCGCAGGCTCTGCTGCGGCCCAGTCGCAGGGCACGCCGCTGCCGCTGCCCTTGTCCACCGATGCCAGCCTGCCGGGCGCAGGCTTCCCGCAAGGCAATGGGAAGACTCGCAGCGGCCGCTGGGAGGCGCTGGCCTGGTGCTGCAGCGCCGCGCTGCTTGCAGCGGGGCTGGCCTGGGTGGGCGTGGCGCTGCTGGGCCCCAAGGCGGCCTGGGTGGCGCCCTTGGCAGCGGCAGTGGGCGCGCTTGCGGCTGCGCTGCCGATGGCTGCGATCGCGACGCGCCGGCCTGCGCCTGCTGATGCTGTCCAGCCCCCGGTTGTGCAGGTGGCGATGGCACCCATGGGTGTGCCGCGGGTACTTTTTTCAGAGCTGGCAGCCCGCGAATGGGCGCGTGCCAGGCGCTACGGCAGTGGTGCCGCCCTGCTGGTGGTCAACGTGGACCGCGCGGCACGCCTGAATCAGGCCCGCGGGCCGCGTGCCACCGATGCCGTACTGGCTGCGCTGTTGCGTGAAACCGCCCCGATGTTGCGCTCGGCAGATTTGCTGACCCGCTACTCGGAGTCGGAAATGGCCGTCTTTCTGGCCCCCGCTGACGCCACAGGGGCACTCGATGTGGCCGAGCGCATTCGCGAGCGCATCGAGCAGTTGGAAGTGCCACTGCCCGCCCATCCTGCGCAGCAAACGGCTGCGTCGGCGGCCAACGAACCCGTTGCGCAAGCCTTGCGTGTCACTGTCAGCATTGGCGTGGCGCATCTGCGCCCGGCCCACCTGGATCTGCAGGCTTTGCTGGACGATGCAGAGAACGCTGCAGTGGCAGCCCGCCACGCCGGCGGCAATTGCGTGCGCGCTGCGCCTCTGGGGCTGAACCATCCTTCGGCGGCTGGCGATGAGCGCGACGGCCAGTGGACAGAGCCGAAGGCCTGAGTCCACCTGACGCAGGGCTGGGCGGAGCGCGTCAACCCAAGCGCAGCGGCCCGCTGTAACCCGTCATCTCCAGGTAGCCCAGGCCGACACGCAGGCCGTTCCTGTTCAGCAGTTCGCTCAGGCCTTCCCAGTAAATGGTGCCCGTGCTTTGGCGGCTGTCCAGTTCTTGCTCATCCATCAGCGCGTGCACCGTGAACTCTCCTGCAGGGCACTGCACACGCCATTGCACCGGGTAACTGGCCCCGCTGGCCGGGCTGCGCCAACGCCGTTGCGGCTGCATCTGTACTTGGGTGGCAGCAAAGCTCGTCGCTTCGGTGACGCCTACAGCCCGGTAGCTGCCACCCGCCCACAGCGCGCTGCCGTCGGCGCGGCGCAGCACAAACACCGTCAAGGCGGCACCGTCAGAGAGGTTGATGCCGATCCAGTCCCAGCCGACGGCCTGCGGGTGCAGCAGTTGCTCGCTCCACTCGTGGTCCAGCCACGCCCGACCCTGCAGCGTGCCCTGTGATCGCGCGGGCCCGGATGCGGGCGACAGGCTGAGCTCGCAGCGCATCGCCAATTGCGGCTCGCTGTAGTAGTGGCTGGCCTGCTGTTCTCCGGGCCCCTTGCGCGAGAAGCCGTTGTCGCCCTGCAGCAGCACGGCTTGGGTGCGCTGCAACGCCAGCACCAGCCTGAAGTCCGCTGCATCGATGTTGGCGCGCCAGGCAGAGCCCTCGCGCTTGAGCCACCAATTGCCCAGTGCCACGTGGCCATCGTTCACCGATGCGTGGCCCGACGCCGCGCCAGCCAGCCCCGACCAGCGGGCGATGCGTTGGTCGTGCAGGTGGCGGCGCTGTTGCAGGTCGGTCAGCGCTGCATGGGCAAACAGCAACTGGCGGGCTGCAAAGCGGCTTTTCGAGCCGGCCGCCAGGCCCGTGGCACTGCGAAAGAAGGTCAGCTGCACGCCGTGCGTCGGCGCTTCTGGCGTGCCGAGCCAGCCGGTGGCGTACCACCATTCGATGCTGGCGCCCAAATGCGCGCCATGGTCACGCGGAAAGACCAGCGCACGGCCTCGGCGCACTGCGTCGTCTTCATCGGTGGTGGCTGATCTGGCTGTGGCGGAGGGCGCGGTGGCGTCTGCAGAAGTACCCACAAAAGTGCCCAAAGAAGTGTCCGCAGCAGTGTTCGAAGAAGCAGCCCTTGATGCGATCGTGAAGGCTGGCCCGCCAGCCAGCAGCGCTCGCAGTGCCAGTCGGCGCCGCGGGCTCACCAGTCTTCCTTCACTGACAACACCGCTTGCCTGGCGGTGGCACTGCGGGCGCTGAGGGCTGCCGTCAAGGTGCCGGCCAGCATCACCGCCACGCACAGCGCCAGCAGCCGGCCGCCGGGGATCACCAGCGCCATCGTCCAGTGAAAACTCTGCGGGTTGACCACCCACACCAGCACCATGCTGATCGCCAGACCCAGCAGCAGCCCGATCAAGGTGCCGGCTGCCACCCAGGCGGCCCCTTCGCCCGCCACCACGGCCATCGTCTGGCGGCGTGTCAGCCCCAGGTGGGCCAGCAGGCCGAACTCTTTGCGGCGCGCCAGCACTTGCGCCGACAGGCTGGCAGCGATGCCGACCAGGCCGATCACGATGGCCACTGCCTGCAGGTAGTAAGTGACGGCAAAACTGCGGTCGAAGATGCGCAGCGAAAGACGCCGCAACTCGGCGCTGGAGGCAAATTCGAGCATCGCCGGGTTGGCCACCAAGCCACGCAGGCCTTGCTGCACCGCCGCCAGGTCGGCGCCAGGCAACAACCACAGTGCCACGTCGTTGATGTGCATGTCGCCGCTCAGGCGCTGGTAGTCGGCTTGCGCGACAACCACCGAGCCAAACTGGCGTGCATAGTCGCGCCAGACCCCCAGCACGCGGCCACGCAGCAGCGTGTCGCCCAGCGGCAGGTCGAGAACACCGCCGGCCTCAGCACCGTACAAGGCGACCATCGCCTCGCTGACATAGACGGCCGTCTCGCCGGGCTGCAGCATACTGTTCGGCAACGGTGTTTGCAGCAAAGGCAGCGCTTGGGCAGCGTCCGGCAGCGGCCTGGCCACCAGCGCCACGGCGGGCCGCCCCGGCGCCAGGTTGAGCATGCGCACACGCGAGCCTTGCGCCGCTTGCACGCCGGGCAAGGCCGCAGCGCGGCGCACAAAGTCTTCGGGCAGCCAGATCTGGGCTGCCGCGGCGCCGCTGCCGGCGCTGCGTGCATACAGGTCGGCGGGCAACACGCTGTCCAGCCACTGGCTGACGCCGGTTCTGAAGCTCGCCACCATCACCGTCAGCGCCACGGACAGCGCCAGACTGGCGACCACGCCGGCCACGGCAGCCGTCGCCGTGCTGCGCTGAAACTTGGCCCGCTGCAAGGCCAGTAACACCAGTGCGCTGCGCCCTTCGGGCACCCGGGCCAGGATCAGGTGCACGATCGTGGGCACCAGGGCGACGCCGCCGAAGAGCAACGCAGCGACGGCGGCATAGGCGGCCAGCGGCAGGCCCGCCACGGCGGGCAGCAAAGCGGCGCCCCCTCCTGCGGCCAGAAGCAAGAGCCCTGGCCAAGCGCTGGGGGCTTGACCGGCCGTGCTGCCCAGGCCCTTCAGCGCCTGCGCTGGCGCCAAGGCTTGCGCCTGGCGAGCCGGCCACCAACCGCCAATCAACGCCGAACCCACGCCCAATGCGCAAAACACTGCGGCGCTGAGCAAGTCCCATTGCAGCGCCGGTGTGATGCCCGGAAAGTAGCCACCGCCCAAGTCGCCTGCCAGCAGCCGCAACGCTGCAGCTGCCATCGCGGTGCCCAGCAGCAGGCCCAACAGGCTGCCGGCCAGCCCCAGCGCTGCACACTCGCCCAGCACCCCCAGGCGCCGCTGGCGCGGGCCCATGCCCAGCACACCCAGCAGCGCAAAGGCCGGTGTGCGTTGCGCAACCGACAAGGACACCACCGAAAAAACCAGAAACGCACCCACAAACAGGGCCACCAGCGCCAGCACCGTCAGGTTGACGCGGTAGGCCCGCGACAGGTTGGAGACACGCTGCTCGGCCTGATCGGGGCTGGAGGCCAACACGCCGGGCGGCAGTTGCAGGCGATCCAGCAATGCCTGCACATCGGCGCCGGGCTGCAGGCGCAGGTCCAGCCGCGTGAGCTGGCCGATGGCGCCAAAGCGTTCCTGGGCGCCTGCCAGGTCCATCACCAGCAGCGGGCCACCGCCGGCAGCCACGCTGCCGGCCAGGCGCAGCTCGGTGGTGGCTGCGCCAGCTTGCAGGCGCACCGAGTTTTGAGCTGCCCCAGTCGGCGGGTCCGGCAGCCGTTGCTGCAAAGCGGCGTTGGCAAAGGCCAGTTCAGGGTCCAGAAAAGCCAGGCGGCCCGCGCCAGTGTCCGGCAGCGGCAACAGGGCTGGGGCCAGCGGCGCGGCCAGCAGCGCGTCCAGCCCCAGCACGCGCAGCGCCAGGCGGCTGCCGTCGGGCAGCAGCAGGTAGGTGTCGATCTCCAGCACCGGGCTGGCGATGCGCACTGCCGGGTCCAGCGCCACCTGGTCGAACAAGCGGTCGTCCAGTGGCGTGCCGCGCAGGCTCAGGTCGGGCTCGCCGTTGGCGGTGCGCACGGCCTGTGAGAACTCGTTGAGCGCCGAGTTGTTGATCAAGTGCACCGAAAAGGCCAGCGCCACGCCCAGCGCCACCGCCATCAGCGCCGCGCCGTGGCGCCACGGGTGGTGGCGCCACTCGCGCAGCGTCAGCAGCACCCACAAGGGCAGGGTCATGCGGGCGACCGGGGTGGTTTGCTTGGTTGCAGTCATCCGTCGGCCGCTGTGCTGCCAGCGGCCGCCGGCACTGTCTCGATGCCCTGGGGCCCCAGCCGCAAGATGCGGTCGGCAGCAGCGGCGGCGGCCGCCGAGTGGGTCACCAGCAGGCAAGCACAGCCGGATTCTTCGACCTGATGGCGCAGCACCGCCATCACCCGTTGTGCAGTGTTGGGGTCGAGGTTGCCGGTGGGCTCGTCGGCCAGGATCAGTGCCGGGCTGTGAACCACCGCGCGGGCAATCGCCACGCGTTGCAACTGGCCGCCAGAAAGCTGTGCTGGCAGCCGATCGGCCAAAGACGCCAGACCCACCGCCTGCAACATCTGCAGCACGCGCTGGGCATGTGGCCGGTGCAGCAGACGCAGCGGCAGACTGACGTTTTCCGCCACCGTGAGGTGCGGCAAGACGTGAAAGGCCTGGAACACAAAACCCAGCTTTTCGCGCCGCAGCCTGGCGCTGGCGTCGTCGTCCATCCCGGCCAGGCTCTGGCCGTCGATGTGCACGGTGCCGCTGTCGGCCTGGTCCAGGCCGGCGATGCAGTTCAGCAGCGTGGACTTGCCGACACCCGATTCGCCCAGCAAAGCCACAAACTCGCCGCGTTGCAATTGCAGCGAGACTTGGGCGAAGACGGGGGTGTCGCCGTAGCGCTTGCTCAGGTTGTTCAGGCTCAACATCAGAACCCGCCATGATGCCGCAAGGTCCCTGCCGCAGCCCAGGCAAGGCTTTGGAGGGCCCACACCCGTGGCTGGCACGGGCCCCGAAAGCTGCTGTCGGGCTGCGTGATATCGTGAGTTTCGTCGGCGTTCAGCACCCCCAACGGTGCGGCTCGACTGTCTGCAGTTGCGATCCTGTCGCCCCGTCGATTCACTTCCATCCTTGAGAGCCCTCAACCCATGTCCTATCAGATCGACTTGTCTGGCCGTGTCGCCTTTGTCACCGGGGCCTCCAGCGGTTTGGGCGCGCAATTTGCCAAAACCCTGGCTGCAGCGGGTGCCGGCGTGGTGTTGGCAGCGCGGCGGATAGAGCGGCTGAAGACCTTGCGCGCAGAGATCGAGTCGCTGGGCGGTGACGCTCACGTGGTGGGCCTGGACGTCACCGATCCTGTCAGCGTGCGGGCTGCCGTGGCGCATGCAGAAACCGAGATGGGTGCCATCGACATCCTGATCAACAACTCCGGCGTCAGCAACACCAAGAAGCTGGTGGATGTGACGCCTGACGACTACGACTTCGTGATGGACACCAACACCCGTGGCGCCTTCTTCATGGCGCAGGAAGTGGCCAAGCGCATGATCGCGCGCAGCAAGGGCGAAGCGCCGGGCACCTTCACCGGCGGGCGCATCGTCAACATCGCTTCGATGGCCGGCTTGCGTGTCTTGTCGCAGATCGGCGTGTATTGCATGAGCAAGGCCGCGGTGATCCACATGACGCGCGCGATGGCACTGGAGTGGGGGCGATTCGGCATCAACGTCAACGCCATCTGCCCGGGCTACATCGACACCGAGATCAACCACCACCACTGGAAGACCGAGTCCGGCCAGAAGCTGGTGCAGATGCTGCCGCGCAAGCGCGTGGGCCAGGTGCAGGATCTGGATGCGGTGTTGATGATGCTGTGCGCCAACCAGAGCCACTTCGTCAACGGCGCGGTGATTGCGGCAGATGACGGCTTTGGCGTTTGATGGCGGGCCATGCAAGGATCTGCTGAACGACTGCCGCAGCGTGACCTGGCACGTGCGCTGAGCCCCGTAGAGGCGCGCGTGCTGGGGGTGTTGGTCGAGAAGCAGTCCACGGTGCCCGACACCTACCCGCTGTCGCTGAATGCACTGGTCGCCGGCTGCAACCAGAAGACCGCGCGCCAGCCGGTGATGGAAGCGAGCGAGAGCGATGTGCTGGCCGCGTTGGACGGGCTGAAGAGCTTGAGCCTGGCGCAGGAAGGTTCAGGCAGCCGGGTGGTCAAGTTCGAGCACAACTTCAGCCGCGGTTTGGGCGTACCCACACAAGCGGCGGCATTGCTGACGGTCTTGATGTTGCGCGGCCCGCAGACAGCGGCTGAGCTGCGCCTGAACAGCGAGCGTTTGCACCGCTTCGCAGACATCTCTTCGGTCGAAGGTTTTCTGGATGAGTTGGCCGCCAAGACGCCGGCGCTGGTGGTCAAGTTGCCGCGCGCTGCAGGTGCTCGCGAAGCGCGCTGGGCGCATTTGCTGTGCGGCGAGCCACAACTGCCGCCGGGGGCCAGTGAAGCGACGGCCGGCGCCTGGTCTCAAGACGAAGCGCAGGTCAGCGCTGCTGAACTGGTGGCGCTGCGCCTTGAGCAAACCCGGCTCGCCACCGAAGTCGCGGCTTTGCGTGCGCTGGTGCAGCGGCTTGCGGATGAGCTGGGCGTCGATCTGCAGCCCACCGGGGGCTGAGCACAGTGCTTCAGACCTTGGATACCCCCTGCTGAAGGACGCTGAGGATGCGATTCGAGTTGCCCGCCCAACTGCACCTGGTGCACGAGATGCAGATCCAATTGCGCTGGGGCGACATGGACGCGATGGGTCATGTCAACAACACCATGTACTTTCGCTATATGGAGTCGGTGCGGCTGGACTGGATCTTCAAAGCCAGCGCTGGCCACGACATCAGCCGCCAGGGGCCGGTGATCGTCAACGCCTTTTGCAACTTTCTGGGCCAGCTGGAATACCCCGGCGACTTGCGGGTCACGATGTACCTGGCCAACCCCGGGCGCAGCAGCTTCGAGAGCTACCACCGCCTGGAGCGCAGCGACCAGCCCGGCGTGGTGTGGGCAGAAGGCGGCGCCAAGGTGGTGTGGACCGACTATGCGCAGCGCAAGTCGGCGCCGTTGCCGGATTGGTTCAGGACTCGGTTGCCAATGGGCTGACAGGGCTGGGCTGACAGTGCTGGGCTGACAGGGCTGGGCCGACAGGGCTGGGCTTGCAGTACGGGCTTGCAGTGCAGTGCTGAGTTGAAAGCGCTCGGTTGAAGATGCTCAGCTGCCGAATGCGCGCCAGCCACAGCTCAAGGCACCACGCTGTAAGGCCCACCGACTTCCAGCGCACGTCGGTATGCGGCCCGGGCGTGGATGCGCTGCAACCAGTCTGCCAGCGACGGGTGGCTGTCTTTGAGTCCTTTGCCTGAACCGAAGCGCGCCTCTGCAGCCTCGACCGGATAGCTCATCTGTACGTCCGCTGCGCTGAACTCCTGGCCCGCAAACCAGGGGCGGCTGGCAATTTCGCTTTCCATGAAGGCCAGTTGGCGCTGCAGGTTGGGGTCGATGAAACTCTTGCCGGCGTTGGCTGCCACGGCCTTGAGGATGGGCTTGATGAAGAACGGCACCTGCGCCTCGCGAACTTTGTCAAACACCAGTTTCAGCAGCAGAAACGGCATCGCGCTGCCTTCTGCAAAATGCAGCCAGTAGGTGAACCGTCGACCTTCTGCGGTGCCGGCGGGTGGGCGCAAGCGGCCATCGCCATGTGCCTCCAGCAGGTACTCGATGATGGCGCCAGACTCGGCCACGGTGATCGTGTCGCGGTGGTTGTGGTTCTGGTTGTCGTGGGTCGCGTCAGCTGCGCGGGTCTCGTCTTTGTTCCGCGTCTTTCCCGCCAAGCTGTCAGTCAGCACCGGGCTCTTGCCCAGCGGGTGCACCTGAGCCAATTCCGGCGGCGCCAGCAGGGTCTTGGGGTCGCGCTTGTAACGCTGCAACTGGTAGGGCAGCCCCAGTTCTTCCAGCAGCCACAACACGCGCTGCGAGCGTGAGTTTTCCAGGTGATGTACGGTGATCATGCGCCAATTGTGGCGCCAGGCTGCTGCAGTCGTCGCTCGGGCAGGTCAGCCAGCCACCAGACTGCGCCGCACCAAACCGCGAAACTGGGTGGCCAGTGCATTGCGCTGCACGGAGGCAATGCCGGCGTTCAAGCCCGAGCGGGTGTTGCAACCTGTGCTGCGTGCCAGCCTGCGGTTTTCAACGTCTCGTACTTCAAAGAAGTGGCAGCCTGCCGGCGACTCGCAGCGCGTGAAGCGCCCTGGCTCTTGCGACAGCCTGCGCAGCAGATCGACGGCGTCCAGTGCCGCCTGGCGCGACCAGAAGACCCGGCTTTCCAGAATCGTCTCGTGATTGCCTGCGCGCAAGGAGAACATGAAACCGCCCTCATGCCCTTCGATCAGTTGGTAGTAGCCTGTCATGCCGGGGTCCTTTGGGTCTCTCGTTGTCTTTCGTGATCAGCCAGTGGCCGAGCCGCTGGACATATCGTCCCAGGGGTCAGACGGCGGTTACCGCGACCCGTGGGCGCCTGAAAAGATCAACAGGGCCTGTGGCTTGGTTGGCCCAACTCCCTACGCGCTGCTGACTTGCCCCTGCCTGCTGTTCGCTGATGTTGTCGCTGATGTCGCTGATGTTGTCGCTGATGACGGCGGAGCACTCCAGGCGTTTTTCAAAAAGAAACAATGCGTACGGTTTTGTTGCAAGCGTCAAGCCCGATCATGGCGCGACAAAGCGTGAAGTGATGCACACTTTTGCCGTTTGTTACACCCTGCGAACATTTTTAACACCTACTCAAGGGAGACCAGACGGTTTTTCAGCGCGATCAGCACGGCTTCAGTACGGTTGTCCGCATGCAGCTTGGCCAGGATGTTGGTGACGTGAAACTTCACCGTGGGCATCGCGATGCTCAACCTGGTGGCGATGTCCTGGTTGGCAAGCCCCGTGGCCATCAAGGCCAGCAGTTCGCGCTCGCGGCTGGTCAGATCGGCGCCGGGTGCAGGGCTGCGGCCATCGGCGATCAGCGCATCGGTGACTTCTGGCGCCATCACCCGTTGGCCACGTGCGGTGCTCAGGATCACATTGACCAGTTCTTGCGATGAAGCGTTCTTCAGCAGGAAGCCGGCTGCGCCAGCAGCCATGGCACGCCTGACTTCACCAGGGTCGAGCAGGCTGGTCAAGATCACAAAGTGGCTCTTGGGCAACAACGGCCGCATGGCTTCGATGGCTGCCACGCCGTCCATGCGTGGCATCACCAGGTCGACCAGCAGCACATCGGGTTTGAGCTGCGGTGCCAGTTTGACGGCATCTGCGCCGTCCACCGCTTCGCCCACCCACTGCAGTCGGGTGTCTGATCGCAGCATGGCCGCCAGGCCGTGGCGGATCATGGGATGGTCGTCGACCACGAAGACTCGGATGGGGTCCATAGAAGGTGCTCAGCTCCAGTTCGGGTTCAGGTTCAGGTTCAGGTTCAGGTTCAGGTTCAGGTTCAGGTTCAGGCTCGGGTCCAGCTCAGTTCCAACAGCACTTCAGTGCCGGTGCCGGGTTCACTGCGCAATTGCAGTTCTGCGCCCAGGCTGGCCGCACGTTCACGCATGTGGGCGACGCCAAAGTGGCCGGGTGTTTCGGCGTTCAAATCAAAACCGCAGCCGTCATCGCTGATGTGCAAGCGGCCTTTGCCTGCCTGAAGCACCTGCCACTGCATGCGCACCTGCCCTGCACCGCTGTGGCGGCCAATGTTGGACAGCGCAGACTGTGCAATGCGGTAGACGCCGACCCGCACTGTTGCAGGCACCGGGTGCCGCTCTTCGATCTGAGTGTCGATGTGCACACCACCGCGGCCGCTCAGGGCTTCCACTACCTGCTGCAGCAACTCGGGCAGGCGCACGCTTTCCAGCGCATCCGGGCGCAGCTCGAACAGCATCATGCGCATCTCTGCCAAAGCGCTGCGGTTCAGGCGTTCGAGCACGCGGGCTTGCTCGCGGGTGTCGGGATCGACTCCGCTGGCCTGGGCCAAGGCGCCAGCCAGCAGGTTGGCGGCAAACAGGGTTTGTGACACGGCATCGTGCAGTTCGCGCGCGATGCGGTTTCGCTCTGCCACCACCGCCGCTTCGCGCTGCAGTTTCAGGGCGTGCGCGTGGCTCATGGCCAGCGCTGTCTGACCCGCGACTGCGCTGAGCAAGCGGCTGCGTTCTGCATCAAAGAAGTCGTCACTGTCGTGGTCGACGCGCAAGACACCGAAGACCTCGTTGTTGACCTTCAGCGGTGCGGCCATCCAGGCCCGCGTGTTGCGGTACAGCGCCGAGGTGCGCGCGTCGTCGGTCACCAGCTCCCACAACCACGCCAGCAGCCCCTGGCGCGGTTGGTTCTCGATCAGCGGCTGGCCGTCGCGTTCGATCTGCTCATAGCGCTGCAGATTGCTGCGCGACAAGCGCAGTCCGGTCAGGTCTCCCAGTTCGATGCCTGCCAGGTCGGCTGCGTCGCTGCGGTAGCCGGCCAACACCACGGGCTGGCTGCGGTCCAGGTTCTGGCGCGCCCAGACCGAGGCGCTGCTGAACTTGAGCGCTGACTCCAGTGCCGCCAGAGCCTGGGCCACCAGACCCTGGTCCGAAGGTTGCGCCGCCAGGCTGATCGACAGGTCTTGCAACGACGACAGTTCCTGCGTGCGCGACTGCAACTTCAAGCCCAAGGCTGCGTTCATGGCCAACAGGGCCTGACGGCGGCGGCGCGCTTGATCGACGGCGCGGCGCAAGCTCAAGGTCAGCCGGTGCAGTTCGTCGCAGCCGCCCTCATGGGGCACTTGGACGTGGTCGGGCGGTTCTTCTTCACTGCTGAATTGGCGCGCCGCTGCCTGGACCCGCCTGAGCGCTGCTGAAGCGCGCCACAGCGGCCAGAAGGCGAGCAGCAAAGGCAACAACCAAAGCGCCAGCGGCCACGCCCAGAGGGTCTGCCAGGCATCGGCCGGCAAGGCCAGGCTGCCCGCATCTGCCTGTTCCAGGCTGGTGCGCAGCAGCAGCATCAAGAGGCCTGCGCACAGCCCCAGACTCAGGCTTTGTGTGGGCAACGTCAGGCGCTCGAAGCGGCCGATCAGGGCGCCTGCAGAGTCACCCGGTCCGGCCGCGGCAGTGGCGCTCACGGCTGCAGAGGCGCTTTGGGCGCCGCCCCTGCATCGTGACGATCTTCACGACCACCATCACGACGATCAAAGCGGTCAACGGCACGTTGCAGCAACCGGGTGGCGACCGGTCCTCCACCCACGCCCACCGCCACCGCCAAGCCGATCGCAATGCCACCGACCACGGCGCCGAATGCGATGGTCACGATGACCGCCGGCAAGCCCGCCTGGTGCAGGGCCAGCGCTGCGGCAAAGAACAGGATCGAGAAGCGGGTCAACATTGCGATCAGCTGTGCTTGAGGGTGGGCTTGAGGGTGTGCTTGAGGGTCCGCTTGCGGGAGCACTGATTCATTGCCTGGGTTCACGATACGTCTGGCCGCTGCGCTGGCCAGCAGCAAACCAATCAGCAGGATGACTGCTGCCATCCCCAATCTGAGCAGGGTCGCGCCGATCTGCGCCACCGAATCGGTCAGCACCGGCAGCCCCAGGATCTCGCAGGCCTGGGTCAGGGCGGCCATCACCACTGCCAGCATCACGGCCAGGCTGGCCCACTCAGAGGGCTGCCGCCCCCCCAGGGGCCCTGCTGCAGCGCCCATCCTGGCCGGCAGTCGGTCAAAACCCACACCGGCCAGCAACGCAGCGGCCAAGGTGGCCAGGGTGCGACCCAGCAACACGCCCAGGCCGACAACGATGGCGGCCGACAACAGGCGCGGCACAAAATTGATCATCGATTCCAGCAGCTTGGACAACGGAATCGTCACCGCGTCCAGCCCCAGCGGCTGCAGCGCAGCCACCAGCGTGGGCAGCAGCAGCAGCACAAATACGACATTGCCTGCCACCCCTGCCAGCCCACCTTTGCCCAAAGCCGCCTGCATGCCCATCTTTTCTGCGGCACGTTCCGAGCCTGCGGACTTCAGAAGTGCAGTCACCAACTGCCTGGCGATGCGCGCCACCAGCAAGCCGATGCCGGCCACGATCACCGCGCCCATCAGGTTGGGCACAAAACCCAGCAGGCGCGACAACATCGCGTTGACCGGCTCCAGCAGGCCTTGCAGCTCCAAGGTGCCCAGCAAGGCCGGCAGTGACAGCAACCACACCAACGCACTGCCTACGCCGGCCAGCGAAGCGCCCAAACCTGGGCTGCCCAGCCGCTGGTCCAGGTTGTAGGCCGTGACCAGGCGCAGAACCGCTGCCCGCACCCCCTTGGCGACCAGCCAGGCCACCACCAGGATGGCCAACGCAGCAGCCAGCCGGGGCAAGAAAGGCGCGACTGCTGCGTTGGCGCCGTCGAGCCACTGATTCAGCGTTTCCATAGACATTTCCAATCGATCTTAGGTTTGAGTGTGGGCGTTCCAGCCATCCTCGGGTATGGGAGTTGGCGGCCCTCAGCCACTCGAATGAGGGCTGACGGCCCCGGTTTCAGGGGGTGCCGGTGAGCAATCGGTGGAGCATTTCTGCGCCGGTCGCTGCACCTCTCTTGTGCATCAGCCGCGCCCGGCATTTGAATAAAGTAGTAGGCTTATGGGCTACGAATGCGGCGTCGAGCCCTGTCTTCTTGACGCAGTTTGTCCACTCTCTGTCTTCTCAAAGCTTGTCCCTTCAATCTTCGCTCAGGAGCCCGTGTCATGAAGAAAGTTTTCCCCAACGCTGCGGCGGCCTTGGCTGGCGTCGTCGAGGATGGCCAGTTGATGGCGGTGGGCGGCTTTGGCCTGTGTGGCATTCCCGAAGCCCTGATCGACGCCCTGCGTGACAGCGGCGTCAAACAGTTGACGGTCATCTCCAACAACGCTGGTGTTGACGGCTTCGGCTTGGGCAAATTGCTGGAGACGCGACAGATCAAGAAGATGATCAGCAGCTATGTGGGCGAGAACAAAGAGTTCGAGCGCCAGTTTCTGGCTGGCGAGCTGGAGTTGGAGTTCACCCCCCAGGGCACGCTGGCCGAAAAGTTGCGTGCTGGCGGCGCCGGCATTCCGGCCTTCTTCACCCGCACCGGTGTGGGCACGCAGGTGGCAGAAGGCAAAGAGCTGCGTGAGTTTGATGGCCACACTTATGTGATGGAGCGTGCGCTGGTGCCCGATGTGTCGCTGGTCAAGGCCTGGCGCGCCGATGTCTCCGGCAACCTGCAGTTTCGCCTGACCGCGCGTAACTTCAACCCGGCTGTAGCCATGGCTGGCCGGGTGACGATTGTCGAGGTCGAAGAAATCGTGCCGCTGGGCGCGATTGCCCCGGATGATGTGCATCTGCCAGGCATCTACGTCAAACGCCTGGTGCTCAACGCGACCCCTGAGAAGCGTATCGAAAAGCGCACGATCACCGAATCCACCCCCTCCACAGCCACTGCGGGAGCCTGAGATGCCCTGGACCAAAGACCAAATGGCGGCGCGTGCCGCGCAAGAGCTGGAAGACGGCTTCTACGTCAACCTGGGCATCGGCCTGCCCACGCTGGTGGCCAATTTCGTGTCGCCCGACATCGAGGTCTGGCTGCAAAGCGAAAACGGCATGCTGGGCATCGGCCCCTTTCCGACTGAAGAGCAAGTCGATGCAGACCTGATCAACGCCGGCAAGCAGACCGTCACCACCGTGCCCGGCAGCAGCATCTTTAGCAGCCACGACAGCTTTGCGATGATCCGCGGCGGCAAGATCAACTTGTCGATCCTGGGCGCGATGCAGGTCAGTGAGAAGGGCGATCTGGCCAATTGGATGATCCCGGGCAAGATGGTCAAGGGCATGGGCGGCGCGATGGATCTGGTGGCTGGTGTGGCGCGCGTGTTGGTGCTGATGGAGCATGTGGCACGCAAGAAGGACGGCAGCGTCGACCTGAAGATCCTGCCCGCCTGCACGCTGCCGCTGACGGGTGTGGGGGTGGTGCACCGCATCATCACCGATCTGGCTGTGCTGGACGTGACGCCTGCCGGCTTGAAGCTGGTGGAGATGGCGCCCGAGGTGACGCGGGAATACTTGCAGTCAGTCACGGGTGTGCCGTTGCATTGATCGCCACTGGGTTCCTCTGAGGCGGTTTGAGCCCTCTTGTGCAGTGATCGGCAAATGGCGATGAGATCACGGGCTTGGGTGACCGGCCTGGGCGTTGCACTGGCACTTGCGCTGGCACTTGCGCTGGTCGCCTGCGGCGCTCCGGGGCCACGCAGCTCAGCGCCTGCAGTCACATCGGCTGCCACATCGGCTGCCCCATCGGCGACCGCAGCAGCTGTGCCTGCGATGCCTGAAATCGCCTCAGGCTGGGCCGTCAAAGAAGCCGTGACAGCGCGCCGCTTCATGGTCGCAGCCGCCAACCCGCTGGCGGCTGACGCCGGCCTGGCGATACTCGATGCGGGTGGCTCGGCCATCGACGCTGCGATTGCGGTGCAGATGGTGCTGGGGCTGGTCGAGCCGCAATCCAGTGGCATTGGCGGCGGCGCCTTTCTGATGCACTGGGACGGTGCTGCAGTGGCCGCCTGGGACGGCCGCGAGACGGCCCCTGC
>Ga0105044_10005442_pt1 | contig 17523 bp, 16 predicted proteins | sample MAT01_FD_78092 | JGI IMG/M metagenome (GOLD analysis project Ga0105044, IMG submission 78092) | Freshwater microbial communities from Lake Fryxell liftoff mats and glacier meltwater in Antarctica - MAT-01 | ecosystem: Environmental > Aquatic > Freshwater > Ice > Liftoff microbial mat | place...
CGGATGGGCATCGACCACAACCGTTTCGGTTTCAAGTTCCAGGGCCTCGACCAGCGTCTCACCGGAGTCGAGCCGTCGAAAGTCGTGAAGGCTGTGCTGGCGTGAGGCTCCGAAGGCAGGGGCGAAGGAACTTGGAAAGCCACGGCCGACAGGTCGGCGGCGCCAATGTTAAGAATCCGAAGAACCGAAGGGCATCGGGCCTGGCCTGCATTTCTCACTCGCCTGACATGGGATGCGACAGGGTGTTGCGTCGCCTGCACTGCAAGCCTGCGAAGCGGGCAGCATTGCCGTAGCGCAGCTCTCCAGAGCTGCGCCGCAGTGAGCGCCGACACGGCGCAGCTCTGGAGAGCCACGCTACATTCGCGGCTTGCCGCCGGAGTGTGAGGAATGCGGGCTAGGGCGCTTTCCACACCGGCTTCCCGTCCAGCCACGTCTCAACCACTCGCGTGTCCTTCAGGTCGTCGATCGGGCACGTGAGCACGTCGCGGTCGATGATGATGAAGTCGGCCCGCTTGCCCGCTTCGAGTGAGCCGGTCTCCTTTTCGAGGAACAGCACCCTGGCGTTGTTGATGGTGTAGAGCCGGATTGCTTCCTCGCGCGTGATGCCGCCCTCGGGATGCAGCGGGTCGTCGAGGAAGCGGCACTTCCGGGCGACGGCGATCCACATGCCGAGCCACGGGTTGTATTGGTTGATGGAACGCAGGCTGCCGATTTTCTGCATGTGATCGCTGCCGCCGCCGACGGGAACCTTTGCATCGAAGAGCGTGCGCAGCGGCTGGAACCGGCTCATGCGCTCGTTGCCGAATTGCTTCAGCAGCGTCGCGCCGTCGAGATGAAACCAGATCGGCTGCATGTCGATCACCACGCCGAGCCGCGCCGCCTGCGCGATGCTGTCGGGCGTCATGAAATTGCAGTGCGTGATGCATGGGCGCGAATCGCGGAGGGGCGTGTCCTTGCTCACTTCGTCGTACACATCGAGCAGGAGCTTCACTGCGCCGTCGCCCACGCTGTGGGCGGTGAACTGCAATCCCGCGCCGGCGACTTTGCGCACCATCTTGGCGAGATGCACGCTCGGGGTGCGCTGCACGCCGCGATAGTCCTTGTCGGTGATCCCGTAGATGCTGCTCACGCCCCACGGCTCCAGCATCAGCGCGCTGCCGGTGAGCATGCCGCCATCGAGCCAGAGCTTCGTGCCGACGATTTGCAGCATCGGGTCGGGTTTGCAGAGGGGGTTGTTGATGATTTCATCCAGCGCCAGCTCCGTCGTGCGCCATACGCTGCCGGTGGAAAATGTGTGCGACAGCCGGAGGCGGACGGTCAGTGCGTTCGCATCGCGCAGGTCGCGGTACACGTCGATGTTGCCGCCGCTCGCGCCGCGGTCCGCGATGGTGGTAAAGCCGACGCTGTTGTAGTCGGTGAACAGCTTCTGCACGAGTTCACGCGTCTGCGCCGCGTTCGCCGATTTCCGCGCGGACTTTGCGTTAATCTTCGGGCCGAAGGCGTGCATCAATCCGGTGGGCTCGCCCTTTTCGTCGAAGACCACCACGCCCTCCGAGCCCGCGGGCACTTTGAAATTCCGGTCAATGCCCGCGAGTTTCTGCGCGAGTGAGTTCAGCATCGAGTCCGGCCCGGTGCTGAATTGCACGGGGTGCTTCGGCGCGGCGCGGTCCAGTTCCTCGCGGGTCGGGTAGCGCTGCTCCCTCAGCCGTGTGATGAAGATCTGCGACACGCCGATGAGCGTTCCCTCCGGCAACAGCTTTGCACGACCGGCGATGTATTCGAGAAGCTGCGGGATGTCCTGGATGTCCGGCACTTCGTGGTCGAACTCGAACGTCGCCGCAGCGACCGGGTGGGCGTGCGAATCCATCAATCCCGGCAACACCATGCGCCCGCCGAGATCCACGCGCTTCGCATCCGCCGCGAGCGCCTTTGCCTTGTCGCCGAGCGCGACGATGCGCTCGCCTTCGATGGCCATCGTGTCGGTGATGGTGAAGGCGTCGTCCACGGTGACGATCTTGCCATTGGTGAAAACCGTGAGCGGCGCGGCGGGGAGTGTGGCGCAACCGAGTGCGAGAATCAGGGAGATGAGTTTCATGATTGGGGATTGGTTTACTTGGATTTCGGGGCGAGTTCCGCCGCCATGTCGAGCACGGCGTCGAGCATCTTCACGGATGCCTGGGGTTCGAGCGAGTTTGTGCCGGGCCACGTCTCGTAGCCGCCGAACTCGAAATGCCGCGGCGTCGGCAGGTAGCCGATGTAGGCGTGGTTCAGCTCCACCATGAACGAGTGCGCCAGCGGGCTGCGCTTTTTGAAATCGAGGCCCATCTCCGCGAAGGTTTCGCACGGCGAGGTGCCGATGCAGATGTCGCCGATGCGCAGCACTTGCAGCGGGACGCGGGCCATCGGCGCGGCCTCGGCGAGCTTCTGCACGCGGCCCGCGTAGATCACCGAGAGGTTCGCCTTCTTCGTGGCGGGTTCTGCGTTTGCCTCCGTGCTCTTCGCCCAGGCGAGAAGATTAGCGTCGATTTTGCGCCGCGCGATCTCGAGTTCGCGAAACCGCGCGTCGAGTTCCGCGTTGTCTTTCCACGTCACCTTCGCGAGCGCGTCGTTCACCTTGCGCGCCACATCTTCGGCGACGAAGCGCATCTGCTCGTAGGCTGGTTTGCGCGGACGCGGGGTGACGAAGTTGTTGTTGTTCACGTCGCCGCTGGTGGCGTTCGCCATCATCGCGACAAAGGGTGGATCTTTCTCGGAGCCGGCCTGCATCTTCTTCAGCGCCTCGCAGAACATGCCGTAATAATCGGCGGAGATGTGCCCTTCGCCGATGCCGCCGACGTAGTGCAGCGAATACGCGCTGAAGACGGAGATGAGCCGGCCACCAGGCTCGCGCAGGGCGATGAATGAGATCGTGGGGTCAGTCGGTCCGGCTGGTTCGACGAGATCCTTGCTGCCGCCGGGCGGGTTCATCTTCACCTTGTCCACTTTGCCGAATGGATTCACCGGCGCGGTTCCCTCGCGCATGAACCAGCGGCGGTTGAAGACATGCTCCGGTGCTTCCGCGGTGCCGAAGGCGATCTGCGCGGGTCGCATGACGTGGATCGCGCGGCGCACGCCATCCGCGATGCGGCGTGCCACGAAGCGCTGGTAGTCGTTCAGCGGCTGTTCATCGACGTAGCGCAAATCCCCGAGGGCACTGCCTGCGGAATGCGTGTGGGTGCAGGAGATCGCCACGTGCGAGGGCGGGATGCCGGTCGCATCGGTGATCAGTCGCCGCGCCTCGATGCTGACGCTGCGATGCATGCCGAGCAGATCGCACACGACGAGTGCGAGCTTCGCCTTGCCGTCATCCAGCACCAGGCAGCGGGCGAACAGCTCGTCATGCACATGCGTCGAGGGAAACGGCACGAAGCCGCCGATGATGCTGGTGCCGAGCTCGGGCGTGATGTTGCTGGTCGCCGCACCGGCTTGCAGTGTTGCCGCACCTGGCGACGCGGCAGATGCCACGGCAGTGAGGAAGAGGGTGGCGAGGAAAGTGAGGCGTTTCATGATTTGTTGGGGAACCTGGCTCACGGGCATTGCCCGATTGCCTTGAGGAGTTGAAGAGTTACTTGCGACTGGGTTTCGCTGTCGGTTTCTGCGTCGGGTTCGGCTTCACGACTGCGGTTTCATCGGCGAGGAGTTTGACGAGAGGCTTGCCGGTGGAGCCGGACGGCTCGTTCATGCGGAGTGCGGCGCAGAGCGTCGGGACGAGGTCGTTGACTGAGAACTCGTCCGCATAGCGGCCCGGTTTGAAGCCGGTGCCATGGAACAGCACGGGAACGTGGGTGTCGTAGTTGAACGGAGTCCCGTGGGTCGTGCCGGCTTTTCCCGGTATCGGGAGCGTGAATGGCTTGTAAACCAGCACGATGTCGCCGCTGCGCTCGGGGTTGTAGCCGTTGAGGACCCGCTGCCCCAAGAGTCCGGGTGCGAGCCCATCGAGGAGCTGGGCGCGGGTGTAGCCCGCTTGGAAAATCCCGGTCGAGAGCGCCCACTCCCGGATGAAACCGGCGACGACCTCGGGTGGGAGCTGTTTCTCCCGCAGAGCGTCGTGGTCGAAGTAGAGGTTGCCGTCCACGATGCGCGGCACGAGCAGGAATTTTCCCGGACCGAAGCGCGCGCTGAGTTTCGCCAGCAGATCCGCGGTCAGGGCGAGCGGGTCGATGCGACCGCCGCCGAGCCCCTGTTCCGCGGCGAATTCCGGTGTCGGCGCGACGCCGTGATCGGCGGTGAGTGCGATCATCACGTTTGCCAGGCCGAGCTTCTTGTCGAGCGCGCTGAAGAGTCCCGCGAGTTCCCGATCGAGCCGCAGAGTCATGTCCTGGACCTCCTGCGAGTACGGCCCGAAGCGATGGCCGACGGCGTCCAGCGATGAGAATGAAATGCACAGAAGATCCGGCTGCGGGCCTGCGCCGAGCTTCTCGCCATCGATGGCGGCGAGCGCGAACTCGGCGAGGAGCTGATCGCCGAAGGGCGTGGGCACGATGGTCTCGAAGCCTTCGAGCGGCGATGGAAACACGGTGTGATCGAAGGTCGCCATCGTCTCTCCCGGCATCACGCCTTCGCCGGCCGCGTCATCGGGCCATTCGTAGAGCTTCGGATCGAGCAGGCGCTTCCACGTCTGTCCGATGAAGGACTGCGGTCGCTTGCGTTCGTTGAACTCGCGGACCCATGCGGGCAACTCCGGCAGGTAGTAGGTGCTGGTGGCGAAGTTCCCGCTGTGCGAATCGAACCAGTATGCGCCGGCAGGTCTCTTCCCCGCCGGCAGGATCGCACCGCGATCCTTCAGCGAGATGCCCACGACTTTCGAATGATACCGCAGCCGGAGTTCGTCGGCGAAATTCGTGCCGATGAAATTGCGCGGCGATCGCTGGCCGTAGGACTCGGCAATGCCGACGCCAGTCACCCCGGGGTCGCTCACGCAATTCACCATCTTCAGCGTGCGCTTGTCGAACCAGTCATTTGAAATGATGCCGTGAACCGCCGGCGGCGTGCCGCTCAGTGCAGTCGCGTGGCCCGGTCCGGTCGTTGTCGGCGCGTGATTGTAATGCGCGAAGGTCAGGAACGCGCCTTTGTCCGTGAGCAGCCGGAAACCGCCCTGCGTGAACTGGCCGTGGAAGCGCTCGAGGTAATCGTAGCGGAGTTGATCGACGATGATGGCGAGCACCAGCTTCGGAGGCGCGGCTTCGCTGGAAAGCGGAAGCGCGCAGGTGAGGAGCGAGGTGAGGAGCGAGGTGAGGAGGAGTCGGAAGTTCATTCTTGGAAAGTCATCGCCTGGGCGGGCACCCGGGCGGAGCCGCCGCGGGCCGTGTGTCACCGCGCGGGCTTGGTGATGGTGAAGTGGTCCACCTCTTCACCAGCGATGTTGATCTGGCGGAGGGTGAACGCCGTCGGCGTGGCTTCGATGAGGGAGAAGGAATGCTTCTCGGCGTAGTACTTCGTCGTGAGCGGCACGTAGTTGCTGCCGTGCTCCTTCTTCAGATCGGCGACGGTCTTCTCGAAGTTCACGCTGTACAGCTTCGCCCCGCCTCCACCGCTGATGATGTGAATCACCCCCTCGGGCGTCGTGTCCTTTTCCCCATCGAAGGTCTCGTCCAGACGGAATGTGCCGTTGATGCGCCCGCGCGTGTCCCGCGGGGCGGACTGTTGGAAGGTCAGCGGTTTCGAGCGCTGGTAGTTGTGGACGTGACCGCAGAGGACGATGTCCACCTTGTTCCGCTCAAACAGCGGCTGCCACAGTCGCATCTTCTGCTCCGTGTAGTGTTCGCGCGAGGTGTGGAATGCCGGGGCGTGAAAGCAGACGATCTTCCACGGCTGGCGCGAAGTGCGGAGATCGTTCTCGATCCACTTGGTGATTTCCGGTTCCTGCGCCGTCACGTGCTTGTTGCTGTCGAGCACGGTGAAATGCACGGGGCCGCAGTCCCACGAGTAATACAGCATGGCGGGGAACTGCTCGCCCGCCAAGGTCCGGAACCGCTTCATGGCCGCGGGGTCGGTAGGCAGCGCCGGATTCCACGAGCCCGGTCCGGGGCCGTTGCGCGGCACATTGAAAAAATGAAACGCTGCCCACGCGTCCGGATACTCACTCGGGCGGGCGGAGTCGATGTCGTGATTGCCGATGACGGGATAGAGCGGGACGGATGCGAAGAGCGGTGCGCCGGCGGTCGGCCCCGGTTTTGGGACGTCGTTATAGATGGGCCAGAAGTGGTGCATGTACTGGTTCATGCGGCCCGCGGAATAGACGATGTCGCCGAGCCCGATCATGAAGTCCGGCCGCTGTTGCGCGATCTGCCACGCGATGGCGTTCTGCTCCGGCTTGCCGCTGGCGAGGTCGCCCACCGCGACGAACCGGATTGGTTTCGTCGCCGAGGCGCGGGTCTTGAATTTGCCCTCGCGGATGAGCAACTCGCCCGACTTGACGCGATACTCCACTACGCTGTCGAACGGCAGCCCCGGCAGTTCGGCGACGTAGCGGAGGAAGTGCTGCTCCTTTTCCGGCAGCACCGGGGAAGTGGACGACTCCGCATCGCGTTTTGCGTCCTCGATTGTCGTGGGTGCGTTCGCGAGCGGGTTGGGGGATTTCGGTTTCGGAGGCGTCCCGGGCTTCGGTTTTGGCAGGCCGAAATCGAGCGCTGTCCTTTTCGGTTGGGCACTTTGCCATGCTGCCTTTCCGGCGCGGAAGGCGACGGTGAACTCGCCGGGCGTCTGGTCCGTGAACCACGAGAGGACCTTCACATCCGTGCCGTCGAGCGTGGCGCCGTTGCCCGGCTGCACGTAGGGCGCGACGACGATCGACTGCGCAGCGAGGCGCGCCGCGAACATCAGGATGAGAGGGGAGAGCAGCGGAATTTCCATCGGGAGATCGATGTTCACCACCATGCTGCGAAAAAGCGAGACGTAGAAACGGACGCTCCGCAGCGGTGGCGTGATTGACAGTCGGTCCAGAATCGAGGGAGCCGAGCCAGGGAAAGTGGCACAGCCCCTCCCAGTGGCGCAGCCCGTCCCGGCTGTGGGGCCAGCGGGCGTCCCGCCCGATGTCCGCTTGGAGTAGCGGCGCGACTCCCGCGGACCTGCCGGTGAGCGAACCGCACTGCGGGCAGGATGCCCGCAGGCCCCACAGCCGGGACGGGCTGTGCCACCGTCCGCGCCCGGCGCTTTCTGGACTGACTTTCAATCACACCCCTCCGCGGCGAAAACATCCGCTTGCCCCGCGCCCGCGACGCGCGGAACCTTGGCCGCATGAAAGCCCTCACCCTCGCGGCAGCATTCGCGCTCACCGCTCCCTTCACCGCCCGCGGCCAGGTCGTGCCGACAACGCCGACGAAGTTCGGCACACGCAGCCTCGGCAATGCGACCAATTCGGGCTCGGTCGGTGTTGCACCCGTGAAGCGGCAGATTTCCAATCGCACCGTCACCCACATCGTCCTTGGCGAGCCGCGGCAGTGGAAGCTGGCGGATGGGAAATTCTTCCTCGGGAAACTCATCGCCTTCGAGGATCTCGTGGTGGAGCGGCAGAATGGCGCGGCTCCGGCGGCCACCCCGGCCGTTCCGGCGAAGCCGACGACCGTGCGGAACGGCAGCGCGCGCTTCCTCGTGAACGCCAAGCCCTACGAGCTGGCCATGGAGCGCCTCGGCCCGGAGGAACGCAAGTTCATCGAGGACACGCGCCTCGCGATCGCGGCGAAGAAGTAGTCCCAATCCGCGCCCCGCGCGCATGGAGCGCCGCCCGTCCCGGCGGCCACAGCGCCATCACGCGCAGCGTCACTTTTTCCACAGGCGTCCTGCCTCATGCAGGCGCCGCAGAAACGATCGGGCCTGCGGCGTTGTGCGTGGCCGGCGGGACGCGCGGCGCGCTCAGCGCTTGCGAATGAGGCAGCGCGCCGGAGCGCCGTCGCCCTTGTCGAATTTGATCGGCAGGCAGATGAGGTCGTAGTCGCCGGGCTTCACGCCGGAGAAATTCAGCCCCTCGATGATCCACACCTCGGGCTTCAGCAGGATGTGATGCGTCTCGATGCCATCCTTGTAAAATCCGCCCACGCTGAAGTAGTCCACGCCCACCGTCTGCACGCCGCAGTCCACGAGGTACTGCGCGCCCTCCTTCGAGATGTAAACGAAGTCCTTGTCGAACTCGGGCTTCTTGTAGCTCACCGCTGAGTTGCGCGTCTTGAAAAGCAGCCGCTCGCCTTTCTGCGGCTTCAGCTTCTTCAGTTCCGCGGGCTTGATGGCCTTCCTGTCATGAATCTCGACCACACGCGCGGGGCCGATGACGGCATCCCACGGCAGATCGTCCATCGTCTTCGCGCCATGGTAAAAATGCAGCGGCGCATCCATGTGCGTGCCCGTGTGCGAATTGAAATTGATCGCCGACACATTGCACACGTCGCCCTTCGCGGTGCCGAGATGCATGGTGATGACAGTCGGCGGCCCGCCCGGCCAGCCGTGCATGCCGTTGTGGAGAGGGATGGAGACGTCGATCCAGGAATTTTTGCTCATGGTGTTGGTGAGGTGGTGAGTGATTAGTGATTAGTGATTAGTGTTCAGATGAAACGCGACGCGGAATTCTGACTAAACACTAATTACCAATCACTAAAAACTCCGCGACGGCCTCGCTCAAAACTCGATCACATTCTTGATCCCCTTCGCGATGCCGGTGAGCAGTTCGCGGTGCGCCCCGATCTTGTGCCGTCCAGCGATGAGCGCGCCCAGCGCCTTCGGCCAGCGCTTCTTGAATTCGCCGAGATCGTGAATCGCATCGAGGAACGCCTGCGGACTCGCGTTCACCGTGCCGATGAGCGCCTGGTTCTTCAGCGTGATGTTCCGCATGATGTTGTCCGCATACACCGGGATGGCGGATTTCAGCGCCGGGATGCCGGTGAAGATATAGACGCCATTGATGCCGAGCACCCGGGCCAGCTCGAACGACACGTCGCCTTCGCCGACCGCTTCGTACACCAGGTCGATGTTGCCGATTTGCTGCGCGAGATCGTCCGCGCCCATCTTCACGGACGAAATGTACTCCGCACCGATCTGCGCCGCGATGTCCGCCTTGAAGTTCGGCTTCGGCGAGCGCGAGTAGATGAAAACGCGGAAGCCCTCCACGATCAGCTTCATCGCGCCGAGCAGCCCGATCGGCCCCGCACCCAGCACCACCGCCGTGCGCCCGTGACCGCGGCCCTTGCCATCGCGATTGTGGTGTTCCCAGCCCGGCACGCGCTTCTGCACCTGCCACGCCTGCGCGAGACCTTTCTCCGCGATCGTCAGCGGCTCCGCCATCACCGCCACGTCGCGGAGTTCCTTCGGCACCGGCGTGAGGTAAGTCTCCTCCTCCACGAACTGCTCCGTCATGTAACCGTGGAGCTGGTTGATGCCCCGCTCCTTGAACGTCCACGTGAAACAGAAATCCTGCCGCCCCTCACGGCACGGCGCGCAGCCCGGATCCGGGCAGGGCCGCCGCACGCTCGGCACCACGAGATCGCCCGCCTTGAGATTCTTCACGCCCGGCCCGGCTTCCACGACTTCGCCCAGGCATTCATGGCCGAGCACGAGATAGTCGCATCCCGCCGGGCCCTGCCCGTAGGCAAACGTGCAAATCTCGCGGTCTGTCCCGCAGATGCCGACCTCCAGCGTGCGAATCCTCACTTCATTCGGCGCAGTGATCGCGGGCTCGGGGTGCGCGACCAGACGCAGTTCCTTTTTTTCAGGAACGACGCCGACGCCTTTCATGGTATTCGTGCTCATGGTTGGTGGAAAAGATGGTTCGCGGACGCAAGCGGCGCCGGCTGGAGCGGGAAAAAGAACACATCCCGCGCGAATGCCGCGAGAACAAACTTTCCTCGCCTCCCCGTGCGGTCGTGATCCGATCCGAGTCCGAACGATGTCGCGCCGACCGCGGCAGGCACAAGGAGGGGCGCTTTGAGGCGCGCCCTCTGGCAGCGGTCGCTCCGCGCCGCTGCCAGCCATGACCGCGGCAATGCGAAAGGAACCTCGAACTTCACAGATTCCCAGTGTTATCCACGCCAATGGCTCGATGCGGCGCGGAGCGACCGCACCGAGAGGGCGCTATCAAAGCGCCCATCCCTGGTCTCACCGCCGCGCTTGCCTGGACCCGAAATGAATCACGCCTCCCGGTGCATCGCAGCCACCGGGGATGAATCCCGGTTTCCAGATCGCTCCCATGCCATCCTCCGAAGATGAACGGACCCGCAATCGATACGCGGCTCGCATCTCCGTCGCGCCGGGCGATTCACGACCCGGGCTTCCTCGCAAGCCCGCCCGTTTCCAGCGTCCGGGTATCTCCCATCAAGGGCATCACACCATCCATCGGAACCGGCAAGTTGCTTGTGGATGAACCACCCATCCCGACCGCCCCCAGAACAAAGAGCGACACCCCCATCCTCCTCTCCAAGTTGCCCAGAGCGCCCCACTGCCATTGAATCGGGAAGAGATTGGAAACCACAGAGGCACGATGAGCCCAGAGCAGCATTGCGTTTCATCGCATCCCTCCGTCTCCATCGTGTCTCTATGGTGCATGGTCAGCGTGCGAGTGCAGATGGGCACGGAGCAGCATTGCGTTTCATCGCATTCCTCTGCGTCCATCGTGTCACTGTGGTGTTTCCTGCGGAAGGATTCCCGTTTCCTGCGGAAGGAAACCATGCTTGTCCGGTTGCGTGACAATTTTGCCGCAGGGGTGCCTTTCGGCACACCATTTTGGAAACTCTCCTCTGAACAGAGGGCGGAAAAATCTGTGGTTCGCTGCGAGAGCAGCTTTTTGACGATCCATTTTCGGGAGTTCTCCTCTGAACGAGGGTCTGAAAAATCTTCCGTGAGGCCACTTTGTCACGCAACCGGACAAGCATGGAAGGAAGCCCGTTTTCTCCGGAGGGAAAGCGTTTTCCGCTGGGGAAAGCGTCTTCTATTTCTGCTGGAGCGTCTTCTATTTTCCGCCCGCCGTTGCTCCTTGGATTCGAGCTGCTTCTATTTCCTCACCGGCGCTTTCTCTTTCCCGCCCGGCAGCTTCTAGCGCAGAGAATCCTCTTTCCCATCACACACCGCGCAGGCCATCCTGCGCGGATGAAATTCGGAATCTGCAACGAGATCTTCAAGGACTGGTCGCTCGAAGACACCTTCGCGTTCGCCAAAAAAGCGGGCTACGACCAGGTCGAGATCGCCCCCTTCACTCTCGCAAAATACGTCACCGACATCACCCCTGCCGAGCGTTCACGCATCCGCGAACTCGCCGCCCGGATCGGAATCGGCATCAGCGGACTCCACTGGGTGCTCGTCCAGGCCGAGGGCATGTATCTCACCCACACCGACCCCGCCGTGCGCGAAAAGACCGCGGCCTACTTCGTCGCACTTGTGGACTGCTGCGCGGATCTCGGCGGCACGCGCATCGTCGTCGGCTCACCGAAGCAGCGGAACCTCCTCGAAGGCGTGACCTACGAGCAGGCGTGGAAATGGGCCACCGATGTTTTTCGCCCAGCGGTGAAGCGCGCGGAGGAACGCGGAGTCGTGCTGTGCTTCGAACCGCTCGCGCCGAGCGAGACGAACTTCATCAATACCGCCGAGGAAGGCCGGCGCTTCGCCGCGCAATTCGAGAGCCGTGCGATGAGCATCATTCTCGATGTGAAAGCCATGAGTTCCGAGGCGGCGCCCGTCCCGCAGACCATCCGCGAGAGCGCGGGGAAATTCGAATACGTCCATGCGAACGACCCGAACCTCAAAGGCCCCGGCTTCGGCGAAATGGACTTCGTTCCCATCGCAGCCGCCCTGCGGGATGCCGGCTACGACGGAACAGTCTCGGTCGAAGTCTTCAACTTCGACGAAGGCCCGGAAGTCATCGCCACGAAGAGCCGCGAATACCTCCGCAAGGCCTTCGGCTGTTGATTGAAACCGGGCACCTTGACGGCTGTCCGGCGGCCTCGCATCATCCGCGCCCTATTTTGAATGTCGCACTTCACACCGGGCAGCCGGCTCGCGCTTCCCGCTTCAGGCAGAATCCAGGTCCCACCACACCGCACTTCTCGCCCTGCCGCGAACGCTGACCCGCGCGCATTCAACCGGAAGCAGCCGTCCACTTTTGAACCAACATGGGACCGTCCACTGATGCCTCACGCCCGCGGAACCTCGACTGGAAGCGCGCCGCGGCGCTGCTCTACGGCGACTGGGGAACGTCGAAAGCCTACGTCATTGGCCTCGCCGTGGTCGCAGCCGGCTTTGCGGCCCTGCCGGTCATCGTCGCCGTCTGCATCCTCACGGCGATCGTCGGCTATAACTACTCGATCGTCTGCCGCAATTTTCCCGATGGCGGCGGCGTCTATTCGGCAGCCCGCCAGCAAAGTCGCATCCTCGCCTCGCTCGGCGCGCTGCTGCTGATCGCCAATTTCCTCGTCACCGCCGCACTCAGCGGCTGGTCGGCGATGAGCTACTTCGGCGTGCCGGAAAAGTGGCTCGCCCCGGCCACCATGGCCGCGATCGTCGCGCTCGGAGCTGTGAACTGGTTCGGCCCCAAGCACAGCGGCAGCATGTCCATCGCGATGGCCATCCCCACCGTCGCCACGGTGCTCCTGCTCATCGCCATCAGCGTGCCTTATCTCTCCACCGAGTCCCTCCGCTGGCCCGGCGACGCGCTGGCGGACCCGGCGTTCCGCGAACTTCACCCCAGAGCCACTCACGGCCCGATGGCCCAGACGTGGATCTGGTTCACCGGCGCCATCCTCGCCCTCAGCGGCGTCGAGGCCGTCGCGAGCATGACAGGCGTGATGAAGGCCGACCCCGGCGCGCCGGGAGAAAAGGTGGACGTCAGCGGCACAGCCGGCCGCGCCCTCCTGATCGTCGCGATCGAAGTCGTCGTCGCCACCATCATCCTCGGCTGGGCGATTCTTTCCATGGCGGATACCCCGGAAACGAACGCCGCATTCGCCGAGCACAAGGACTACATGCTCCGCTTCCTCGGCGAGCATTTCGGAACAAAGATGGGCGGTGCCGCCGTCGGCCATTCGATCGGGGTTGTCGTCGGCGTCGTCTTCGGTGTGCTGCTGCTCAGCGCCGTCAATACCGCCATCAATGCCGTCATCGGCGTCTTCTACATGCTCGGGCAGGACGGCGAAATGCCCCGCCCGCTCACGAGGCTGAACGTTCACGGCGTCCCGATCATCCCCCTCGCCCTCGCCGCGCTGCTCCCGGCGATCATCCTTCTTTTCATCAGCGATCTGGAGGCCCTCGCCGAGCTGTATGAAATCAGCGTCGTCGGCGCGATCGCCGTCAACCTCGGGGCATGCGTCGTGAATCGCAAACTGGACATGCGCTGGTTCGAGCGCCTCGCCATGGGCGCGACATTCCTCGTCCTGCTCGGCGCGGAACTCACCATCGCCTACGTGAAGCCGAACGCGCTCTACTTTGCCGTCATCGTCATCGGCGTCGGCATGGGCCTGCGCGCATACTCGCACAAGGTCACCGGTCTCAAGACACTCACCGTCAGCAAAGAAGTCGCGGACCTCGTGGATCCCGAAGCCGTCGCCAGGCTGCGACCGCGGCTGATGGAAGGCCGGAAGATCCTCGTCGCTGCGCGCGGCCCGACGCCCGTGCTTCGCTTCGCCCTCGACGAAGCAAAGCTGCGAGGCGCTTCGCTCTGCGTCCTCTACATCAAGGAACTCGCCGTCTTCCTCGGTGCTGCGAACTACAGCGGCGTGCGCAAACACCGCTGGCAGGACGACCCGCAGGCCGCCCCGATCATGGCCCTCATGCTCAAGCTCGGCGAGGAAACCGGCGTCTGCGTGCAGCCCGTCTATGCCGAATCAACCGACCCGGCGGGAACCATCGTGGACATCGCTGCCACGCTCGGCGCGGACATCGTCATGCTCGGCTCCTCGCACCGGGCGAAAATGGCGCGCCTCCTCAAAGGCAACGTGATCGAGCGCGTCGCCAGCAACCTTCCCGAGAACATCGAACTGGTGATCCACAGCTAGACACACTGCGTTGCGGAAATTCGACACCAAGGAGGAAGGGAATCGAATGCGGCGCGCCTCTCCAATCCCGAGGGGATTCCGTCCTCCAGCCCAGGGTTGCGAGGAACGAGCTGCCCTGGGGCACCGCGGGCATGGTTCCCAACCCCAACGGGGTTGTGTCCCGCGTGAGGCAAAGGCCGCAACCCCGTTGGGGTTGTTGCGTTGCGCCGCCAGTTCCCAGGGTAGCTCGTGCCTCGCAACCCTGGGCTTTGATACGGAATCCCGTTGGGATTCAGACTGCGAATCTCCGAAAGGCATTGGGGTTAGGCACGCCCGCTCACGCCGCCACAAACGCGGGGAAACGCTCCGCGACTTTTTCCGCAACGGCCTCCACCGTCACACCGCGCGCTCCCTCGCGTTCGAGGCTCGTCATCTCGACCCCGGCGATTCCGCACGGCGTGATGTGCGCGAAGCCCTCGAGCGGCCCGCACACATTCAGGGCAAATCCGTGCATCGAAATCCAGCGGCGCACCCCCACGCCGAGACTCGCGATTTTCCGCTCCCCCGCCCACACGCCGGTGAGCCCGTCGCGTCGTGCTGCCGCGACTCCAAAGTCGGCGCAGAGGAGAATCAGGAACTCCTCCAGATCGCGCAGGTAAAGGTGCAGGTCCGAGCCGCGACGTCGCAAATCCAGCAATGGATAGCCGACCAGTTGGCCGGGACCGTGCCATGTCGCCTGGCCGCCGCGATTGATCGCCATCAGCGGCGCAGGCAGCGCGGCGGGATCGCGCAACGAGGAGTGATCGGGCGTCCGGCCAATGGTGAAAATGGAGTCGTGTTCGAGCACCAGCAGTTCATCCGGCGCATCCGAGTCGTCCGCTTTCCGCGCCACGATCTGTTCCTGCAATGCGAGCGCCTCCGCGTAGCCGATCCTGCCGAGCCACTGCACTTTCATATCCGCTCCAGCACGGCGACACCATTCCGCGCGCTCTCCGCGCACTGGAAATGCGTGAGCCCGATCGCGAGCGCATCCGCGGCATCCGGCGGCGGCGTCTCGGAGAGCCCGAGGAGCACGCGCACCATGAATCCCACCTGCTGCTTCTGCGCCCCGCCCCTGCCGACGACGCTCTGCTTCACCCGCCGCGGCGCGTATTCATAGATGGGCAGCCCGCGCTCCGCCGCCGCGACCAGCGCCGCACCGCGCGCCGCGCCGAGCGTGATCGCCGTCCGGTGGCTCTGCACAAAAATCACGCCCTCCAGCACCGCGCATTCCGGCGCGTGCTGCGCGATCACCGCGGCGATCCGCTCATGGATGGCGAGCAGACAGCCGCTCGGCAGCAGCGCGGGCGGATTCTTCACGATGCCGTAGTCGAGCGAGCGCACCTTGCCGCCACTTTTCTCCAGCACCGCGTAGCCGCTGGAACGGAGGGAAGGATCGATGGCAATGATTCGCACAGGCCTGCTCATAGCCACAAGCCGCGCGGCACAAAATCGAAACTTCATCCTTTCGCCGTCCGCCAGGCGGTGACTAGATTCCGCCATGCTACTGGACTTCATGGCAAAAGGCGGACCCGTCATGTGGTTCATCTTGTTTTGCAGCGTCATCGGCAGCGCCGTGTTCCTCGAGCGGCTGATCTATTTCCATCGGATCAGCGTGCGCGTCGGCGAATTCATGCGCGGCGTGGGCAATCTCATCCACGGCCGGCGCTACGCCGAGGCGCAGGTGGAGGCGTCCGCCACGAATGGGCCGGTGCAGCGCGTCGTTCACGCCGCCATCATCCGCCACAGCGCCCCGCGGGAGGAGCTGAAGGACATCGTCCAGGAAGCCGGCCAGCTCGAAGTCCCGCGGCTGGAGCGACGCCTCGGCATGCTCGCCTCGCTCGCATTCCTCGCACCGCTGCTCGGCCTCCTCGGCACCGTCGCGGGATTGCTGGAAGCCTTCCAAAGCATGGCCGCCACCACCGGCTTCACCAGCTCCGCGGAAATCGCGAACGGGATCTACCAGGCGCTCATCACCACCGCGGCCGGCCTCGCCGTCTGCATCCCGTGCGCGATGGCCTACGCCTATCTGAGCGCGCGGGCAAATGCCGTCGTCCACGACATGGAGCGCGCGGGAATCGAGATCGTCCATCTGCTCATGGAAAGCAGGCTGCAGGCGGACATCATCGAATTCGGCGAAGCCCGTCAGCGTTCGGAAAAACGCTGACCGTGAAACTCGGCCGCAGCTTCCATTTCCCGATGGCACTCTTCGGCATCATGCCGATGCTCAATGTGCTGCTGCTCGTCATCGTCTTCCACGTGCTCGGCTCGAAATTCACGCTGAACCCCGGCGTGCAGGTGAGTCTCCCGGCCACCTCCTTCGCCCTCGGTCCGCAGCGGAATGCGGAAATCGTCAGCATCACCGCCGGCCCCATCGCGGCGATCTATCACCGCGATCGCGAGGTCACGCTCGACGAACTGCGTGAGCGATTTTCCGAGAGCGGCGCATCCGGGAAATGGCTGATCGTCAAGGCCGACACCAACACGCCCGCCGGGCTCGTCGCAGCGGTGACCAATGAGGCGCTGAAGCAGAGCTACTCCGTGATCCTGGCCGGCGACATCCCGAAGAAATGAGCAAGCCGGAGAGCACTCCGCCCGTCATTTTCAGTTGGGCCGACCCTGAGGGAAGTTCGTGGTGGCTCGCCGCGTTCATCTTTCTCTCGTTCCTCCTGCACAGCGCGGCATTCTTCATTTTCCAAGGGAAGAACCGGCCGCCGATCCGCGCACCGCGCACCGCGCCGACCGTGCAGATCCTCTCCGCCTCCGCCGACCCGGCCACTCGCTCGCCCGAGACCATTGCATTGCTCGAATGGATCGCGACCCAGGATCCGGCGCTCGTCGCCAGGATCCAGACTGTGGAACCCCGCGACCTCACCGGCGTCCCGTACCGTCCGTCCTTCCAGACCGTGCGCACCCAGCCTCTCGCGGCAGCGCCCGAGCCACTCACCATCCAGTTCCCGGTTGCGCGAGATCCGTTCGCATTGATCCGGAGCCTGGCGCCACAGCGGAAAGTCACTCCGCCCGTCTTTTCGCCGCAGGCCACGCACATCACCGCCTCGTCCGCGCTTCAAGCACGGCTGCCACAGAATTTCAGCATGCTGCCGGAGGCGAAGGCGGACACCCCCGTGCAACCCACGGTCATCCTCATCGGCGTCTCCGCAAAGGGCGAGACCCGCTTTGCATTTCTCCAGCAGGGTTCGGAAAACCCCGCGCTCGACTCCGAGGCAGCGCATTTCATCCGGGCTTCACGCTTCGCGGACGGGAGCGAGGATTTGCAGTGGGGAACGGTCACCTTTGCGTGGGGCGACGATGCCGTCGCCCAGCCCGCCGCACCGACGGCACCTCAGAAGTAGCCCCAATGCCTCCCGGATATCTCGCCTCTATGCTACGCGGGAAGTCGCGACGGACGCGCGACGGACGCGCGGTGGAAAAGTGGCGCCGACCAAATGTGGAGCCGACGACCCGTCGGCGTGGCGGGATGGGCGGAGGCGGCGGGATGGCC
>Ga0105044_10005443_pt1 | contig 17523 bp, 15 predicted proteins | sample MAT01_FD_78092 | JGI IMG/M metagenome (GOLD analysis project Ga0105044, IMG submission 78092) | Freshwater microbial communities from Lake Fryxell liftoff mats and glacier meltwater in Antarctica - MAT-01 | ecosystem: Environmental > Aquatic > Freshwater > Ice > Liftoff microbial mat | place...
AAACTCCTGTGAACAAATCGTGTATGCAGGAGTTAAACCATGTTTGGATTTGGCAAACGAGCTGAAAATCAGAGTAAAGGTGCTGGGAAAGTGGGCGGGTTGTTCGGGTTGGCGATGTTTGCCGCCGCCGCCGCTGGTCTTGCCTACAATGAGAGCCGCACCGTAAACCAATCGGCCGCGATCGCTGAGTTGTCGAAAAGCGCGGTCACTGTTGGAATTGATACGGTAAAGCCTGAAAACGATGGCAAAGCAGTCTATTTCAAGGGTGTCTTAGAAACAGATGCTGGCGTACAAGATAACTATTTCGCCTTCGGTGGCGATGACTTGCTGGTATTTGAACGTAAAGTTGAAATGTATCAGTGGGTTAAACACAAGCGGAACAAGAAAGACGTCTGGGAAGAAGAATGGTCGGATGAATCCGAAAGCGATGGTGGTGGTCATAGCAACCCAGCGTTTCCAGTTTCATCGGTAACGTTTACCGCTAGCGATGCGCGCGTGGGCGCTTTTCATTTGGCGCAATCACAAGTCAGCGAGCTAGAGGCTTCATCGGCCTTCACGTTGCCCGGTGAATTGCCACAAAATTTATCTGAACTGGGTTGGACTGTCAGTGGCAGCAATCGGCTCTATTTAGGGGCAAATGAGAGTTCTCCGACGGTTGGCGATGTGCGCGCTGAATTTAACGTCCTCAAGGAAACGGACATTAGCGCGATGGGGCGTCAAACAGGCAGTGAGCTGGTGCGCTATATGGCAAAAAATGGCTATGACGTGTTCTTTATAGAACCAGGTGCAATTGCGCCGGAATTATTGACGCAACACAGCGAAAGTAAAAACACGACGCTGGCCTATATTTTGCGGGCCGCTGGCGGTGGTGGCATGGCGCTTGGCCTGGGGATCGCGTTTAGTGGCTTTGTTGGGTGGCTAACCTGGATTCCGGTGCTAGGGCCCTTGGTGGGCCGCTTTGCGTTTTGGCTCGGTAGTTTGATCGGCGCAGTTTTAGCCGCGATCTTGTTTGTTGGCGCCTGGCTTTGGACGCATCCGCTGGCGCTGGTAGCGACCGTTGCTGTGATGAGTCTTGCGCTCATCGCGTATGGGATGAAAAAACGCGGTCAACCTAGCCTAATGTCTGCTGGCATTCCGCCGTCGATGGGAAGCGCTATGCCACCGCCGCCACCTGGATTTGGTGGCCCGCCGCCGCCGCCTCGGTAAGGGCTAAGCCCAAACCGAAATGCCTTAAAAACGCCGTTTTCTTTCACTTAACGCGCTCGCGATAGCATCCGCACTCTTTATGGCTTCGTGCCGCAGGAGTTAGGAATGAGTCCATTTGTGTGCCGGATGTGGGTTTCGGTGATGCTGTTTGCCAGTTTGGGCGGTTGTGCTGGCGTCGCTATGCCACCACCTTTGCCTGCTAATCCGAGTGAATCAGCGGCTGAAGTAGCTCTGCAGACACCGGCTGCATCAGTGGCCGCGAAGCCAATGGCTGCGGCTGTGCCGATCCGCAAGCGGATTCTCAAAGTTTTGGAAAGGCCGCAGGCGGCGAATTTTTGGGTTGATTTAGTTGCGGCGCGTCGCTTTACGGATTGCAGCTATGACGCGGCAATTGAAAGTTGGGCAAAACGGCTGACACAAAGCCCGGCGAACTTTAATGCTAATTTGGTGCGCATGCAGCCGTATCTAGACTATGTTTGGCGTCGTACCCAGGTCTTGGATATGCCCAGTGAAGTGGCATTTTTGCCTTTGGTTGAAAGCGACTATCGGCAAGTTTATGGGTCTTACGGTAGCCCGGGCGGTTGGTGGCAGCTGATGCCGGAAACTGCGCGCGGCTATCGGCTCAATGTTGCGCGTGGCAATGACGAGCGCGTTGATCCAATTAGGTCGACCGATGTGGCGCTCAAGTTGATGCAGGACAATGCTGATCGCTTCAATAATGACTGGCTGCTTGCAATTTTTGCCTACAACGTGGGCGGCCAGCGTATTGAGCGGGCGCTGAGCGCGAAAGGCATTCAGCCCGGGCAAATTGAGCACGTGCGCCAATTGGGTTTGCCACTTACAACTGAGGATCACCTGCATCGTATGATCGCCTGGGGCTGCATTTTTGCAAACCCACAACGCTATCAAGTTACGCTGCCAGCACCGCTGAAAGTATCGCAGCGCATGACTGAAGTTCGGTTTTCCCACACCACACCTGTGGCTGCCATTGTCGCAACTTTGGGTAGCTTTGGTTCGGAGTGGAAAAATCAGCATCCGCTGTTGGTCAGGAAGGGTGAAATTGGCCATGCCCAGAAAGTGCTTGCCACCCGGCGCACCAATGCGGCGCTGGCGGCTTTAGGCGACTTGCGCCGCTTTAAAACAGCCGCGCCGATATTGGCGGTCGCCGAGAAATCCAGCAGCACCAGATCAGAAAATACCGTCGTCGCAAATCATGCAAGACAGGGTGTGATCGCCACCAACCCACGACAGAACAGCCGCGTAGCCAGCAAGGTTTCAGCGCCGACGAGCGTTAAAGTGCGCAATGGCGATAACCTTTGGACCATTGCGCGGCGCTTTGACATGCGTGTGAATGAAATTTTGGCTTTAAATCCTAGCGTTTCGCGCACGACTGTGCTGAAGCTTGGGCATGTACTGCGGTTGCGATAGCGCGTGCCGCTTAGGTTTTTCCAAGCACTACGTGCCGGCGGGCTGAAACCCAGCATTACCGAGTATCTGAGCTTGCTCGCGGCGCTCAAGGCAAATTTGATTGCGCCTGATTTGGCCGAGTTTCATCAGCTAGCACGGCTTTGTATGATCAAAGACGAAGCGCAGTTTGATCGCTTTGATCAAATTTTTGGCGACTACCTAGCCGGTATTGAGCGCGTAATCGTCGACCCCCGAGCGCTGCCCACAGATTGGCTCAGTCAATTTGCCGGACGTGAATTCACTGACGCTGAGCGCGCTGAAATCGCAGCGTTGGGCAGCTTCGAAGCGCTAATGCAAACCTTACGCGAGCGCTTGGCCGAACAAAAAGAGCGCCATTCGGGCGGCAATAAGTGGATCGGTACGGGTGGCACGTCACCCTTTGGCCACGGTGGCTTTAATCCTGAAGGCGTGCGCATTGGCGGGCCGGGTAAACACGGCAAGGCAACGAAAGTTTGGGAGGCGCGCCAGTTTCGGGATTTTTCCGATGATGCGGAGTTGGGCGTGCGCGACACCAAGCTCGCGCTGCGCAAGCTGCGGCGCTTTGCCCGCGAAGGCGCGGATTTGGAGCTGGACTTAGACGACACCATTCGCAGTACCGCAAAAAATGCGGGTTGGCTGGACATCAAACTGCGCCGTGAACGCCACAATGCGGTGAAAGTGCTGCTGCTGTTAGATGTGGGCGGCTCCATGGACGAACATATTTATGGCGTGGAATCGCTGTTTACTGCCGTCAAATCCGAATTTAAGCATCTGGAACACTATTATTTTCACAACTTCATCTACGAACGCGTTTGGCGCGAAAACGCGCGGCGGCGGCAGACTGAAGTTTCAACCCATGAGCTAATGCATCGCTTTGATCGCAGCTGGAAGCTGATTTTTGTCGGCGACGCGGCGATGAGTCCGTATGAAATTTTGGCACCCGGTGGCTCGGTCGAACATTGGAATGAAGAATCCGGCGAAGTTTGGTTTAAGCGCATGTTAGAGGCGTTTCCGCGCGCAGTCTGGTTGAACCCGACGCCCGAGGCGCATTGGCATATGACGCCATCGGCCATGTTAACGCGTACGGCGATCAATGAAAGGATGTATCCGATGACGTTAAATGGTTTGGATGCGGCTATTAGTACGTTGCAGCGTGGGCGGTGATACTCGATTAGCTTTCCTATACGCATAGATTTATTTGGTTTTAAAGAATAAAGAAGAATGTCAAACATTCGGAGCTACGGTCATGGATTCAAATTTGTGGACCTTTGTGATCGCAAGCATTTTTGTGCCTTGCTTGCTGTGTGCAGTGATAGGTCGTTGGCGTGGAAAAAAGGCGCTCCGTGGTGTTCCCGCCGGGGCCGTGGCGCCGTTGATTGCAGCGTCTTGCTGCTGCTGGGTTTTATATGGCATTGCTTCGCACAACGGCGTCGGCGTCATTTTCGCGCCCAGCTGGCTTATTTTAGCGCTCCTTCTGACCCAAGGTAAAAGTGCCTTGGCGGCGTTCGTGGTTCTGCAAATTGCGCTGTCAGCGTTTTCTTACGTCGTCTTTTTTGCCTACGCGCCGAGACTACCCGACGTACCAGATCGAATTCGACTGGATTTTTGAATTGCTTCTGCAGCCCGCTTGCAGGTCACGCTGCAACGCCAAACCCCCGCACGCAGCCGCTGGCATCAATTGTATGCAGCAACGCGGCACCTGGATTCCATAGCAAACCAGTGGCTTCGCCGTTTAAGATCGCGACACCCTTCACAGCAAAGTTTTGCGCCACCGCACGCAGTATGACTGAGCAATCGCGGGCGCTAGAGGCTAGCCATTTGCCCGCCGAGTCGAAGGCTAGATGCGTCACGATGCCAATGTGGGCTTCGAGCATTTGCGGGGCTTTGCCTTCTGGCCCGCTACCGCTGAACTTCCACAGCGCCACAGCTTGATCGCCGCCGGTGGCAAGTGTGGTGCCATTCCAGGCGAGCGCCATGGGGCGGAATGGCGGGCCTTCAAAGCCAGACATTTGCGAATCGCTACCGGGCAGGCGCCAGAAATGTACGGTGTTATCCGCAGTACCGCTGGCAAGTACGCGGCCATACGGCCCCCAGGCCAGCGACAGCAACGGCGATTTGTGCGCAAGCTGACGATCAAGCGTGCCATCACGCGTGTGAATTATGCTTGCACCGCCGCTGCCGCTAAGCGCCAAGCGGTTTCCGGCCGGGTTAAATGCTAACGCGCGCACCGGTGTGGTGTGCTGGATGCGCCACCGCTCGCTGCCGTCGGTGCCAAATAACGCGACGGTTTTGCCCGCCGCCGCGATACAATGCTGCTGATCGGGCGTCCACGCCACGTGTTCTACACCGCATACGCCAAGCTTGTGCTCGGTTAACAGCGCGTTCGCTTCGGCACTCGCTTCCACCCGCCAAAACCGCAGCATGCCGTCCTGGCCGCCGCTTGCAATTAGTCCATCACCACCAAAGGCCGCAGACAAAAGGCCTTGCGCGTGTGCGGTGCATCGCATTGACAGCATTCCGGTGTGGGCATCACAGACCAGCAGTTCGCCATCTACTGTACCGACGCCGAGCCAACGGCCATCCGCAGCGCAGGTCAGCGCCAATGGATGTGTGCCGAGATCAAAGCGCCACAGCGGATTGAGGCAGTTGGGTGGCGCTTCGGCCGGCTTTGCTCCAAACATCGACGTTAAGCCAAGCATCGGCGAAAGCCTATTTCCAGCATTTCGCGATCCAGCTTGCGGCCAATAAACACCAACTGGTTTTCGCGTGGACCGGGCGGCCAGGGGCGCTCGAGGTAACCATCAATCAACATGTGGACGCCCTGAAATACGTAGCGCAGCTCTTGTCCGGCAAAATTAAGGATGCCTTTGCTGCGAAAAATATCCGCGCCGTTGGCCTGTAACAAAGCGCTGAGCCAGCGGTTGAAAGCATCGGGATTGACCGGCCCCGAAGCGCGAATGCCGACCGAGCCCACGCTATCGTCATGGCTATGGCCGGCTGCGTAGGCCTGCACTACGATTGGCTCCAGCACCGCACCCGCGCCGTCACGCCATTCGGCGGCAAATTCTTCTGGCAAGTGTTGGGTGAAGATCGCATACAGACCGCAACCGCCGGGCTGCAAATCGATGGTCTTAAGGCCAGCGGCGCGCAGATCTAAGTCCATCACCTGAGTGTTGCTCGCGGTTACCGAAGCGGACGACCAAAACCTTACTAACGCCTCCGCTGCCACGGCAAGTGCATCCGCTGTGGCTTCTGTGACCGGCAGTAGCGCGATTTTCATGCGCGCATCCGGGCCTTCTTGCAGCAGCACTTGCTCGCCACCGTTCAGCGCGAAAATGCCGCCCCATTCGAACGGGTATTCGGGTGCCAAAAACTCTGGTTTGCGCGCGAGCGCGTGGTCAAGATCAAAGCCGCCGACCTCCAGCACCTCGTTGATCGGTGCCGCCGCATTGTGCGTGCGAATGATTTTTGCCAGCGGGTTCATCAGGCGCAGACGCACTTCGAGCGCATCGAGCTGCGCCTGCGTGGCAAGGTCGGTTTTGTTGAGCAAAATGACGTCACCAAAGGCAATCTGCTGCTGGCATTCTTCCGATTCGTCCAAATGCAGCATGGCGTGCCGGGCGTCCACCAGCGTCACGACGCCATCCAGTACAAACTGACGGTTGATGTCTTCATCGACAAAAAACGTTTGGGCGACCGGGCCCGGGTCGGCCATGCCGGTGGTCTCGACAATGATGCGGTCAAACTTGTCGCGGCGCTTGACTAAATTGCCGAGAATTCGAATCAGATCGCCGCGCACGGTGCAGCAGATGCAACCGTTGTTCATCTCAAAAATTTCTTCATCGGCATTGATGACGAGCGCATGGTCAATGCCAATCTCGCCAAATTCATTTTCGATCACCGCAATACGCTGGCCGTGCTCCTCTGACAGAATGCGGTTGAGTAGCGTCGTCTTACCGCTGCCCAAAAAACCGGTTAGAACCGTGACGGGAATTTTTTCGATGGTGCTGCTTTTTGCTGGCATGGGTGGCTCGTTGATGGGGAATTGTGATGTGGGCTACGAAGCCCGCTGACGCGACTTTGGCGCAGCGCGCGCAGGCTTAAGTGATCTCGGCGATGAGTTTTTCAGGGCTGCTTTTTTCAGGGTTCTGCGTTTTCGCCGTAGCGCCGCGCGCTAGGAAATCCTGCGTCAGGGCGATGCGATCACGGCCCCAAGCACGAGTGATAAATACGATGCGGGTGCGGTGGTCTTCGTCAGGCCAAGCGGCCATCTGCGTGACCGGGTGCAGGCATTTTTGTACGCCGTGAATCACCGACGGCCCGGCTTGACCGACTAGATTTACCAAGCCTTTGACGCGCAGAAGCGCCGGCCCGCACAGTGACTGAATAAAGTCCAGCCAAACAAAAAGCCGCGCGGCCGGAATAGCTTGATCCAAGATGATGCTAAAGCTCTGGATGTCCTGAATTGTGTTCTGGGCTGCCGACGCTGATTGAGTAAAACCCATAGCGAGCATCGAAGTGTTTTTCAGATCCAGCGGCACCAGCCGAATGTTTTGCGCATCAGCAAACCAGCCGCCCATCTTGAACGCGGGTGATGCCGGGTTGCGGCGCTTGCCGGTAAATAGGTGCTCGGGCAGCGCTGCGCCGTTCAATACGCGCACGACACTGGCATCTGGGTTCATCCGGCGCAGGCGCGCCTCCAGCGCATCGCTTTGATCTGCATCGATCAAATCGCTCTTGGTCAACACGATACAGTCTGCTGCGGTCAACTGCTGCACCGCGATGTCTTCGAGTGTTAGCGTGTGCTCGGCGTTAACGGCATCTACCAATGTGGTAACGGTATCTAGCACAAAGCGTTCGGCTAAGCGGGGCTGCTTGAGCAGCTGCTGGATGATCGGCCCCGGTTCGGCCAAGCCGGTGGTTTCGATCACGAGCCGCTTGAGCGTGAACTGACGCTGCTGCGCGCGCGTAAATAAATCCATCAGCGTTTGCGCCAGCTGGCCGCTGGCTGTGCAGCACACGCAGCCGTTCGCAATTAGCGCGGTGTCGTCGGGTGCCGAGCTGACAAGGTGATGGTCAATACCGACCGCGCCGTATTCGTTAATAACGACAGCAGTGCCGTGCAGGTCCGGGTGCAGCAGCACGCGATTGAGCAGGGTGCTTTTGCCCGCGCCCAAAAAGCCGGTCAATAGCGAGACCGGGATGCGGATGTCTTTTTTTTCCATTCCGTCTTTTTTCATTCCCTAGCCCCTTTTTCCGATCATGCGCAGCATGTTGCGCAGGTGCCATGCAGTTCCAGCGCCTGTGGCGGCGCTTGGAATCCGGCGCTCGCGAGCACTTGCTGCAGACCTTGGTTTAGCTTTGCATCGGCAACTGACTGCACCTGCCCACAAGAGTCGCAGAGCAGAATTGCATCAGGAGGCGCGCTTTGATGGTGTTCGTGCGGAATGTAGGAGTGGGTGGAGGCTAGCCGCAACACCATCCCTTGCGCACACAAATAGGCCAATGTGCGATAGATCGTGGGCGGGGCTACAGGCCGACCTTTTTCCACAACATAAAGCGCTAACAATTCATACGCGGTAACCGGCCGCCCTTGCTTGCATAAACAGATATAAACCTGCTGACGCATGGGTGTGAGGTGCCGCTCAGTGCTGCGTTTTCTGGGCATTAGGGTTTCCCGGCGCTCAAGCGTGGCGCTGTGGTTCGCGTGTACACAGCGATGACCACTAACGCCAGCAACGACAAGATGCCAACTGTGGTGTAGGCAGCGTCACCCATTTCCAGCGTAGGCCAAATTCTCTGCATCAGTCCATATAAAACTACGCCGAGTGAAAGCACGACAATCACCCAGCCGAGCATGCGCTGGCGTCGCTCAATAATGGCTGGGGTACCCGTGCGCAGTAAGCGACACAGCACCTGAGAATCCAGCGTGTCAGTGACAATCATCCCCGCAGTAAACACCAGGCCTGCAATGGCCGCCGCCGTGACGCCACCTTGCTGCGTGGCGATGTAACCCCAGGCTGCGGCCTGGGTAATGGTGTCAAAGACCAAGGCAAACAGCACGCCAACCAACACCACGCCCAAGGGGTGCGACACGTTTAACACGCGCAAAGGCAGCCAGCGCGCAATGACGCCGCGCGCGCGAAACGGCTCTTTACGCAGCAATCCACGCAGATTACTCAAGCCCACCGCAGTGAGCATAACGATGGGAACCCACTCCGCGATGGCATAGGCCATCGCCGGAATATTAAGCCGACTCGCGCCTAAGCTGACCGCGACGGCGACCAAAGTAACCACACAACCATGCCCAAGCGCGAAAAAAGTACCGGTCCACCCCGCCCAACGCGGTCGTCGCTCAGCCATGCGCAGTGACAAGCCATCAATGATCGCGATGTGATCCGGATCCAGGCCGTGACGCAGGCCCAACACCAGCATCAGCACTAAGCCGGACATCAAGTTAGGGTCAGCAGACATCGTATCGATTCCTTTTAGTGGACGTTATAATATAACGTTTAAACAGTAAGTTCTACAACGTTTTGTTTTTGTAAACGCGAACCACTTGCATTTATAACGCATCAATTGCTATGTTATAACATCTTATCCAATTCCAATCAGTCAAACATGAAAAAATCTCTGCTTTCCCTCGCACTCATGAACGCGTTGAGCTTTGGCGCGTTCGCGCAAACAGCGGAAACGCTTGATGAAGTGACCGTTGTCGGCGTGCGCCAGCGCCTAGAACAAGCGGGGCGCTTGGCAGAAGTGGTGGAAAAAACCGAGGTGCTAACCGCGCAGCAGCTTGAGCGCCAGCAGGCGGACACTTTAGCGAAGGCCATCGAAACCGCGCCTGGCATTCGCGTGCAAAACGAGTGCTCCATGTGTGGCATTAAGCGCGTGATGATTAACGGTATGAAGGGCGAGCAAACCACGATTTTAGTGGACGGCGTGCCGATGCACTCGGTGGTGTCGGGCTATTACGGCATTGATGCGATTGCCAGTGCGGGCATAGAAGCGGTGGAAATCGCGCGCGGACCGGGTGCCGCACTGAGCACACCAGAAGCAATTGGTGGCGCGATCAACATTATTCCGGAGCGTGCAACGGCAAATGGCTGGCGCATGGATTTAGCGGGCGGTGAAAATGGCTATGGCAAGGCGTCGGTGATCGGCACTGGCCTGTCCGAATCGGGCGCGAGCGAGGGCCTGATTGCGCTGCAATACGACCATAATGATCGCCTCGATAGCGATGCTAACGGCGTTTCGGAAAGCCCGATTTTGGCTAATCGCTCGGTTACGGCCCGTGGTTCGATGGATTTCACCGATAACGATCAAATCGACGCACGCGTCGCCATATTTCGCTCTGACGTCTTTGGTGGCCCCTTCAACGCCCGTCGTAGCGACGTGGATCGCAGCCTTGCCAGCGGCGCGGTGACGCCCGCAAGCGGTTTGTTTGAAGGCGGCGATGTGCGCCGACGCTATTTGGGCAAGCCTTACGAAACCGCAGAGATTATCGACACCGCGCGCGAGGAATACATGCTGCGCTATACGCGCGCACTGAACGATGTGGGGGATAATTTCACGCTGACCGGCGGCTTTATTAAGCACGGACAAGATTCGGTCTATGAGGGTTTTGACTATCGCAATAGCGACAAAAGCATCTGGCTCGATGCGCGCTACACGTTTGGCTTGGGCGCGCAGCATTTGCTGAGCATCGGCGCCAATTTACACAGCGAAAAACTGCGTAGTGAATCGGATGCCCTAGCGCTGGTGCAGGCGTTGGATCCAACCGTGGTCGGAGATAGCTTTGACTACCGCGCGCCGGGCGTGTATCTGCAAGATTTGTGGACGATTAGCGATGCCGCTCAGCTATCGCTGGCGCTGCGCGTGGATCGCATCACGACCGACTACATTGAGCAAACCGCGCGTAAAAATGAAATTTCGGCAACGCTTGTTTCACCGCGCGCATTGTTCAAGCTGCAGCACGGCGACGCCTGGACTTCGCGGTTCTCAGCAGGGCGTGGCTATCGCGCGCCTTTAAGTTTTTTTGAAACCGATCACGGCTTGATTGAAAATGGCTATGAAGTAGAAATTAAGGATTTGGAGCGTTCACTGTCTTACGGCTATGCCCTGAGCTATGCCACAGACGCCAGCGCATTAACCGCGTCGCTCAACACCACCGCGGTTGACAACTTGGCCTTCATTGATTTTGATGGCGCGCGCCCTGCGCTGCGCAATGCCGAGGATAAAGTGCGGGTCAACACCGCTGATTTTGACTTTAGCCATGAGCTCAATGAACACTTATCGATCGGTGGCGGCGCAGAAAAATTCCTGTATTCCACCGCCTATGAGCAGACCTTCGGCATCCCGCCCATTGAAGAACGCGTGCGCCTGTTTGCCAACTTTGAAGGCCACCAGTGGCAGGCATTTGCGCAGCTGACGTGGGTAGGCGCGCGCGATCTATCAAAATACGACACCGGCGGGCGCTTCAACGTATTTGACGACGCCAACGGCAACGAGCAAGTCGATCCCGGCGAGCTACGCGATCCAAAAACCAGCGTAGCACCCAGCTATTTCACGCTGGATGCCCGCGTCGAGCGCGCGTTGGGCGAACATTGGTCAGCTTATTTGGGTGCCAATAACTTGACCGACTACACCCAAGCCGGCGATGAGGAATCACCGCTGTTTTACGGTGAGGACGGCGGCTACGACGTGGTGCATATTTATGGCCCGCTGCGTGGCCGTGTCGCATACTTAGGCATCCAAGCGAAATTTTGATGCGTGCATTAATGCAAGTGCTCGCGCTGGTCATGGGGCTGCAGTGTGTTGGTTGCACAAGAGCGGCCAGCGTGCCGATGACGCTCAAGCTGGCGCGCTTAGACACCCCAAGCGCGTTCAAGCAGCCCCTCAGCGCATCGGCTGGGCCGGTTACGCTGCTGATTTTTTTTGAGGATCAATGCAAATTTTGCCTGCAAACCATGCGGGATGCACAGGCGCTGGCAGATAAAAACGCCGACACGCTCGCCGTGGTTTTTGTCGGCGTCGGCAGCGATCGCGCCAAGCTCAATCGCTGGGCCAATCGCATCGAGGCTAACCGAATCGGGGCCAGCGCGGTCAAGCTGCAGGCCTCCACGCAGCTGCTCGCGCTGGTCGACGGTGTACGGGCGACGCCGAAGCTGGTGTGGCTCAATGCCAAAGGCGAAATCTTAGCGCAGAGCGTCGGCGACCCAGGCCCCGCCGCACTGGCCTACACGCTGGCGGAGCTGTTGGCAGTGAATCTCGATTGGCGCGTTGCGCCGCTCGACGCACAAACTCAACGCTAATAAAGGCGCTAAAAAGACGCTATATATGCAGCGCAGTTTGACGAAGAATTGATTGGCCTCGTCAAACGCAGCATCGACATTTATTGCCAGCGATATGCCTGAACCCGCTTAAGAATCCGCATTATTTCGGCGTTTCAGGCTCGCTCTTTCCCCAGCGCGCAAACGGATCCGGAAAGCGCTGCCAGTCGGCAGGCTGAAGCTGCATTTCGGCGTCGTTCAAGAGCGCGGCATCAAGCTGCGCGCGCATCGATGGCTCATCTAAATCCACGCCAATAATCGCCAGCTGCTGGCGCCGGTCGCCGTAAGTGTCGTCCCATAAGTTCATCAGTGCTTGATACTCATCTGGATCCGGCACTTCACTGCTCAGCGGCCGTGACGTTGTCCAAAATGCATTCTTGTAGCGCTGCCAACCCAATTCGCTAAAAGGTACTGCGGCGGGTTCGAACAGTTTGATCGGTGCAGGAATATCGACGATGCCCGCCCGTACGCGGTGCCGCGCGGCGTACCAGTGTCCGGCGGGCGTGGCCTCTGTCGCCGCACCCACCGTCGCTAATTGCCCGACCCAATCCATGCGAGTCGCTAGCCAAAAAAAGCCCTTACTGCGAAGCACCTTGCCCATGCCTTGATAGATCAAATTATGAAAACGCTCGGGGTGAAATGGCCGGCGGGCGCGATAGACAAAACTGGTGATGCCATAGGTATCTGATTCTGGTAAATGCTCACCGCGTAGTTCCTTCATCCAGCCGGGCGCAAGCTGGGCTTTGACAAAATCGAAGCGATTCGTGCCCAGCACAAGCTTCGCTGGCAAGCTGTCTTTGGCGTTGTGCAAGATCAATGCATCGCGGTTTAAAGCGCGCAGCACTTGTTCAACCCGCTTTAGCGCCGCCGGATGCAGCAGATCGGTTTTGCTGACCACCAAAACATCGGCGAACTCAATTTGGTCGCTCAAAAGATTAACTAAGGCGCGCTTGTCATCCGGCCCAGCGCTTTCGCCGCGCTGGCTCAAAAAGTCAGTGCTTTCAAAGTCCCGGACGAAATTCATGCCGTCGACCACGGTCACCATCGTGTCAATGCGGGCAATATCATTCAATGAAAACCCGGCTTCATCGCGCACCGAGAACGTGGCTGCAATTGGCATCGGCTCGCTAATGCCGGTTGATTCAATCAGCAGGTAGTCATAGCGATTTTCTTGCGCCAGCCGCTTTACTTCGTTGCGTAAATCTTCGCGCAGCGTGCAGCAAATGCAGCCATTGGAGAATTCCACCAATTTTTCCTCGGTACGCGAAAGCTCCGCACCGCCGTCACGAATCAGCTGCGCGTCGATATTGATTTCGCTCATATCATTGACAATCACCGCGACTTTAAGGCCATCCCGATTGCGCAAAACGCTGTTCAGCAAGGTGGTTTTACCGGCGCCTAAAAAGCCGGAAAGTACGGTGACGGGCAAGCGTTTTACGGATGGGCTTGTAGCAAGCGATGCGGTGCTCATAAATAGACTCATTTAAATTAATGTTATAGCATATCAATATAATGAGAAGCCGACGCAAATTTCTACGGGGATACAGGCTATTTGCACGACATCTCGCTAGCGTGAATTTTTTCGATTTCACGTTCAATTACTGCATCGCCGCCGCGCTTGATCGTAGAATCGGGGTCCCGGGGAAGAAACGAGCGCATCATGCCAGCCAATTTCATTAGGCTTTTGAAAGATCTGCCAGTTCGCCGTAAACCCAACAAAGATTCGTTCCCCACGCAGGGGAAATTAGTTCGTCAATGGATCGAGGCGCTACCGCTCGCCAATAGTGGCGTTACCGCAAAGATGCTTTACAACGGGCTTAAAGAACTCAACACGCTTGAGGTCGACGCGCTCGCGCGGCTCGAAACGCTGGAACTACTACGCCAGCCGATCAATTTCACGCTGGGCGGCATGGATAAGCATGTGATCGGCCAGCCACTGCCCTTGCCCCAGCAAAAGCGGCAAATCGGTCAGGTGATGAAGGATTTTCACCGCGAGCTCTCCTTGGGCTACAAGCTAGCCATCGTTGATATGTGCGGGCCTCGGGGCTCGGTGCCGTTTTTGCGTGGCCGTTACGCCGTGCTGGCGGTGGTGCGGGCGATGGAGCATTTGGGCGCGCTGCTGGGTAAGTGCTATTTGACATATTCGGAGGTGCCGCCCGGCGCGTGGAGCGAGCTGAATGCATTGTTTTCCTATGCGATCAGTCAAAACCTGCACGAAAAATTGGAAAAAGATCCGCAAGTTGCCGGCGTTTCGATCAGCCCGCAGTCTTGCTATTTGCAAGCGGCGCTGATGTTTTTGACGAACCCGTACCGTTTGACTCAGCGCGAAATTATTGACGTGGAAGCAGCGACAAGAGTTTGGGCCGCGCATGCGGTACTGCGTTTGGACAACCGCGGTGAGGGCGTGTTTTTAATCGACGCCGATATGGATGCAGGTCCTGGTGTGCGCGTGGCGGATTCGGCGCACCGGATTTGGCGGCTAGATTGCGCAGCCTTGGTGCAAACCATTCGTAGTCAGTTTGATTCGGTTGGGCGCGATGGCATGATGACGCCGCGCAGTAAGCTTGGGCAAAGTGTGGTGCTGCATCTCGATTTGGTGGAACGGTTGCTGCTGGCCTGGGGCTTTGGCGGCGAGCGGATTCATCAGCGCATGCCAGCCGGACATATGCTCGAAGTCGCAATCGGGCTGCAAGCCGCGCATTATTTGATCGGCGGCAACAAAGATTTCAACATGTTCGTTAATGCGCTTAGCCAAGTCGGCGTGTCCTTGAGTGATCGCGAGCGCTCGGCGGCTTGGGCGCAAGCATCGAGTGAATCGGCAAAGCCGGCACTGTCGCGCGTGGAGGTACAAGATCAAAGCCTAGGCGGCTATCGCGTGTATTGGCCGTCTGCGGCAAACTTGCGCTGCAAAGTCGGTGAGTTGATCGTGCTGTCAGCGCCCGTTGAGGAAGACGACGATGACCCGCGTGATTGGTTAGTTGGCGTGTTGCGCTGGCTGCGCGGCGGCAATAACGATAGCTTGGAAGCGGGAATTCAGCTGCTTTCGCGCAAAGCCGAGGCGGTGGGCATTCGTGCGACCACTGAGGGGCGTAATAAAGTGCTGCATCGCGGCTTAATCTTAAGCCCACTGACGCATGAGGAAAACGCGACATCAACGATACTCAGCAATACTTTGCTGGACGCCAGCCACAGCAGTGAGCTATTGCAGTTACCGGACGAGTTTGAGCTAACGCCGATGCAGCCGGTCAGTCAAATTGGCGAGTTAAAGCAGTTAGAAAATACTGGGTCGTATAAGTTGTTCCATTACGCGCTGGTCGGCGGTGGACAAACGGTCGAGGCGCAGGATCACCGGCCCGGTGCGGAATTGGAGGCGATTTGGTCAACGGTTTGAGGTGATGTCCGCGCTTTTGCAGGCGCTCAGTCGCAGGCACTCAGTCGCAGGCACTCAGTTTAGCGCGATACTGCACATCGGGTACAAGCATCAAATCTGCATCCTGCGTGTAAAGCTGTGCCTGATGCAATTGTGCGGTTTGCCAGATAATGGCGTCCGCCATTGCGAGTTTGTAACGCACCGATGCGATTGCGGCAAGCTGCAAATTGTTTGCGTCCAAGTGCACGACATGGCCGCGACTCATGGCATTAACCGCGCGCTCAGCGAAGGCTTGACCGCTTTGCACTAGCACGCGTTTGCAGACTTCATAAATCGTTATTGACGGCACGACTAACTTCGGCAAGTCGATTAATGCTGATGCGAAAAAGGCTGCGTTAGGGCCGTCTGCAATGTACTCCAGCCAGCCACATGAGTCGACTACGTTCATACAGCTTGCACGCGAGCAAATACCACTTCCTCAGGATCGTTGGGTACATCGGTATTAATGCCTGGGCACATGCCGCGAATGGCAGAAATCGGCAAGACCGGCACCAGCTCGACATGACTACCCACAACCCGCGCCTCAAGGCGCTGCCCAACAGTAAGATTCAATGCTTTGCGAACATCCTTAGGTATGACAACTTGAAATTTGGGTGATAAAGCTACGGAGGTCATGATGTTTGGGTCTCATAAACGTTTATTAAATCGTAGCACGATTTAATAAACGTTGTACGATAGTGCCGCCAAAACGCCTGCTCTCATCTCAGACTCAGCTTCGTGCCCGCATCGCCGCAAACTTAGCCTGCATATTTTCAGACGCGGGCTTGCCGAGCAGACTAAAAACCAAAATCGCAATGCTGGCGAAGATAAATCCCGGCACCATTTCGTAAAGCCCGAAGATCGGCTTGCCTTCGGGGAAGCCAAACCATGCGCCGTTGTGCCAAACGATGACAGTAGCAGCGCCGGTCAGCATACCGGCCAGCGCGCCGTTGCGGGTCATTTTCGACCAGGTGACTGATAACAATACCACCGGGCCAAAGGCGCAGCCGAACCCCGCCCACGCGTAGCCGACTAAGCTGAGTACTTGGCTTTCTGGATTGCTCGCCACCGCAATTGCAATCACAGCAATCAGCAGCACCATGAGCCGCCCACACCACACTAGCTCGGATTCTCCAGCCTTCGGTCGGACAAAAACTTTGTAAAAGTCTTCGGTAAGTGCTGCGGAACACACTAAAAGTTGACACGATAGCGTGCTCATCACCGCCGCTAGGATTGCGGAAAGCAAAATTCCTGCGACCCAAGGATTGAAAAGCACTTGCGCTAAAGTAATGAAAACCAATTCGCGATTGGTCACGACCGGGCCTGCTTGTTCCGGATGCGCACCAAAATAGGCGATGCCGAAAAAACCTACAGCCATGGCACCTGCTAAACAAAGGATCATCCAAGTCATGGCGATACGACGCGCCGTTTTGATGGTGGCGAAATTTTTTGCGGCCATAAAGCGCGCTAGAATATGCGGCTGGCCCATGTAGCCTAAACCCCATGCGAGTAATGAAAGTATGCCGATTGCCGTGGTGCCGCTAAAGAAGTCGACGTAGTTTGGATTGATAGCGGCGACTGTGCTTAACGCGGAATCTAAGCCGCCGAGTTTCACCAGCACCACAATGGGCACCAATAGCAGCGCAAAAATCATCAGGCTTGCCTGCACCGTGTCGGTCCAGCTTACCGCCAGAAAGCCGCCGATGAAGACATAGACAATTGTGGCCGCAGCGCCGCCCCAAAGTGCGACGCCATAGCTCATACCAAAGGTTTGCTCAAAAAGCCGGGCACCGGCGACCATGCCGGAGGCGCAGTAAATCGTGAAAAACACCAATATCACCACCGCTGCCAAGATTCGTAAAAGGCGGCTGTGATCTTCAAAGCGGTGCGTGAAAAAATCCGGTAGCGTCAGCGCATTCGCGCTCAATTCGGTATAGACGCGTAGCCGCCCCGCCACTAAAAACCAGTTGAACCAAGCGCCGATTATCAGCCCAATGACAATCCAGCTTTCCGATGCTCCAGCAAAATAAAGTGCGCCGGGCAAGCCCATCAGCAGCCACCCGCTCATATCTGAAGCACCCGCGCTCATTGCGGTGACAAATGCACCTAAGCTGCGCCCGCCCAAAATAT
>Ga0105044_10005447_pt1 | contig 17513 bp, 14 predicted proteins | sample MAT01_FD_78092 | JGI IMG/M metagenome (GOLD analysis project Ga0105044, IMG submission 78092) | Freshwater microbial communities from Lake Fryxell liftoff mats and glacier meltwater in Antarctica - MAT-01 | ecosystem: Environmental > Aquatic > Freshwater > Ice > Liftoff microbial mat | place...
CGTCTATCCGAAGATGCCCGGCGAGCCCCCACGAGTCGCCCCCAGCCGAGCCAAAAAGCCCAAGCCCGAGTAACGCCGAGCTCCAGTCAAGGTGCGAGTGCTGCGCTGCCAGTGCGAGTGCGAGACCGGCATCCGAGTGGGTACTCGCATACCGGGGTGCGAGTTGGCACTCGCATGGTCGTGTGGCACTCGGAGCGCACTGATCGGCGGGCGAGCGACGTTGCCCTTCAAAAACTAGGCGAGGTGGAGTTCGACTGCGCGTGCCAAGACCTGGTCGCGCTCGGCGCCGATGGTGGTGCTGTCGCCGTGACCGGTGTGCACGATGGTGTGGTCGGGCAGGGTCAGCAGGCTGCCGCGGATGCTGCGCAGGATGGTGGGCTCGTCGCTAAAGCTACGCCCGGTGGCGCCCGGCCCGCCGCAGAACAACGTGTCGCCGCTGAGCACCACGCCGTTGGCGACGTCGTGGAAGCAGCAGCAGCCGGGCGAATGGCCGGGGGTGTGCAGGATGGCCAGCTCATGGCCGGCCACCGTCAACACTCCCCCGGGCACGAGAGCCGCGTCGGGCTGCTCGCCGGGCCACACCACATCCCACAGCATGTGGTCGGCCTCGTGCAGCAGGATGGGCGCATCGACCGAATCGCGCAGGGGCACGGCGGCATTGATGTGATCGTTGTGACCGTGGGTGAGGACGATCGCCTTCACCCGCCGGCCGTTGACAGCGGCAACGATGGCTGGCGCGTTGTGCGCCGCATCGAAGACGACGACCTCGCGGTCGTCGCCGACCAGCCAGATGTTGTTGGTGACATCCCACTCGCCGCCATCGAGGGCGAAGGTTCCGTCGGTCGTGACCAGTTCGATGGTCACTGGCGCCCGCTCACAACACCACGACCGAGCGCAGCACTTCGCCGCGCTCCATCTTGTGGAAGGCCTCTTCGACAGCGTCGAGCGTGATGGTCTCGGAAACGAACTTGTCCAGCGGCAGACGACCCTGCTGATGCAGTGCGATCAGCATCGGGAAGTCGCGCGACGGCAGGCAGTCGCCGTACCACGACGACTTCAGCTGGCCGCCACGGCCGAACACTTCGATGAACGGCAGCTCGAGCACCATGTCGGGGCGGGGCACACCGACCAGTACGACAGTGCCGGCCAGGTCCCGAGCCTCGAAGGCCTGCTTGTAGACAGACGGGTGGCCGATGGCCTCGATGCACACGTCGGCACCGTTGCCGTCGGTGACGGACCTGATGTACTCCACCGGGTCGGTGGTCGTCGAGTTGCACGTGTGTGTGGCGCCGAACTGCTTGGCCCACTCCAGCTTGCGGTCGTCGATGTCGACGGCAATGATCGTTTGCGCTCCGGCAAGTAGCGCGCCGGCGATGGCGGCGTCGCCCACGCCGCCGCAGCCGAAGACGGCGACCGAGTCGCCGCGGCCGACGTTGCCGGTGTTGATCGCTGCACCGATACCGGCCATCACGCCGCAGCCCAACAGGCCGGCGGTGGTGGCGGGCACGGACGGGTCGACCTTGGTGCACTGGCCGGCAGCGACCAGTGTCTTGTCGGCGAAGGCACCGATGCCGAGTGCCGGCGACAGCACGGTGCCGTCTTCCAGCGTCATCTTCTGGGTGGCGTTGAACGTACTGAAGCACAGCCACGGACGGCCGCGCAGACAGCTGCGACAGTTGCCGCACACGGCGCGCCAGTTGAGGATGACGAAGTCGCCGGGCTTCACGTTGGTGACGCCTTCGCCAACGGCCTCGACCACGCCTGCGGCCTCATGGCCGAGAAGGAACGGGAACTCGTCGTTGATGCCGCCCTCGCGGTAGTGGAGGTCGGTGTGGCACACGCCGCACGCCTGCACTGCGACAACTGCCTCACCCGGGCCGGGGTCCGGAATCACGATTGTCTCGATGGTCACCGGCGCACCCTTGCTGCGCGCCACGACTCCACGAACCTTCTGCGACATTGCCCCTCCTCCATCTGCGAACCCGCCCGACACTACTGAATCACGGCACGTTCGTGCGAGGAATGCCCGGCCCGTCTGTGTCACGGCACAAACGGAACCCTCTTCTGTGTTGTTTCAGTACATCGCTGACAGGTGATGTCCTCAAACAACACAGACCGAACCTTCTTCTATGCCGTGGCGCGGAGTCCGGCGAGGAGGGCGTCGAGGGCTGTTCGAAAGCGGTCGTCGGCAGTGCCTTCGTACAGGTGGTCGGCGATGGCCACAGCGTGCGGGAACTCAGCAGGGTCCAGCGCGGCATAGTGGCGCCGCCAGGCGGCGTAGGTGCGCCGGCGCATGCCCGCCGGTTCCGCGGCGAGTTCGGCGTCGATGGCGGCGGAGCCGACGGTCAGCTCGATCAGCGAGTGGTACGCGGCTGCGGCAGCAGCGGGGGTGAAGCCAGCCCGTGCCAGTTCGCGCAGCAGTGCTTCCGTGATGCGCAGTTCGTTGGTGAGCCGAGTGGGCGCGGCCCGAACCAACGCGGCCAGACGCGGTTGGCGCAGTTGCACCGTGCGAAGTTCGACGCAGACGCGCCGCACCGCTGTCTCCCACGACTCGCCGCCGCGTGCGTCGGTCCGAACGGCGGCCAGGAAGTGATCGCCCACCTCACGCTGCAGCTCACCCATGTCGGAGAAGTGTCGATACAGCGCCGAGGGGTCGCAGCCCAGGGTCTCGCCCAGTCGTCGAGCGGAGAGCGCCTCGGCGCCGTGCTCGCCAACTAGCGCGGCAGCACCATCGATGATGCGCTCTCGGCTCAGCGCAGCGGGCCGGCCCATCTAGTGCGGCTGCTCTGAAGTTGGATGAACGTGGGTCATGTTGCGAGTGTGGCGTATGTCCCGATCCCCGATCGCTGCTCGTCCTCGTTCGGGCGAAGCGACACGCGTGTCTCGCCGACTGGGCGCGAAACCCTGACCACGATCTCCGTGTTCCGCGCCCGTGGGGGCTGAGAGCGCCGATCGTGTCTGGCTTTCGCGCCCGACCGACGCCGCACTCACGTGCCACCAGCGTCCACGCAGCGCGCACATCTCGTAGCGGCTCGGCTCGGCTCGTATCGGCTCGGCTCGTAACGGCACATCAGGCGTACAGCCCGGCTCGGGCGAGGCGTTCGGTGCAGACTTCGGCGCTCCATGGCAGCATCAGGCTGCCCAGACGCGAGTCGCGGTACATGCGTTCCAGCGGCAGCGCTTTTGTCATCGACTGGCCGCCGCATACCCGAATGGCAGTGCTGGCGACTTCGGCGGCGTGCTCCATGACGGTCACAGCCGCCGCCCAGCCACGTACCAGTTCGTCCTCGGTGGGGTCGATCACGGCTTCGTCGATCGCGCGATACAGCATCGCTCGCGACTGCTGATGCTTGAGCTGCATCTGCGCCCACCCAACCTGCTTGATCGGGTGGTCGCGTCGCGCTCCGGGCGCCATCCCCGGTAGCTCGCCGCGCAGGTACAGCCGGGTCGCGTCGATGACGCCGCCGGTGAGGCCGAGGTAGCTGGGGCACAGCGAGAGGAACAGCCACGGGTAGCGCAGCGCCGCTTGGTTGTACATGCCAGCGGGCATCCACTCGTTGGCCTGCGGCACGAAGACGTCCTTCATCAGCAGTGTGCGTGAGACGGTGCCACGCATGCCCAGCGGGTCCCAGTCGTCGACGATCTGCACGCCGTCGCCGTTGCTGGGAACTCCCAACAGGCGGATCTCGTCCTCACCGGGCACCTGACAGGTGACGTTGTAGAAGGTGGCGGCGCCGGACAGCGAGGCGAAGATCTTGCGGCCGGTGACCAGCCACCCGCCATCGGCGGGGACGGCTGTGGTCGCGACACCGGCGGTCGCGCCAGGGGCAAGGCCTTCGGAGAACGGCTGGCTGTGGATGTCGCCACGTTCGATCACTCCGCGGAACATCTCGGTGCGGACCTCCTCGTGGCGCTCGCGCTGCTCGGGTGTCATCTCCAGCAGGTCGCTGACTTCGCCGCACCACAGCATCGTTGCGTTGTGCATGTTGAACGTCAGGCCGCTGGCGCCGCAGTGGCGGCCGACCTCCTCGCTCACTCGCACGTAGTCGGCGTAGCTCGCACCCAGCCCGCCGTGGCTCGTCGGCACGCACACGCCCATCAACCCGGTGTAGCGGAAGTCGGCGAAGTTCTCGAACGGGAAGCTGGCTTCGAGGTCGTACTTCACGGCCCGCTCCTTCATGGCCGGCCCCATCGCCGCCACCAAGGCGACCATCTCGTCACGTGTCATGGGTGGCACTTCACCACGACAGCGTTCGTTTGTCAACACTGTTGACAAACGGGTCACGTCTGACATACTTCGGAACATGAATGTGGCCGCGACCGCTCAGGCACGGGATCTCGAGGTGGGCGGCTACGCGTGGCGCGAACGTGGCGATGGCGAACTCGTCGTGCTGCTGCACGGCCTCGGCGGCAGCCGTGTTGCGTGGGACACGCAGCTGACGGCTTTGGGCAGTAAATGGCGAACAGCAGCGTGGGACATGCCCGGCTACGGCGAGGCCGCTCCCCTGCCCGACGAGCCGCTGACGTTTCGTGCGCTCGCCGATGCCGCCGCCGGGTGGGTCAGTGCGCTCGGTGCCGAGCATGCGCATGTGGTCGGCATCTCGATGGGCGGCATGGTGGCCCAGTACCTGGCTGCCTGGCACCCCGATCGTGTCCGCTCGCTGACGCTGCTGTCATCCAGCGCAAAGTTCGCGATGGATGGCACGACGGCGAACAGCTGGCGGGCCGCCCGGCTCGCACCGCTGGATGCTGGCTGGGAGCCGGTCGAGTTCGCCGAGCGCGTACTCCGCAACATCGCCGGACCGAACATCACCGACGGTGCATACGAAAGCCAGCGGGCGGCGATGGCTCGCGTCACGGGTGGCGCGCTTCGCCGATCGATCGATTGCCTCGTCACTCACGACGCGACAGCGCTGCTACCGACAATGACGGCCCCGACGTTGGTGATGGTGGGCGAACTCGACCAGGAGACACCACTGCCCTACTCGCAGTACCTCGTCGATCACCTTCCCAACGCACGGCTGGCTGTCGTGCCTGGAGCAGGCCATCTGTTGAACGCCGAAGCACCCGAGCAGGTCAATCGACTGCTCGCCGAACACTTCACCGCCGTGGAGGCACAGTGACCACCGAATGGCGCTACATCAAGGCATTCGCCGCCCACCTCGCTCGGTGCGGGTTGGTCGAGGGTGAGACGGTCGCCGTGCTCAGCGAATCGCAGAGCCGCGCCGCGCTGGTGGAGACGGCGCGGCTTGCGGCGCAGTCGCTGGGCGGGCGCGTCTTCGATGTAGTCGTACCCACTCCCCCGTCCGCGCACCCGGTACCAATCCGCTCCACCGGTGCCTCGCAGGCGCTCGCCGGGCACCCTTGCGTCATCGCTGCGCTCGCCGGCAGCGCGTTGGTGATCGACTGTACGGTCGAAGGCTTGCTGCACGCTCCGGAGCTCGGGGCCATCCTCAGCGGCGGCGCACGTGTGTTGATGATCTCCAACGAGCACCCGGAGATCTTGGAGCGCATCGGGTGGGACGCCGACATGCCCCGACGCGTCGAGCTGGGCCATGACTGGCTGTGTGCAGCAGCGATCATGCGCGTGACGAGCGCAGCGGGTACCGACCTGACGGTGAAGCTCGCCGGCGCATCGTCCGCCGCCTCTACCGGCCTCACCAGTGGTCCCGGTTCGATCGCACATTGGCCCGGGGGCTTGGTGGCCGCCTTCCCAGCCGCGCACTCGGTGGATGGCACCATCGTGCTCGCACCGGGCGACACGAACCTGACCTTCAACACGCTCATCCAGTCGCCGATCACGCTACACATCGTCGATGACCACATCGACACGATCGACGGCGACGGCACCGATGCCATCCTTTTTCGTAGCTACCTCAGTGCCTTCGGCGACAGGGAGAGTTACGCCACCAGCCACGTCGGTTGGGGCATGAACGAGCTGGCCCGCTGGGATTCGTCGCAGCTCTACGACCGTCGCGAGACGTGGGGCACCGAGGGCCGTGTGTACGCCGGCAACTTCGTGTACTCCACCGGCGCCAACGAGTTGGCCGGTCGTTACACCGCCGGTCACTTCGACCTACCCATGCGCGAATGCACCATCGCGCTCGATGACCGAGAGGTCGTCAGCGAAGGCGTGCTGGTGCCCGAGTTGAGGTCAGCCGACCAGCTCTGACGGCGACTGCTGTGAAACAAACAGGCCCGGGCGTCGGCTTCCTAGTACGGCAGGTAGAACATCATCAGGTCGGAGGTCAAAGGCGGGAAGAGCGCCTCGAACCACTCAGGGTCGTCGCCGGGGTAGACATCTGGGCGCCGACGCTTCATGCCCGCCATGCCCAGCGGCCCGAGCAGCAGAGCGCCAAGCTGGTCGGGCGCGCAGCCCAGACCACCGGCTGCGCCAGGCCCCTGCATCGGGCCACCGACCTGCACCGGCCCGAAGCCATCGACGTGCTGCGGCAGCCGGTAGTGGCGCCCGAACGTGGAGATCACCACGTCACGACCTGGCCGATGCAGGCCGCTCGCCAGGTGCCGCTGCCACAGCAACTGCCGCAAAGCATCCAGCACCGCTGTAGGATCGGGCAGCCGCACGTAGTACTGCTCGCAGTTCGGCGAGTACTCGTCGAACAACGGTGCGCACACCTCGTCGACCGGGCCGCCCCGGCGTTGGACAGCGAGCCCGTCAGGACCGGCCGTGGCAGCCAGACCTGCAACGAGGTCGGCAGCGGCAGCGACGTCGAGTGCCGCCGCCTCGGCCAGCAGCACCTCGTCGTCCGGGTCGGTGGCTCGGCCGGTGGCCACTATCTCGCCCTCGCGCTCCACCACCCACACGGTCGTGCCGTCGCGCTCGAGCAGCCAGCGCCAACGGGGCTGCGAGTGCGGAACTGCGACATCGACGTCGGCCTGAACAGCGTCCTGAAGACGCACGATCGCGGGTAGGTCGGCGGCGGTCGCCGGTCGTAGCGTTCCCGTCCGCGGTGCGTCGGGTGCCCGGGTCAGCGACGGGGCCGGCGGAATATCGATCGCGTACTCGTAACCGAACAGCCGGTAGAAGTAGGGGATCCCGATCATCACGCCCAGCAGGTGCCCCCGCTCGGCAGACCGCTCGTGCGCCCACGCCATCAGGGCGCGGACAAGGCCGCGCCCCTCGTACGCGGGATCCGTGGCCACCAGCTCGACCTGTCCGGCCGGGAGCGTGGCCGTCCCCTCGGCACCGGCACGGCCGACGCGCACCGTCTCGTCCAGCAGCACCGCGGTGCAGACCACGCGATCGCCGTCGACGACCACTGCACACGCCGACGCGCCCGCATCGGGGTCCTCGACCACCAGCCGATGGTCGATTGCATCGGCGGACTCGCCGCGCGCAGCCAGTAGCTCGCCGACCTGCACACGATCAGTTGCGCGCATCGGTCGTAGCAGCAAGCCATCGATCAACGGACGAGGGCCGGCTGAGCTCACCCCGGAATCATGCCCCAGGCGTGCGACGGTGATCAACTGAGTAAGGGCGGCCGCAAGCCGGTGGTCGCAGCGGTCGGCTCGGCGTCGGCAGTTCCTGGTTGGGAGCTGACGAGGCCCGTGGGCCAGGACGTAGGCTCGGCCGAGATATGAGCGAACAAACCATCGAAGCCGCGCAGGTCGTGCTCCCCTGCCCCGAGCCATTGTCGGGCACCCTCGACTTCTTCCTCGGCCTCGGCTTCAAGGTACGCACCATCGTGCCCGCCGACCACCCGCGCATGGCGGTCATGCAGGGCTTCGGCCTCACCATTCGCCTCGACTGCAGCAGCGACGCACCGCCCGCGCACCTACGGCTGCTCACGACCGAGGAAGCACCGCGCACGCTCGTCGCACCGAACGGCTCCGTGATCGAGTTCGTGCCCGCCAACCCGCCGCTGGAGATACCGCCGCTGGTCGAGGAGTTCGTACTCACCCGCGCGCCTTCCAGCGACAGCGAGTTCGGTGAAGGCCGCGCCGGTATGAACTATCGCGACCTGATACCCAGCCGCCTCGGCGGTCGCTTCATCGCCTCGCACATCATGATTCCCCGTGGCGGCCCGGTGGCCGACTACGTGCACTTCCACAACATTCGCTTTCAGATGATCTACTGCTATCGCGGATGGACGCGAGTGGCGTACGAGGACCAGGGCGAGGTCATGTTGCTGCAGGAGGGCGATTGCTTCCTGCAGCCATCCACCATTCGCCACCGTGTGCTGGAAGCCAGCGATCGCATGCAGGTGATCGAGATCGGTTGCCCTGCCGAGCACGAAACCTGGGCCGACCCGGTCACAACCCTGCCCACCGGGCTCACGCTTCCCGATCGCGGCTACGGCCCCGACGGTCACCGCTTCGTCTTCCACCAGGCCGCAACGGCAACGTGGGCGCCGTGGCGACTGAACGGCTACGAGTACCGCGACACCGGTATCGGCGCGGCGATGGACGGCGTTGCCGGCGTGCGAGTGGTCCGCCCAGCGGGCTCGTCCGCGCCTGTCACCACGCAGCACGACGCAGAGTTCGTGTTCCAGTTCATCCTCGACGGCGGCATCACCTTGCAGCGAGCCGACGACGCGCCAGTTCGACTGGGCGAGGGTGACTCGTTCGTGATGCCCGCGCACACGCAGTACACGCTCAGCGAGCCGACGCCAGACCTGCAACTACTCGACGTCACCCTGCCCGACCTCGTGTAGTACGGGTCGCGCCTAGGCGTCGAGCACGGCCAATACCTGGCCCAGCCACTCGATCGAGTCCTGCGTGATCGGGTCCACCACCAGTTGCAGGTGCGCCGCACCGACCGCAGCGAAAGCGGCCAACTGCGTGGCCAATTGCTCAGGAGATCCGGTGAGGGGCTGCATGTTGGTCGCCGTCGGGTCGCCCATCGTTCGGCCCGCGCCCCCGGGTAGCTGCACGTACACACAGGCGGTCGCCTCCACCTCGTCGGGTTCGCGTCCGGCGGCGGTCGTACGCGCTCGAACGTCGGCGACCACGGCCGCGAGACCGTCCGGCGAGTTGCCGTACAGGCTCCACCACACATTCCACTGGTCCACGTGCGGCAGGCCGATGGACAGCATTCGGGGACTGTTCGAGCCAAGCATCAGCAGCGGGCCACCGGGCCGCGCTGCGGGCGGGTCCACCAGGCAGCGATCGAGCGTGTAGTAGGTGCCCGTGTGCGTGACGGTCTCGCCGGCCAGCAGCCGACGCACCAGCCCGAACGCTTCCTCGAAGCGGTCGACGCGGTGGTCGTAGGCAATACCGAAGGCGTTGTACTCGCGCTGGTTCCAGCCGGCGCCGACGCCCAGGATCAGCCTGCCGCCGGAGATGGCATCCACGGTCGCCGCCATCTTGGCCAGCATCGCCGGATCGTGAAAGCCCAACGATGCGACCAGCGAGCCAATCTGCACACGATTCGTCACCGCGGCCAGCGCCGCCATCGAGGTGAACACTTCCCATGGTCCGCGCGCGGTGCCGTCGGGGAGGTCGTACAGCAGGTGGTCGCCCAGCCAGATCGAATCGAAACCGACAGCCTCCGCCGCTCGTGCCATCCCGATCAGTTCCGGCCACGGCACGAAGCGTTCGACTTCGGGAAGCTGGACACCGATCTTGCAAGGGCGAGTCATCGCCACACCCTATGCAGCCGCCGGAAGCCTGGACCGAGCCGCGAGCAGTCAGCCGAGAATTGACTTCACGACGGTCTCGATGAACGGCGACAGGAACTCGGAAGCGGTAGCCGTGATGTGGCTGTTGTCGCGGTACATCAGTACGTTGCCGACCACCACCGGGCAGGCGGTATCGGTGCACATCCAGTCGCTGGTGGGAATGAAGTCGGCGTCGTACTTCAGCGCGACCTCGCGCTCCACCGCCAGCCGGCCGGGACGCACCGCGTTGTCACGCGCCGAGATGCAGCTACCCACGCTGGACAGGTTGCTGGCCAGGCAGCTGGGGATGTCGTCCTGCGGCGTGGCGCTATCGCCCAGCAGCAGCAGGTGCGTGGTGAGCGGACGCACCTTCGAGACCGTCAGATCAACACCCTCCTGCCACACCACGTCGGGGTCGCGGCCGGCTGCAGAACCCACCTGCTTGTAGCGGTACGACGACATGATCACCAGGTCGGGTTGCATGCCTGCGATCAGGTCGATCACGTCGCTGCGCCACGCCGCACAGTCGGTGCCGTTCGGGTCCTTGTCGGTGGGGATCTCGGCATGCGGGCAGGCCTTCTTGGTGTGCACGATGAGCCGCCAGCCGTTGGCTGAGGCGACCTTGTGCAGCGCCGGCATCCACTGGGCGGCGTGCGAGTCGCCGAAGAGAACGATGGTGGTCGCGCCGTTGGCATCGCCGTAGATGCACTGCTTGGGCGTGTTGTCGCCGACGTCGAGGATGCATCCGTTGTCGTAGATCTGGGGTAGATCGTTGCGTGAGTTGCTGAGGCTGGGCGACAGGTTGCTGGGCACCTTGCTCGTGCCGATCGCTTCGGTCAGCACCGGCAGGTTGGCAGCGACCAGCGCGGCCAAGGCGGGCGGGTTGTCCTTCGAGGCATCAGCCACAGCGACACGAGCGAGCGTCGTGGTGGTGGCCGGCAGCGTGGTGGTGACGCCCGTGTCGGTCAGCCCGGCAACGGTGGTCACGGTCGCAGTCGTGAGGGGCACGGTGGTTGGCGACACCGTCTCCCCCGGCAGTGTGGTTGTGCCGGGCAGCGTGGTCTCGACGACCAACGTCGGCGCGGCCACCGATCCACCGGCGGACAGCGACGGCGGGTTGTTGATCAACAGCGCGGCGCCAGCAATGCCAATGAGCCCGATCCATGCGCCCATCACCAGGCTGCGCAGCGGCGTGGCGCCAAGCGAACGTGAATGACGGACCGGGTTCTCGACGAAGTGAAAGCTGAGCGCGGCGAGCCCGAAGGAGCCGGCGAGCAGCGCCAGCCGAGTACCCACCGGCAGCGAATCGATCTTCCCGCTGGTGCCCCACTTGGCGGCGGCGAGCACGAGCATCGGAAAGTGCCACAGGTAGATGGCATACGAACGAGCACCGATCCACTGCAGTGGCTTCGCCTTCAGCAGCACCCCTGGCCCATTCGGCAACATGCCGGCGTTGATGACGAGCGCAGTGGCCACCACGGGCAGCAGCGCGGCGTAGCCGGGGAAGCTGGTAGTGATGCTGAACGCCACGCTGACGGCGCCGATCACCGCCAGGCCAACCCAGCCGAGCAGGCCTGCGAGCTGACGATTCGAGCGCAGCACTTGGCCGCCGGCGAGGGCGAGAGCGGCGCCGGTCAGTAGCTCCCACGCGCGAGTGGGCAGCATGAAGAACGCCCACGGTTGTGAATCGTGAGTCAGCTTCACGCACGCCACGAACGACACCAACCACATCAGACCGATCGCCCAGGCGAGCGCTTTCCGTGACAGCCGAGCAAAGCGGACCAACAGCATCAGTAGACCCGGCCAGACGAGGTAGAACTGCTCTTCGACAGCCAATGACCAGAAGTGCAGCAGCGGTGATTCGCGCAAGCCTTCTGAGAGATAGTCGGTACCCACGTTCCAGAAGCGGATGTTGGCCACGAAGAGGCAGGCAGCGACGGCATCGCGAGCAAGGTCGCCCTGCGAGAGACCATCGAGCATGAACCGGCCGGCGATCAGCGTGACGACGATGACCAGGCCAGATGCCGGCAGCAGCCGGCGGGCGCGGCGGGCCCAGAAGTTGGCGAGCGAGACCGTGCCGGTGGCTCCGAGTTCGCGCAGCAGCAGCGACGTGATCAGGAACCCGGAGAGCACGAAGAACACATCAACGCCGATGAACCCGCCCTCCATGATGCCGAATTGTCCGTGATAGACGAGTACCAACAGGACCGCAAGCGAGCGGAGGCCCTCGATGTCGGGGCGGAATGTGGTGCTCTGCTCAGAGCTCCGCAAGGCGTGCGGAGGGATGGTGGGTGGGTCGGCGTACGCAATCCGCGGGCCTGGGTCGGTGCCGGTTTCGTGGCGCGACCACTCGGCCTTCTTGACCCACCACACGGTGAACAGCGCGGCGAAGGCGATGCCCACCAGTACGGTTTCCACTGCTCCCGACGTTACCGCACGGCGCATCGCGGCCCCTGATCACCGTGAGTCATCCGTTCGCATCCGCCGCCAACCGGTCGAGCTGACTCGCGTCGGTCGGTCAGCGCACCGAGACGCGCTGCTCGGCGAGCTCTTCAGCGAAGTGGCAGGCCACCTTGTGGCCGGGGCGTACCTCGCGCAGTACGGGCTGCTCCTCGGCGCAACGCGCTTGCACGAACGGGCAACGCGTGCGGAACCGGCAACCGCTCGGTGGGTTGGCCGGCGACGGCAGGTCGCCCTGCAGCACGGTGCGCTGGCGACGGTCTTCCACCACCGGGTCGGGCACCGGTACGGCCGACATCAGCGCCAGCGTGTACGGGTGTAACGGTTCGGTGTAGAGCCGGTCGGCGGGCGCAAGTTCGACGATGCCGCCCAGGTACATCACCGCCACCGCGTCGGCAATGTGGTGCACCACGGCAAGGTCGTGCGAGATCATCAGATAGGTGAGCCCGAGGTTCTGCTGCAGCTCTTCCATCAGGTTGATCACCTGTGCCTGGATGCTCACGTCGAGCGCGCTGACCGGCTCGTCGGCGACGATGAGCGACGGTTCGGCTGCGAGAGCACGAGCGATACCGATGCGCTGGCGTTGACCGCCGGAGAACTCGTGCGGGTAGCGATGCGCAGCGCCGCGCGGCAGGCCCACTGCATCGAGCAGTTCGAGCACCCGCTGGCCGACCGCAGCCCCCTGGCGCAACGAGTGAGTCTTGATCGGCTCGGCGATGGTGGAACCGACGTTCTGGCGCGGGTTGAGGCTGGAGTACGGATCTTGGAAAATCATCTGGACGTGCCGGCGCGCCTTGCGCAGCTCGGCACCCTCCAGCTTGGAGAGCTCGATGTCGTCGAACACGACCGTACCGGTGGTGATGGGCACCAGCCGCACGATGGCCTTGCCGACCGTGCTCTTGCCGCACCCGCTCTCGCCCACCAGGCCGAGCGTCTGGCCGTCGGCGATGTCGAGGTCGACGCCATCGACCGCACGCACTGCACCGACCTGACGATCGAAGATGACCCCTTCGTAGATGGGGAAATGAACACGGAGATCGCGAACGGTGAGCATCAGTCGGCCTTCCACATGGACTGGCCGAGCGGCGCCGGGTTCACGCAGCGCACGAACGTGTCGTCGAGGGGTTCCAGAGCTGGAGGCGTGCCGAGACAGCTTTCGGTGACCGCCGGGCAACGCGGAGCGAAGGCGCAGCCGTCGGCCCAATCGATGACGTCGCGTGGCGAGCCGGAGATGGGTGTCAGCTTGCCGCCCACCAGGTCGAGGCGAGGCACAGAGGCGAGCAACCCGCGGGTGTAGTGATGGCGAGGCTGCGCGAACAGTGGGTGGCGCTCGCCGCTCTCGACGATGCGGCCGCTGTACATGACGTGTACCCGGTCGCACATGCCGGCGACCACACCGAGGTCGTGCGTGATGAGGATGAGCGCCGTGTTGCTCTGGGCGACGAGCTCGCGCAGCAGCTCGAGTACCTGTGCCTGGATGGTGACGTCGAGCGCCGTGGTGGGTTCGTCGGCGATGAGCACCGCCGGTTCGCAGGCGAGCGCCATCGCAATCATGACGCGCTGGCGCATGCCGCCCGAGAGCTGATGCGGGTAGTTGTCGAGGCGGCGACGAGCCTCGGGGATGCCCACGCGATCGAGCAGCGCTGCCGCGCGGCCCGGTGCTTCCGCCTTGTGGCACACATGGTGCCGGCGCAACACTTCGGTGAGCTGGCGGCCGATGGTGAGCACCGGGTTGAGCGAGCTCATCGGGTCTTGGAACACCATCGCAACGCGGCGGCCACGGACGGCCTGCATCTCGCGCTCGCTGGAGGTGAGCAACTCGGCGCCGTCGAACGTGATGGAGCCCTCCACCTGCACGCCCCGCTCGGGTAGCAAGCCCAGGATGGCCAACGAGGTGACGCTCTTGCCGCTACCGCTCTCGCCCACCACGCCCAAGGTCTCGCCGGCGCGCACGGAAAAGCTGACACCGTCGACCGCCCGCACCGGTGTGGTGCCACGCGTGTTGAACGTGACCTTCAGGTCGGTGACCGCGAGCAGCGGCTCGGTGGAGTTGTCGACCTTGCTCATCGGCGCAACTTCGGGTCCAGGGCTTCGCGCAGGGCTTCACCGAACAGGTTGAAACCGAGCACGGTGATGAAGATGACCACGCCGGGAATGATGCTCAGGTGCGGGGCCACGTTGAGGTAGCGCTGTGCGTTGGCCAGCATACGACCCCACTCGGGCACGCCAGGGTCGGCGGAACCGAGGCCGAGGAAGCTGAGTGCCGCGGCGTCGATGACGGCGGTCGCGAGCGCCAGGGTGCCCTGCACGATCATCGGCCCGAGCGAGTTGGGCACGATGTGCGACATGACCAGCGGGCGCCGACCGAGGCCGACGGACGTGGCCGCGTTGACATAGTCCTTCTGCCGCTCGGCGAGCATCGAGCTGCGCAACAAGCGGGCGAACAACGGGATGTTGGGAACCGCCACGGCCACCATGACCGCGACTTGGCTCTGCCCCAGGACTGCTGCGATGGACAGCGCGAGCAGCAAGCCGGGCACCGCCAGCATGACGTCGGTGATGCGCATGATGACGGAGTCGACCCAGCCACCGAACGCGCCAGCGAGCAGGCCAAAAGCAGCACCGATGGATGCACCGATGCCGAGCGAGACGATGCCGATGATCAGCGAGGCGCGTGCGCCGTAGAGGATGCGCGAGAGCATGTCGCGCCCGCTCTCGTCGAGCCCCAGCAGGTGCTCGCGCGACGGGCCCGGCACCGAGGACGGACGGATCTGGTCGAACCAGGTGGTGGCGCGCGGGTCGTGGGGCGCGAGCCACGGGGCGAAGATGGCGATGAGCACGAAGAAGACGATGACGCCGAGGCCGACGAGCGCGATGCGGTTGTGCCGCAGTCGATTCCAGGTCTCGCGCGTCAGGCTCGAGCCGGAGGTCTCGACGACCCGGTTGCCCATCAGCGATTGCAGGTGCTCCTGCACGGTGGCCATGGTCAGTGCACCCGAATTCGGGGGTCGATGACGGCGTAGAGCACGTCGACGGTGAGGTTGACAAGGACGAACACGACGGCCAGGAACAGCACGCCGCCCTGGATGATGGGATAATCCTTGTCGAGTACGGCACCACTGATCAGCTGGCCGATTCCGCCCCATGCGAACACGGTCTCGGTGAGGACCGCGCCGGAGAGCAGCAGGCCGGTCTGCAGGCCGACCACGGTGACGATGGGCAGTAGAGCGTTACGCAGCACATGTCGGCGATCGATGACACTGCGTGACATGCCTTTGGCGCGCGCGGTACGGACGTAGTCCTCGTTGAGCACTTCCAGCACGGATGCGCGAGTGATGCGGGCGATGATGGCGAGTGGGATGGTGCCCAGCGCGATACCGGGCAGCACGAGGTGCTTGAGTGTGTCGCCCAATGCACCCATGTCCATCGCGATGACGGAGTCGATGATGTTGAAGTTGGTGACGTGCTCGAGCTCGCGGGTGGGTTGCAATCGCCCGATGGTGGGAAACCAGTTCAGCTTCAGGGCAAAGATCCACTTCAGGATCTGGGCAAGGAAGAACACCGGGATCGACACGCCGGCGAGTGATGCGATGACGGCCGTGTTGTCGACCCACGAGCGCTCGCGCTTGGCAGCCGCGAACCCGAGGGGCACACCGACGCAGATGGCGAAGGTCATTGCTGCGACCGCAAGCTCGATGGTTGCCGGAAAGCGTCGGAACAGTTCGTCGGTGACGTCCTTGCGCAAGGTGATCGATTGACCGAACTCGAGCCGTGCGATTCGGCCGAGATACTTGACGTATTGCTCGAGAACCGGCTTGTCGAAGCCGTAGAGGGCGTTGACCTGCGCCACGCGCTCCGGAGTGGCTCGCTCGCCGAGCAGCGCCGTGGCCGGCCCGCCGGGAAGCGCTCGCACCCAGAAAAACAGCAAGAAGCTCAGCCCGAGGAGGATCGGGATGAGCAGCAGCAGCCGGCGGATGATGAACTTCAGCATGAGGAGCGGTGCGCCGTGCGGTGTGGGCCGCCGGTCTCGTGCCGGCGGCCCACACTCACAGGGGAACTCAGTGTCAGCTCAACGACACCGTGGCGAAGCTCTCCAGCGAGACGGGGCTGGGAACGTAGCCCTTCACGCCGGGAGCGAACGCGAGCGCCGGCTGAGTGTGCACGTAGGGCACGCCCGGCAGGAACTCCATGATGAGCTTGTTGGCTGCTTCGTAGAGCGCCGTGCGCTCGGCCAGGTCGGCGGTATCTCGGGCCGCGGTGAGTGCGTCGAAGATCTCCGAGTTGTTGAAGCCCCAAGCTGCCTGCTCGGTGCGGAAGAACGTACCGATGAAGTTGTCGGGGTCGCCGTAGTCGCCGGTCCAGCCGAGCAGGTAGACCTGCGCGTTGCCGGCATCGACATCGTCGAGGTAGCCCGAGCGCCACGGTGCAGTCTTCGGTACGACCGTGAAGCCGACGGCTTCGAGGTCGGCACGGAACGCTTCGAAGTTGGCGGTGGGGTCCGGCATGTAGGGGCGGCTGACGTCACTCGGGTAGTAGAACTCGAGGGTGAGGTCGGTGACGCCGCTCTCCGCAATGAGGGCCTTGGCCTTCTCCGGGTCGTAGCCGTACTGCGGCACGTCGGCGCTCCAGCCGAACAGTTCCGGCGGCATGAACTGCGTGGCCACTTCGGCACCCTCGGGGTACTTGGCCGTCACCAGCGCCTCACGGTTGAGGGCGAATGCGATGGCTTCGCGGATCTTCGGGTTGTCGAGCGGGGCCTTGGCCTGGTTGAAGCCGACGTAGCCGACGTTGAATGCCGGGCGCAGCAGGATCTGGTAGCCACCCTCTTCCAAGGCGGTCACGTCGGCCGGGTCGACCAGGTCGTAGCCCTGGATCTCGCCGGTCTCCAGCGCGGTGCGGCGGGCGGGCCCGTCGGCGATCGGCTTGAAGATCACCTTGTCGAGGATGGCCTTGGTGCCCCAGTACGAATCGTTGCGGGCAATGGTGAGCTTGTCGCCGGGGGTCCAGCTCTCGAAGGCGAACGGGCCGGTACCCACGGGGTGCTCGGTGCCGAACGTGCCGTCGAACGTGGGGGCGTCGTCGGTGCCGCCTACCTTGTCGGCCTCGTACTTGGTGAGGGCGTCAGGGCTGGCCATGACGAATGCCGACACGGCGAGGCCACTGAGGAACGCCGCCGACGGAGCGGTGAGCGTGATGATAGCTGTGGCAGCATCGGGGGCTTCGCAGCTCTCGTAAAGGCTGGGCGTCGCGCCGTCGGAGAAGCCGCCGAAGACGGTGCTCCAGTAGTACGACACCGAAGCGCTCTGTGCAACGCCGGCGAAGTTGTACCAGCGGTTGAAGTTGAAGCAGACAGCTTCGGCGTTGAAGTCGGTGTCGTCGTGGAACTTGACGCCCGTCTGCAGGTCGAACGTCCACACCATGCCGTCGTCGCTC